>Ga0256914_1002183_pt1 | contig 16613 bp, 4 predicted proteins | sample HulkmetaG_FD_191571 | JGI IMG/M metagenome (GOLD analysis project Ga0256914, IMG submission 191571) | Hydrothermal chimney microbial communities from Main Endeavour vent field at the Juan de Fuca Ridge, Pacific Ocean - Hulk | ecosystem: Environmental > Aquatic > Marine > Hydrothermal vents ... | reverse complement strand
CCTGCAACGAGAGTAGTAACCATTACTCTTGTTCAGCAGCCGTAGGTAATTAGTTAGATCTCGATTAAAAGCCCTGCCTATCATAGGCAGGGCTTTTTTTGTTGAAATCTCCTCCTTTGCATTTTTTACTGATAGTATTATAATTTCCTAAAACAGACTTAGGAGGTCAGTATGAAAAAACTGTTAATATTTGCTTTGACGATAACAATGATAATGACTTTGTTTTTTATTCCTTATAGAGTGCCTGATGTTAGAGCTTTGTCTAATTTGAAAGTGACTGTAACACCAGATACGGTAAATAGTGTTGCAGATTACAAAATTAATATGCAGATGGGAGCAAACTTAAACGTTGGAGAAAAGATATATATAAGTTTTCCAGATAGCTACTCGCTTCCTGCTTCTATTTCACCTGATAGTGTCGAAATAAACGGAGTACATCCAAGTGCAGTCAGTATAAACGGAAATGAAATATCGCTTACTGTAAGTCAGGGTTTAGTTAAATTACAGCCAGTTACCATTGAATTTACTACTTCCGCTGGTATAATGAATCCTTCTGTTCCAAGCACCTATGCAATATATGTCTGGACAGATGAAGAAGGGGATTCAACAACTTATTCTGCTTCCTATTTTATTACGATTTCAGGTGGCTCTGGAACAACCGTTTCTGGACTAACCGTTTTGGTCAATCCACCGAATTCTGGTAAGCCTGCTGATTACACTGTTATCTTTAACGTATCTACTGATGGCGGATTGGTCGGAGCAAATGGAGATTATGTTGACGTGATTTTCCCGGCTGGAACAGTTATGCCAAAAACAATTGACCCAAGCAAAGTGCTTGTGAAAACATTCCCTTGTAGCAGAGTGGAGATAGCAGGAACCACCGTGAAAGTGTATATTCCTACGGAAATTACAATACCTAATGGAGGATCACAGTGCAATATAGAATTTCTTAAATCCTTTGGTATTAAGAATCCATTAAAACCTGGCAAATATGCAATAGGCGTAATAACAAGCAAAGATACCGGGTTTGCAAGTTCTAATCTTTATCAAATAATTGGAACACCCATTTCAGGATTGCAGATTTCGGCAAATCCCACTTCTGAGAGTGCAGTTGCACAGTATAATATAACGTTTACTACTTCTGATAATGGAAATCTAACGGCAAATACGGATCAAATTTTTGTAGAATTTCCAAAAGAATATACACTTCCTAAAAATATCGTTCCGGGAGCAATCACTGTAAATAATAATCCTTGCACTCAAGTCTCTGTTGACGGAAATACTTTGATTATTACTTCTCCAGTCTCTGTTAGCGCAAATGACAATGTGAATATTGTGATCTCTAAAAGTTTTGGTATTAAAAACCCTAACTCTACTGGAAGTTTTACGATTTTTGTTTATACTACTGAGGATACCTCTCCCATAAGTTTCAAACTTGTAATAACTACATCTGCTATATCCAATGTGAATGTCACTTTATCTAATACAAGTTCTGCTGAAGTTTCCTCTTATGATATAACGTTTGAAACTGGCACAAGTGGTGCTTTAACTACAGGGGTAGATAAAATAAACATTATTTTCCCTGTTGGAACTACAATCCCTGATTCTATACCGCTTTCTGCTATTACGGTAAATGGAGTTCCAACAACGAACATTTCCATAAGTGGAACAACAATTACTCTGACAGTTCCTGTAGATATTCCAGCAAAATCAATGGTACATTTAATGATTTCTGATAAAGCGGGAATAAAAAATCCTGTAAAAGGAGGAACATATAATATATATGTGAGTACATCAAAAGAGGCTACTGCTGTTGCTTCGAATACATTTAAAATTAGTGTCGTTCCTCAAACGAAGATTCAAATAATTCCGAAGAATCCAAATGGCAATAATGGCTATTACACTGTTCAACCTATTGTTACTTTTACTGCTACAAGTTCTGTTGATCCTAACCCTCTAATTTATTATTACTTTGACAATAACACTCCTGTGTTATTCAATGGACAGGCAATAAAAATTCCTGAAGGAATTCATACACTTTATTTCTATGCTGTAGACCATCAGAATCACAAGGAAAAAGTGCATTCAATCCAATTTAAAGTTGATACTGTCCCCCCACAAATAGTTATTTTAAGTCCTAAAAATGGGGCAGTTCTAAATAGTAGAACTGTGATTGTAAAAGGTAAAGTAGATAAGGGATGTACAGTTACTGTTTCAGGTGAAAGTGCAACTGTTGATGCAAATGGCAATTTTACTGCAAAGGTACAACTTACGAGTGATAATGCAACGTTAATAATAGTTGCGAAGGATCCTGCTGGTAATACTACACAAACAAAAGTTTCTGTTTCTGTTGATACAACGCCGCCAGTACTAACTGTTGTGAACCCTGTTCCGTTCCAAGAAGTTCATAACCTGCCACTTGTGGTAAAAGGAAAAACTGAAAAGGGGGCAATTGTTACTGTTAACGGTAACCCAGTTAATGTTGATGAAAATGGGAATTTTACGTATGCTTTAGAGAGTCTGAATGAAACTGGTTATACAATGATTACAATCATATCAAAAGATGCAGCAGGGAATGAAACAAAAAAAGTAATAAATGTTAAATATATTAAAACAACCATTATAAAATTACAGATTAATAATAAGGTGGCTCTTGTAAACTCTTCTACTGTTCAACTTGATGCGGCGCCTATTATAAAGAATGGTAGAACATTGGTTCCACTGAGGTTTATAAGCGAAGCATTTGGTGCGACGCTTAGTTGGGATCCAATTTTTAGAATTATTGATATTAGTTTGGATAGCAGCAAAATTAGGCTCCAAATTGGTACTAAATTTGCAGGAGTAAATGGTAAAAAGGTCTCGCTGGATGTTGCGCCTCAACTTGTTAAGAATAGAACAATGGTTCCAATAAGATTTGTTTCAGAAGCGCTTAATGCAGAAGTGTTGTGGGATGCAAATACCAAAACTATCACAATCATATACCCGAAACCTAACGGAGGTGGTTAAAGTATGAAGAAGAACATTGTGAAGTTTTTTGTATTCATATTAGTATTTACTTTACCTTTTACTATATTGACAAATTCTTATTCGTTCACGAATTCCCATTGGTTTACTGTAAAGGTTGATCCTCCCAATGCAGGAGTACCTGCTGCGTATGAAATTTATGGAGGGGTTTCTGATTATGATAATATTGATACTATTGTTATTTTTTTTCAGTGGACTTCTTTCAGAACCAATTATCCAGATAAAAATTCTATACTCGTAAATGGTTATCCAGCATCTTCTGTATTTATGCAAAGCGTTCCTGATACAGAAACCTCGAGAGAAAACCTCAAACTTACGATACATTTGTCTCAGAGAATAAATAAAGGCGATACAATTGATATTAAAATTAGCAAAGCTGCTGGGATAATTAATCCGGTAGACCCCCGTCCTTGTTATCAAGTGGCTGTTTATCTTTTAAGTAGTGGAATCGAAAAGGAATACATTGGTTCAGATCAGTATGCTATTACGCAATCAGCGGTATTTAACGTTAAGGCAGAGGTAAAACCTGCAGTTATAGGAGTACATGCATCTTATAAAGTTTCTTTTATTACAGGTGTTAATGGCTTGCTTCATGCGGAGAGAGATGATATAAGAATTAAATTTCCGAAAGGTACATTTGTACCTCAAAATCCTTTTGGAAATTATATTTATATAAATGGGCATGTCTGTTCGAGTGGTATATACAGAGATTCAGATGATCCTTATGTTTTAAGAATATATACCCCAATCGATATTCAACCTAATACTCCCGTTACTGTTGTTATTAAAAAGGATTTTGGAATTGTGAACCCGAGTTCTTCAGGCAAGAACTTTATATATGTATCTACTTATCAAGAGCCTACATGGGTAAAATCTTCCTCTTTTACCCTTTATCCTCCTGCTGTTAGAGATATTAGCATTAAATTATCTAATAATGTTGTTGCATCTAATGTTTATGCAAAACTAAATTTTGTAACTTCTCCAATTGGATACCTAAAGAAAGGTAAAAATATTTACATTAAATTTCCCAAAGAGTTTTCGTTTAACGGTTTACTGGGATCTGGCTCAGTCATAGTTGATGGTGTAGAAGCTAAAAAAGTTGTTTTTGACAATGGACTACTTCTCATTCAGACTCCGATTGACTTGTCTGCTAACAAAAGTATAGAAATATTAATAAAAACAAAAGCAGGATTAAAATTACCAGAAAAGCCCGGTAAGTACAAAATTTCTATATATACGGATACCGATAGAACAGTTTCATATACTACGGTTGATGTTTTGCCATCATTTATTGAAGATGTTAGATTTACCCCAGAGTATACTGGAATAAATTTAGTTAGTAGTTATAGTATAAGTTTTAAAACTGGAAGCATGGGTAATCTTGTTGCCAATAGTGACTATATTTATGTGAAATTTGATTCTGGATTTGAAGTTCCGGATAAAATTCCCAATGGTGCAATCTCAGTAAACGGTGTAAATGCGAATAATGTATCAGTTGATGTTTATAAAGTTTTGTCGATTCAGGTGCCGGTTAATATAAAACCACTTACTAAAGTGGACGTCAATATTTCTGACAAAGCTGGGATTAAAAATCCTACGAAAATTGGGAGTTATGGTATTACAGTTTATACTTCTGCTGAAAAGACACCTGTAGAGAGCAATAAAGTGGCGTTTAAAGAATTACCAGCGGTTAGTTTCTTAGTTAGTCCGAAAAAACCAGACGGAAATAACGGAACATATATTTCAACCCCTAATATAGAATTGTTTACACCCAATGGAGTTGATATATACTATAAGTTAGATAATGGGGAATTTAAAAAATATTTGGGCCAAAAAATAACAATCCCTAATGGAAAACACATCTTGTATGCGTATGCTGTGGACTCTGAAGGTAATAAAGGGCCTATTGAGAGCAGAAGTTTTATAGTTGATACTGAGCCTCCGGTTATTACTTTTGATCAGGGTAATGGAAATTTATATGTAAATTCAAATCCCGCTATTATCACCGGGCATGTAAATGAAATGCTTTCTGTATTTAAAATAAACAACGAAGACGTGCAGTTATCAAAGGATTTGTCTTTTTCTTTTACTCTACATATGAATGCAGATAAAGTGCCTGTTGCAATTTATGCACGGGATTATGCGGGTCGTTCTGTTGCGCTTGTCATGATGGCTTATCTTGATACACAGGCTCCAGAAATTGAATTAATAATGCCCAAGCAGATTACTACAACAACTTCTCAAAGCAGTTTTGATATTTCATTTACTGTTTCTGATAATGAACCACTTAAAAATTGTACTGTTGCTATAAATGGTGAAAATCTGAGTCCAAATGCGAGCGGTGCCTTTTCTTATGTTGCTAATTTAAATGATGGGAAAAATATTTTTGATATAACAGCAAAAGACCTTGCAGGAAATGAGACAACTAAGGAGGTTGTTATAGATAAGGTAAATCAAGTTATCATAAGATTACAAATAGGGAACAAAGAAGCGTTTGTTGGAGATGAAAAAGTTGAATTGGAGGCTGCTCCAACAATAATTAAAAACCGAACATTTGTTCCACTCAGATTTATAAGTGAGGCATTTGGTGCACAGGTCAAGTGGGACGGAGCTTTAAAAGTAATTACATTAAATTACAATTACCATACAATTCAATTGCAAATAGGTTCAACAGTTGTGCTTGTTGATGGAGCAATTAAAAAACTTGACGCTCCACCAGTTATTAAGAATAGTAGAACTCTTGTTCCAATAAGATTCATTGCTGAAACATTTGGCGCAAATGTCAACTGGGATGGTGATACAAAAACAATTACAATTATTTATACACCGTAATGTATTAAATTGACATTGGTTTACAAAATGATATAATTATTAATACTAAGCGAAAATAAAATAGTTAAAGGAGGCAAGATGAAAAAGATTGTATCGTTATTTGTTGCATTTTCGATGCTCCTGTTCTTATTTGGAGGAGCGATGGGATCTGCTCCGGTTGCGAAGGCGGGCCAGATGCCTACATCAGAACAGGTTATCAATGCGGTAAATAGTGCAATTGCGAAACATATACAGACAGTTTTTAAGTTTAAGGGGGAAAATGGTAGATTAAAGGAGCTTTCTAAGAATTTTAAATTTCCATACAAAACCATTGATGGCGTTAAGATACCGAAAGATGTTATTCAGCAGAAACATATTACCAGCGCAGATGATTTTATTCAAATTGCGATTGATTGTCCTTCAGAACCACTAATTGATTATGCTAAAAAGCATCATATTAGTTTAAAGGAAGCGGCAAATGAGCAACTTTCAAAGATGAAGGCAACGCATGAAGAATTAAAAAATAAGTTGCTTTCGATAGGTGTGGATCTTAAAGATGTCCATGATATGTATGTGGCGTATAATGGCATTGCTGCTAATGTTAGAATAAGGGATATTGAAAATATGTATAAGAATTTTGGGAATGATAAAGATGTAGCAAGAATTTACAATAACAATTTCAAAAAATCTTATATTCACATAGAGAGACTTTATAAACCTGTTGATGATTACAGTAATGATCTTATTGGTGCAGGAAGCACCGGGGTTTGGAGTGATCCTGGCGTTGATGGAACCGGAATGTATGTAGGTGTAGTTGATACAGGTATTGACTATACACACCCTGATTTTGGAGGTTATGCTGGTATAACTTTCCCTACCACTAAAGTTCCTGCAGGCTATGATTTTGGTGATAATGATCCTGATCCAATGGATTGTCAGGGTCATGGAACGCATGTTTCTGGTATTATTGCAGCGGATGGTTTGGTGCACGGAGTTGCGCCACAGGCTAAGATCATTATTGCTAAAATAGTACAGGGATGTGGAGGTTCTGCTTCGAGTATTACTATAGCTGAGGCATTTGATTACATGGCTGACCCTAACAATGTTGACGGAGGACCAGAAGGCACACATCCTCCTGTTGCAGCTGTAAATATGAGTTTTGGTGCTGATTATGGATTTGTCGATCCTACTGCTCCTGATCAAAAAGCAATAGAGAACTGCATTGCATCTGGAATACCTGTTGCTTTAGCTGCTGGGAATGCTGGAACTGCAATGTATCACTTGTTAGGGATTGATGCCAGTTTCTATCCTGATAGTGCGTCAATTGGTTCGCCTGCTGTAACACCTAATTGTATGGCTGTTGCTGCTTCGTGGAATAGTAATGCTACATATCCTGCACTTACTGAACTTTCCTCTGGGAGTAAATATGCGTACACTGTAGGGAGCAGTTCAGAAGACCCAATTACTACTCTTGGAGATAATGGAGGTGCAGGTTACCAATACGTTTATTGCGGACTCGGTGGGAGTCCTTCAGACTTTCCTGCAAGTGTAAGTGGCAAAATTGCTTTAATTGCAAGAGGAAATTATTATTTCTCAACTAAAATACATAATGCTGCAGAAGCAGGTGCAATAGGTGTAATTATATTTAACTATAGCGATTCGCTTATTACTATGAATACAGGTTCTGAGACGCTTCCTGCAGTATTTGTTACTTCCTCAGCGGGGCAAGCTTTACTGAGTAAATCTCTAAATGCGGGAGATGGAACAGGAAGGGTTGCTTTTTATTCAAATACATACACTGTTATTCCTGAACCTACTGATCAAATTACAGACTTTTCATCATGGGGACCGCCACCAGATCTTTCGTTTAAACCTGATATAACTGCTCCTGGTGGAGGAATATTCTCTACAATTCCAGTTGCAATGGGTAGTTATGCAAGTTGGTCTGGAACTTCTATGGCATCTCCCCATATAGCGGCATGTATGGCACTTGTAAAAGAAGCGCACCCTAATTATACTCCAGATCAGATAAAGACACTCTTAATGAATACATCAAAAATACTTGTTGATCCTTCAACTGGTACTCCCTATTCACCTCATCAGATGGGTGCTGGTAGAGTTGATATATTCAATGCTCTTCATACTGATGCCTCAGTTGTTGATAGTTCGAATGGAAAGCCATATGTTGACCTTGGTGAAGTGCCTAACTACAAATCGAATCCTATAACATTTACAGTAAAAGTTACAAATAGTGGATCTTCTGCCATTACGTATGATATAGATGCAAATGTGCAAACTGTTTATACTAGTTGGAGTACATGGAAAACTCATTCTGCTCCAGAGGCTGCGACTATTACAACCAATCCTTCTGGTACAGTAACTGTAAATGCAGGATCAAGTGTTGATGTTACTGTTACAGTTGATGCTACAGGAGTACCTGACTGGTATGGTTGGCCTTATGTTGAAGGATTTGTTTCATTTACCCCTCAAGGTGCAACAGTTGATGCTGGCGGTGTTCCTGCAGGACAGATACACATTCCTTACATGGGAATACTTGGCAGATGGAATGACTTTAACGAAGAAGATTGGCAGTTTAACCCGTTGATGGATCTTCCTGCAGATGATCCTTATAGCTTCCTCTCATGGCTTTTTGGATACCCGGTTACCTGGCCTGAATACACAGATGGTAATACATGGAATATTTGCGGAATCACATTTAATGGAAATCTTGATAGGAATGCAATTGCATTCAATCCAAATAAATATTATCTTGAGGCTGATGTAGGTGCCTTGAGAAATATGCAGAAACTTGATCTAACAATAAATAATCCATCTGGGAGTCTTGTAAAACAAATTGATTCTATTTACGAACTCACAAAGAATCCTGATCCAAGTTGGTATCCAGGCTATTGGTATTGGCTTGATCCTTACACAGGACAGCCATTCTGGTGGAATGGTAGTCAAGAAAATGGTGCTGGAGCACCAGATGGTAAATACTATCTTACTTTAACTGCTACTGCTCCAAAAATATTTAATAAGTCGAGTTTTGATGCCCCACAGGTAATAAAATTCCCGGTTAGTGTAGATAGAGTTCCTCCACAGGTATCTTTGAAATTGAAGAAAAATGCACCTGGAGATTATACTCTTGATTGGACTGTAAGTGATCATTCACCTTCCAGTGGTATCTGGGGATTTGCGCTTATTGTTGATAATAATATTACGAACCCTATATTGCTTCCTCCTGATACAAGGACTTATCATGTGAATGGGCTTGGAAGTGGTACACACACATTCCTTCTTTTACCTATTGATAACGCCCATAACATTGGATATGGACACCCGCCAGTGGTTAAAGTAGAACAGAAAGTAGTAAGTAAACCTGCAGGTAGCATAGTAAGTATGCCATTTACTGCATCCGATCCAGATGGTGATACTATAAGTATTTCTGTGCATGCTTCTCCTATACCAAAGGGAACCTATAAAATAGATGGAAGCACCGTTCATTATAAACCTGCTCCTGATGATGTAGGCAAAACATTTACCTTCACAGTTGTTGCAACTGATCCCGCGGGATATTCTGGTAGTGATAGTTTTAAAGTAACAGTAATTAAACCGCAGGATACGACACCTCCGACACTCCAACTTCCTAACGTTAAATTTAATACAGAAGAGTTGTTGAATTATGGTACATTTACTCTTTCAATTATGGCAAATGACAATTCTGGTGTTATAGCAAGAACTGTTGTGAAAGACAATGGTATTTTAATGAAAGATGTATATGGGCCACTTACATCATTAAATGTTCCATTGTTTGAAGGTGTTAATACAATATGTGTAATTGTGTATGATGCTGCTGGTAATATGACCAAGAAGACATTTACACTCTTGTCTGACACTAAGCCTCCTGTTGTGAAATTAAATTCAGTTCCTGCTTCTACAACGAGTAATGTTCTTGATTTAACTGGAATGGCTTTTGACACTACAACTGAAGTGAAAGAACTTTATATAAATGGACAAAAAGTTCCGGTTACTACATCTGGTAAATTTAATGTTAAACTTAAACTTAAGGGTGGTACTAACACAATAACTGTTAAGGCAATTGACAAAGTGGGGAACGTTTACACAAGGACATTTAAGGTGGATTATATACCACGTAAGGTATCTTCTACTGTTCTTATGTTGCAAATTGGAAGCCCTTACATTTCGGTTAATGGAATTTCTAAAAAGATTGATACAGAGGGGAGCAAGCCGATAATCCAGAATAATAGAACGCTGCTTCCTGTGAGAACCCTGATTGAATCTCTCGGCGGAACAATTCAGTGGAATCCGAAGACACGCCAGGTGAGTATTGAACTGAACGGAAATAGTATTATTCTTACAATAGGCAAGAGTACAGCTGTTGTTAACGGTATAAAGACACCGATTGATCCGAAGAATCCCAGGGTAACTCCTGAGATTATTAACGGAAGAACATATCTTCCTCTGAGGTTTATTGCAGAAAACCTTGGGATTGTAGTTAATTGGGACTCAGCAACAAAAACAATATCACTTTACTATATGCCGTAGTTTTAGCTATTTTCCCATTGCTGTTTACACCCCTAACGAAGGTTAGGGGTGTTTTTATATTTACAATTTTCTATTGAGGATTATACTTTGTAAGAAGAATAAGAAATAGGAAGGAGGAAAAATGAAAAGGAAAATTTTAGCAACTATGCTTGCCGTGGCAATGCTATTTGCCACATTCGTCTCTGTGCCGCATATTGCATTTGCACATGTCAGAAAATCAAAACTTTCTCAAGAATTTACAGTTAAACAACTCTCTACTTATAAAACAGTTTCTGTTATTGTGGAATTGTGGAGGGATCCTGTTATTCCGTATCAAATTAAAAATAGGGGTAAACCCTTTTTACAAAGTTTAATGAACAGTGCAACAGATATGAATTATGCCGAAAAACTTATGCTTACTCAGCAGAGAGTGTTTAGCGAAATTAAGAAAATCTGCCCTGATGCAGTTTTGGGATACTCCTACCAGTATGTGTACAATGGCTTTGTTGTTAAATTAAAAGGTAATGAAATTAAAAAAATTTCAAAAATCAGTAGTATCAAGGAAATCTTTCCCGTTAGATATGTAAAAGCAACTGGTGATTTTGGCGACAAGGTGATTGGTGCTCCAGAGGTGTGGAAATTGAAAGATGCTAATGGGAATCCTGTAGATGGAAGAGGAATGCTTATAGGAATAATAGATACAGGAATTGATTATAAGGATTCTGATCTTGGTGGTGGCTTTGGCCCCGGGTATAAAGTTGTTGGAGGATATGATTTTGGAGATAACGATCCTGATCCTATGGATACAAATGGACATGGCACACATGTAGCAGGTATAGCAGCAGCGAATGGAAAAATTAAAGGTGTTGCACCAGAGGCTAAATTGATGGCTTACAAAATTGTTCCGGGTGGGCAAGACTCTGCATCTACTGAGGCGATAATAGCGGCTATTGAACAGGCTGTAAAAGATAAGTGTAATGCAGTTAATCTTTCATTTGGATCAGGTAGTCTTGGTACGGCCGATCCGAACGATCCTGAAAATAAGGCTTTTGATAATGCAGCTGATGCAGGTGTGCTTTCAGCAATTGCTGCTGGAAACCAGGGAGCACGTTCCAAATCTACTCCATATCCATTGGGATCTCCTGCAGGAGCTCCAAAGGCAATAGCTGTTGCTGCCGCAGACGATGCTGCTCACCCTGCAATCAAAGTTGTAGCTCCTGAAGGTTTTGAAAAGGAAATTATAGGTGACTATGCAGATGTTTCCCCTCCTTTTCCTGCTGGTAAAGAATTTGAAGTAGTACCGTGTGGATATGGATCTAAATCTGATTTTTACGGGCTGAATCTTAAAGGTAAGATAGCCCTTGTTAGTAGAGGGCCAATAGGGGAAAATGCCCTTTATTTTAGGGATAAAGTTTTAAACGCGGAAGCGGCTGGAGCTGCAGGAGTGATTATTTATAATAATATTCCCGGTATAGTTTCCCCTACTCTTGTGGTTACTCCGCAAGATGCAAATAGAAAATTCATTCCCACGATTTTTATCACAGAAGTAGATGGGAGATATCTTAAAAAATTAATACACATGGGACTTAAAGTAGAATTTGGTGTTACAAAGCCGCTTGACACAATAGCAGATTTTAGTTCAATGGGGCCTACTTCAGACTTCTTTTTCAAGCCCGAAATTGCAGCACCCGGAGTTGCGATATACTCTACTATTCCAGGCAATAAGTATGCAAGTTGGCAAGGAACTTCAATGGCTACGCCGTTTGTTACGGGCTCAATTTGTTTGATGAAACAGATGCATCCAGGTTGGAGTTCAGAAGAGATTAAAGCAGCTTTAATGAATACGGCAAAAATTTTAAAAAATCCTGATAGCGGAAGAGTTATAACCTGGACATTACAAGGAAGCGGAAGACTTTACTTACCTGATGCAATTAGTACTGATTCTGTCATATTACCATACGATTTACTAGTTAGAGCAAAAGATTTCAAACCAGTTAAATTTGTTGTTAGGAATCTCGGTGATAAAAATGAAACTTTCTCTGTTTACACGGAAATGACTTCTATAAACAACGAAGGAATAAGTCTTCCTGCTAAGTCTACAATAACAGTACCTGCTGGTGGAACTGGAACTTACACATTGAATTTGAAATTTGATATGACAAAACTGTCTCCAGGTGCTCATGAAGGAGTTGTGTATTTTGAATCGCCTAATGAAACTCTGCATGTTCCATTCATAATCTGGAAAGGAAATGTAGAGATTCCAAAAACTCTAAGTAATGTGAGCACATCTTCGAACACAATAACTCCAGGCAAGACAAAAATTAAGTTTAATTTCACTTTGGGTACTGGCTCAATAATACCACCACCAGAACCCAAAGACCGCGCAACAAATTCTAACATTATTGATGAAATGCAAATTAGAGTGCTTGATGCCAAAGGAAATCTTCTGGGTCTTATATACGATAAGGCACTTTTACTTGTTGGTAGTTATACATTTGTGTGGGATGGTAAAGATATAACAGGAAATTACTTCCTTGACGATGGAACGTATAAATATCAAATTGCGGCTGTTGAATCAAATGGAAGTGAAGTAAAGCCCGTCATTGATGACGCTGCAGTGGCTACAGGTACATTTAAGGTGATCAATGCACCTAAGAATAAAATTTCTGCGGTACCATCAACCTCTGCAGCAGTCCAAGGCACTACTTTCAATGTTGCAATTAATGGTAACATTTCCTCTCCGTTGAAAGAGTTAAAAATGACTGTAACATTTGATCCTTCTGCTTTCATAGTTCAGGAAAATAGTATTAAATTAGGGAAACTTTTTGAAAATACTACTGTAAAACCTACATTTAAGGTAGATAATATTGTAGGAGAAATTAGTGTGGATTTGCAAGGCAACATACCTGTTGGATCTGGAAATCTCTTTACATTTAAAGCAATTGCTAAAAACACTGGAAGAACTAAAATAGGATTTAGAGAAACCTCTCTAACTGATGCTTCTGGAAATAATGTTTTGTCTCTGTTTATTCCGGGGTTTATAAATATTAAAGAGGCGCCTAATCCCTGGGATTTAAATAGAGATGGGAAAGTCGATGAGCAAGATGTTCAAATTTTCGAGAAGAGTTTTGGTGCCCAGGTTGGTGATCCAAATTTCAATCCCCAGGCTGATTTTAATCATGATGGCATAATAGATGGAGAAGATTTATTGATACTTGCTCGTCACATTGGTGAAACTTATCAGCCATAAAGGAGGAAATTATGAGTAAAAAAATTACTATATTATTTGTTGTATTTGCGATGTTAGGCTCGCTGTTTATGGGTACTTTTGTTGCTAATGTGAACTATGTTAAGGCAGCATCTCAGAGTCTGTATCAGACAGGGGTCATTGGCCTGATGCCTGAAGAATATGTTGGTGCTTTTGCCCTTGAACTTGCAAATACGTATGAAGATGATTTTAAAAGCAACTATTCTTATCCTATGCAAGGAATGGCTTTTACCAAAAATGGAGATCTTGTTGTTTGTGATACCTCTTATGGAAGAGTACATGTATTTGATAAGGATTTAGTAAATCAATTTACTTTTGGCAATCTTGGGAAAGGTCCTGGTAAATTACAATATCCTGCAGATGTAGCAGTTGATTCCAATGGGAACTTTTATGTGGCAGACTTTTTCAATAATTATTGGGCAAAGTTTGACAAAACAGGGAACTGGATATTAAATGCAGGTTCGGAAGGGAGTGGAAAAGGTCAACTTAATGGGCCTTCTGGAATTGCAGTTAGCAATGGTAAAGTATTTGTTTCTGATCAGTTGAATGGGCGTATTGCTGTATTTACTACTAATGGGGAATTCGTCAAAAATATCTATATTAATGGACTTAAAAATCCTGGAGGTATGTGTAGTGATTCTGATGGAAATATTCTTGTTGTTGATATGAGTGGTTGCAAGGTTTACAAAATATCTCCGGACGGAACAGTTATCTCTTCGTTTGGATCTAAGGGAACTGGAAATGGGCAGTTTGTTTTACCATTTGATGTTACTGTTGACTCTTCTGGAAATATATATGTGGTTGATAGGGGGCTTTCTTCCAGTCCACACCCGATAGTTGAGGAGTTTGATAGTAATGGTACGTTTATAAAAACGTTTGGAACAAGGGCAACTAAATATCCTCAACCCAATGGAAGTTTCCTTACGCCTGCGGGAGTTGCAGTTGATAGTGATGGAAACGTTTTTGTTATAGATGCTGGGTACTTTCATCAGCCAGGTAACCCATTTGGTTATCCGTTGGGTGTGAGGATTACGGAATTTTCCCAAAAAGGTATGTATTTAAGGAAGTTGGATTTCAATATTATTGCAAAAGGACGTTTAATGAATCCTATGGCAGCGGATGTAGATTCAAAAGGTAATATATGGGTTGCGAGTTGGGGTAATTTTTCAGGCGCAGGTGAGGTAGATGTGTATACTTCCAGTGGAAAATTTGTAAAGCGCATAACCAAAATAAAAGGAAATGAAACCTTTTCCGCGGTAGGTGGTTTAGTTACTGATGGTAAGGGCCACATTTATGTGGGTGAACAAAACAGCGTAGTGGAATTCGATGAAAATGGTAATTTTATAAAAAAGATTGGTGAAGGTAAAGTTTCGAATGTTATGCAGATTACAATAGATAGTAAAGGGAATTTGTGGGTAGCGAGTAATGGAACACAAACTGTTGCAGTCTTTGACAAAACTGGGGAGTTTGTGAAACAGTTTAATACTTCTCACGCGCCAGTTGGAATAGCAGTTGATAAATCTGGAAACTTCTACATTACTACAACTGATGATAATAAGGTATATGAATATGATAAGAGCGGGAATGTAGTTACATCTTTTGGAGGAGGAGGAAGATCACCAGGAAAATTCTGGATACCGTATGGAATAACTATTGACAAGAGCGGAGAAATTCTTGTTGCGGACACTGAAAACGGGAGAATACAAGCATTTGACAAATCTGGTAAATTACTATGGTATACTGATAGGACAGTGTATGAGCCTGCAAATATTAACATTGGTTGGAATGGAAAAGTATATGTAACAGATTGCTTTCACAATGTGGTACGTGTGATGACTTTTGTGAAGCCATCTATCCCGGATTATAATTTTTCAATTGTGTCTTCTGTTTCTTCTCCTAATATTCCTGCAGGAAAAACTTACAAATTCAACATAATTATTTCTAATACTGGTCTCAAAGACGATAGTTATAATTTGAGCATAGAAAATAAATTGCCACCGGGATGGAATATTAATGGTATTGAAAAGGAAGTTTCAGTAAGCGCTGGAAAGAGGGTATTAATCCCCATCTCGGTGAGTGTTCCAGGTGGTTCTAAGCCAGAAGAAAGTGGGTATTTTATAGTAAGGGCTGCTTCAAAATCTGATTCTAAGTTAGTAAAATCAATTACTGTTACTGTGACAGTTCCTAAGAAACCTCCTGTCGAAGTTACTCTTAAAGCAGATATGATTTCGGTAAAAGATTCTACTCCTGTTTCCGTTAATATTGGGGTTGTGGAAGATTTTTATGGAATTGCGATGGAAATTGATTATGATCCCACGGCTTTAAGTGTGAATAAAGTTGTTTCTTCTGGAATTCTTGGAAAGAATGCTTTGTTTGTAGAAAACCATAGTAAACCTGGAGTAATATATATAGGTTATACATTAAAAGGGAAAGAAAGTGGAAAAACTTTGTCAGGCGAATTATTTAAAATTTATTTTAAAGGAAAGAAGACTGGATATACTGTAATTATGCTTAACTCCCTTAAGTTGGAAGATTCTGCAGGAAACTCCATTCCTGCAGAAGGAAATAATCTCAAAATCCAAATCGTAAACCCTGTGCCGCCTAAGCTGACGGTTGATATTACAGATGGTCAAACTGTAGACGATCCGAATTTCTATTTTAACGGTCAGACTGATCCGGGAGCAAAAGTTACCATTAATGGTACTCCAGTAAATGTAAGCAGTGACGGTAGTTTTATAGGCAATGTTTATCTGAGCGATGGAGAGAATACTATTACAATAGTTGCAACTAATAAGTATGGTTTATCTACTACTATCACAAGAATGGTAGTACTACAATCCCAAACAGTAATCACCCTTAAACCCGGTGATCCTTATATGACAGTAAACGGAGTTAAAAAAGAAATCGATCCAGGCAGAGGCACAAAACCTGTAATAATAAAGAGTTGGGGAAGAACAGTTGTACC
>Ga0256914_1002182_pt1 | contig 16613 bp, 11 predicted proteins | sample HulkmetaG_FD_191571 | JGI IMG/M metagenome (GOLD analysis project Ga0256914, IMG submission 191571) | Hydrothermal chimney microbial communities from Main Endeavour vent field at the Juan de Fuca Ridge, Pacific Ocean - Hulk | ecosystem: Environmental > Aquatic > Marine > Hydrothermal vents ... | reverse complement strand
TATGATGATGCAGACCGATTACTATTTCCCCCGTGCTCTCCCGGAACCGCTCGAAGGGCTGGCAACCCTCGCATTGGATCTGCGCTGGAGCTGGAATCACGGTGCCGATGCCTTGTGGCGTCAGGTGTCGCCCAAGCTTTGGGAAGAAACCGCCAATCCGTGGTTGATCCTGATCTCTGTTTCCGACAGACGGTTGGAAAAATTGGCTGCCGATGCACGGTTTCTGGAGATGTTGCAACAGCAACTGGATGCGCGAGAGGCCCATCTCAAGGCCAAATCCTGGTTCTCGGAAAATATCGACGGATCATTTCGCGGAAATATCGCCTATTTTTGCATGGAGTTCGGTATCTGCGAATCGCTGCCCATCTACTCAGGCGGGCTGGGTGTGTTGGCTGGGGACTACTTGAAAACCGCCTGCGATCTGGATGTGCCCATCGTCGGTATCGGTTTGCTTTATCAGCAGGGCTATTTCAGGCAGGCATTGAATGCCGACGGAGAACAGATCGAGTTCTATCCCTACAACGATCCCACCATGCTGCCGGTGGTGCCGCTGCGTGATGACAAGGGGGAGTGGGTACGGGTGACGCTGGAGCTGCCGGGACGGCCGTTGCGACTGCGTACCTGGCGGGGCCAGGTAGGAAGGCGGACGCTGCTATTGCTGGATAGCAACGATCCTCTCAATCACCCGGGGGACCGGGCTATCACCAGCGAACTGTATGGCGGGGGCGAAGAGATGCGCCTGCAGCAAGAGATGGTGCTGGGGATTGGTGGATGGCGGCTACTCGAAAAGCTGGGACTCGACTGCCCCGTGTGCCATCTGAACGAGGGGCATGCTGCCTTTGCCATCCTGGAACGGGCGCGGCAATTCATGCGGGACACCGGTTGCTCCTTTGCAACAGCGCTACGGGCTACCCGGGCGGGTAACCTGTTTACCACTCATACGCCGGTGGAAGCAGGTTTTGATCGTTTCTCTCCCTCGCTCTTTTCTCTCTACTTCCACGGCATGGCTGCGGAATGCAAGATCAAGCTGGAAGATCTTTTCGCCTTGGGGCGCATGGACCCCAACGACCATGCCGAGCCGTTCAACATGGCCTACCTGGCCATGCGTGGATCCGGCGCCGTCAATGGAGTCAGCCGGTTGCATGGTGAGGTGAGTCGACGGATCTTCCAGCCGCTGTTTTCCCGATGGCCCCGCTCTGAGGTGCCGGTCGGTCACGTTACCAATGGTGTGCATGTTCCCAGCTGGGACTCGGCGGCCGCCGATGCCTTATGGACCGCCGCCTGTGGCAAGGCCCGCTGGCGGGGAACCATGGAGTCGGTAGGGGAGGATCTGCGCCGCTTGAGTGATGAGGAGTTGTGGAGCTTCCGCTCCGAGGGGCGTCGGCGGCTGGTCGAGTACCTGCGACAGCGCCTGGTGCGTCAACATCAGGAGCGGGGGGCGAGCAAGGCGCGCATTCGTGAGAGTCGGGTACTGTTCGATCCGGATGCCTTGACCCTTGGGTTCGCTCGGCGGTTTGCCGAATACAAGCGGCCGAACCTGTTGCTCCATGACCCCGCGCGTCTGGCGAGTTTGCTCAGTGACCGCGATAGACCGGTGCAGCTGGTGATCGCCGGTAAAGCGCACCCGCGGGATCAGATTGGAAAGTGGATGCTTCGCCAGTGGCATGAATTCCTGGAGAGTGACGGCATGTATGAACGGGTGGTGTTCGTGGAGGATTATGATTTGGGTGTCGCCGCAAGGTTAACCCAGGGAGTGGATGTCTGGATCAACACCCCGCGCCGTCCCTGGGAGGCGAGCGGGACCAGCGGTATGAAGGTGCTGGTCAACGGTGGACTCAATTTGTCGGAGCTGGATGGCTGGTGGGCAGAGGCTTACGATCCGGCCCTAGGCTGGGCGGTAGGTGATGGTTTGGAGCACGATGATATCGCCGCTTGGGATGCTGAGGAAGCGGAGCAGTTGTACCGGATTCTGGAAGAGGCGGTGATTCCCTGTTTCTATGAGCGTAACGAGCAGGGCTTGCCGGTGGAGTGGGTGAAGATGATGCGTGAGAGCATGAGCCGGCTCACCTCGCGCTTTTCCTCCAACCGGATGCTTCGTGAATACACCGAACGTTACTATCTCCCGATCGCCGACGCCTATCGCCAGCGCAGCCAGGATCCGTCCAAGGCGGAGGAGATGGAGTCCTGGTGTCGTCATCTTCGCCAGCGCTGGCAATGGATCCATTTCGGAAATGTCTCCTGGAATCAGGAGGGTGACCATTATCACTTTGAGGTTCAGGTCTATCTTGGAGATGTACCGGCGGATGCAGTGAGCGTGGAGCTATATGCTGATAAGCAGGATGATGTGGAACCGATTCGTAAGGCCCTGCAACGGGGTGAGCCCCTGGCTGGCACTGCCAATGCCTGGACCTACGTGGGGGAAGTGGGGGCTGATCGACCGGTTTCCCATTATACCCCACGCATTGTGCCGAGACACCCCCTGGCGCAGGTTCCGCTGGAGGCTGAAATGATCCTTTGGTACCGGTAAGGACGGGATGGTTGCTACCTGGGTAGCAGATACGCCAGGAAGGTACCGTTATCTTCCCGGGGTGGTGAGACGGGAGATTGGTTGCCGGTGGATTCGAGGGAGTAGCAATGGAAAAAACGTATGATGTGCTGGTGATAGGTGGTGGCCCTGGAGGAACGCCGGCTGCCATGGCGCTGGCCCAGGGAGGAAAGCGGGTTTTGCTGGTGGAGGCAGCTGCGGGCCTAGGGGGAACTTGCCTGTTTGAAGGCTGTATCCCCTCCAAGATCCTCCACGAGACCGCCGGGCGCATGCGAGAGATCACACGCGCGGGAGAATTTGGGATCCATCTTCCACATCCGTTGGTGCAATTGGACTGGCAAAAGTTGCAGGCTCGCAAGCGGGCCATTCTGCAGCGCCGCGCCACCGCTGCCATTCAGCGCGCAAGCCGGTTGAGGACGCTCGAACTGCAGTTTGGGCGTGCTCGTCTGCTCGGGCCGCGCAGGGCACTCGTCAAACCGCACAATGGGGACATTTTTGAGGTGGCATTTGATAGCGCCATCTTGGCTACCGGCTCCAGTGCCAATCCCCTGCCGGTACCGGGTGGTGATCTACCGCAGGTGTTCAGCAGCGAAGCGATTCTTGATGCACCGTGTATTCCTGAGCGACTGGTGGTGATCGGAGGGGGGCCTATCGGTGTAGAGGTGGCGCAGATGTTCCATGCATTGGGGAGTGATGTCTCGCTGATGCAAAGAGGGCCGCGTATTCTCCCGGGAGTGGATGAGGAGCTGGCGGTGATATTGCAACAGCACCTCATCAATCAGGGGATCAAGCTCTACCTTGGTTGCAATGTGAAACGGGTTTGCCACACCGGACAGGGGGTCTTCGTACAATACGACGTGGATGGGGGGTGCGATCAGCTCTATGCGACCGCTGTGTTGGCGGCAGTTGGCCGTCGGCCTAACGTGGAAGGGTTGGGCCTCGAGCAAACCACGGTTGCGCTGGCCCACCGTGCCATCGTGGTGGATGAGACTCTGCAGACTACTGAACCTGGTATCTATGCGGTGGGAGATGTCACCGGTTCTCCCATGTTTGCCCACTGGGCCACCGCACAGGGGTTGGCGCTGGCAGCCCATCTCTTGGGTCGGGAGAGACCGGCGTTCCCCAGACCGGAGCATAACAGCGCAGTGATCTTCAGTGTACCGGAATTCGCAATGGCCGGATTGACCAGACAGCAGGCGGTCGAAGCCGGTTTCGAGGTTTGCGTCGCCCGGTATGACTTCAGCGGAGATGCAAGGGCACAGATCGGCGGGCATGACAGCGGGTTGTTGAAGATCTACTACGATCGGATAGAAAGGCGGGTGCTGGGAGTTCAGGCGTTAGTAGAAGGGGCTGCCGCCCTTGTTGGAGAGGCAGCGCTTCTAATCCGTGCTGGTCTGACGCTGGACGAGATTGCTGAAACCGTCCATCCTCATCCTACGCTTAGTGAGTCGTTCGTGAGTGCGGCACGGGCGGTCTTGATGGAGCACCCCCATCAATGTCTCTGAAGGTGCGTGACTCCATCTACTGCCACCGTATTATTCGTGATTCATTCGGGCCATCGTCCCTTTCAGGGGTTGGTTCCCTTTCCGTGAAGATCAGCAACCTGAGGAGCCTTTTTCTGCAATGACCCCGCCTGTCATTTCACTTCTGCTGATGGCCAATGTGGTTATCTTTTTCCTGGAGTTGGCAACCGGTGGAGCATTGATTCTCCCGTTTGCGCTCTGGCCGGTAGTCCCGGAGGTATCGTTGGCGGGTATACCGCAGCCCCACTTCCAGCTATGGCAGCTGGTGACCTACGCCTTTCTGCACGGCAGTCTTTTACATCTATTATTGAACATGTACGCATTGTGGTTGTTTGGTTCGCGCATGGAGATGGTCTGGGGTTCGAAGGCCTTCACTCTCTACTACTTTGTTTGCGTGATCGGCGCCGGACTGGTGCAACTGGTTGTGACCACCGAGGCAGCACGAGCGGGTGCAATATACCCTACCATTGGCGCTTCCGGTGGGGTATTCGGGATTTTGTTGGCCTTCGGTATGACCTTTCCCAACGAGCGACTGCTATTGCTGTTTCCTCCGGTGGTGCTCAAGGCCAAATGGTTCGTGCTGCTCTTTGGAGGGATAGAGTTGTGGGCCGGCGTCACAGGGACGCAGGCGGGGGTGGCGCACTTTGCTCACCTTGGGGGGATGCTGTTCGGGTTTATCCTCATCATGTATTGGCGGCGTCATCCGCCAGCTTATTTTTAGCCAATCAGGAGATTTGAGGAGGTGCTATGGAAGCCGATCTGTTGAAAGCCATGTTGCGGGACATGCTGCTGGCTCGTGTCTTTGAGGAGCGTGCGGCCCAGGAATATGCCGAGGGTAACATCGCCGGATTCCTGCATCTCTACCCTGGTGAGGAGGCGGTGGCGGTGGGCGTGTTGCATGCCTCGGAACCCTCTGACTATGTGGTTTCGACCTATCGTGAGCATGTACATGCGTTGGTACGAGGGATATCGGCGAAGGCGGTGATGGCGGAGCTGTTCGGCAAGCGCGGTGGCTGCAGCAGGGGCATGGGGGGCTCCATGCACCTGTTTGATCGGGAACGACGTTTTATGGGGGGATATGCCATCGTAGGTGAAACCTTTCCAGTAGCGATTGGGATTGCCTATGCCGTTGCCTTGCGGGAGCTGCCTGAAGTGGTCATCTGTTTCTTCGGGGATGGGGCGGTGAATCAGGGGACCTTCCATGAGAGTCTCAACATGGCTGCTTTGTGGAATTTACCAGTGCTGTTTGTCTGCGAAAACAATCGTTACCAGATCGGTACCGAGATCCATCGTCATTCCGCAGTTACCGAAGTATACAAGCGGGCTTGCGCTTATCACATTCCCTCAAAACGGGTGGACGGGATGGACGTATCGGCAGTGTACGAGGCGAGCCAGGAGGTGCTGGAGCAGATCCGGAATGGAAATGGCCCACAGCTGCTGGAGTGCGAAACCTATCGGTTTCGTGGCCACTCCATGGCCGATCCCGGAAATTATCGGCCGCAGGTAGAGGTCCAGTGGTTTGAGGCCAATGAAGATCCGCTGAAGATTGCCATTGCCGAAACGGTCACATCCTACCCCGATGAGGTGCAGATGGCGGCTGTTGGTGATGACAATATCGAACGGTTGCAAAGAGACCTCCATCAAGGGGGGATATTGACAATGCAACAGCTGGAGGGGTTGAAGAGGGAGGTGGCCGAAGAGGTGGAGGAAGCAGTGCGCTTTGCTACCGAAAGCCCGGATCCTTCTTGGGAAGACGCCTGGGCGGCGCTCAATTGCAATCGTCATGACGAGGAGCTGATCTGATGGCGAAAGAGGAGGTCTATTACTGGCAGGCACTCAACCGGGCGTTGGATGCCGAGCTGGCCGCTGATGAGTCGGTGATCGTGCTCGGGGAGGATGTGGGGCTCTATGGAGGCAGTTACCGGGTCACCGAGGGACTGTATGCCAAATATGGTGAGTGGCGGCTGCGCGATACCCCAATCTCGGAGGGCAGTTTTACCGGCTTGGGAGTAGGTGCAGCTCTGGCGGGATTGCGCCCTGTGGTGGAGATTATGACCATCAATTTCGCCCTGCTGGCGTTCGATGCCATCGTCAACATGGCAGCCAAGATTCCGTTCATGTCCGGGGGGCAGTTTCCCATGCCATTGGTGGTACGTATGCCGGGTGGGGTGGCCAAGCAGCTGGCCGCGCAGCATTCGCAGCGCCTGGAACAGATGTTGATGAACGTCCCCGGTCTGCGCATCGCCGTACCGGCAACACCGCAGGATGCCTGGTGGCAGCTGCGCCAGGCGATCCGCAGCGATGAGCCGATCATCCTGCTGGAGCATGAGCTGCTCTATTTTGCCAAAGGTGCGTTGGATCAGTCACTCGATGCGCCCCCGATGCATCGTGCGCGTATTCATCGGGAGGGAGGTGACATTACGTTGATCAGCTGGTCGCGGATGCTGGATCTCTCTCTGCATGCGGCTGAACAGCTGGCGAAGGACGGGATTGAGGCGGAGGTGATCGATCTGCGCAGTCTGAGACCGGTGGACTGGGTGCGCTGCGAGTCTTCACTAAAAAAGACTCACCGCCTACTGGTGGTGGAAGAGGATTCCCGTTTTGCTGGAGCCGGTGCTGAGATATGCGCCGAGCTGGCCGAACGGTGTTTCTACGAGCTGGATGCGCCGCCGCAACGTGTGGCGGCCAAGGAGATACCCATCCCTTTCAATGCCACCCTGGAGGCAGAGTCCATTCCCAGGGTGGGCGAGATTGTCGAAACAGCGAAGAAGCTGTGTAAAGGAGTCGAATCATGAGCAAGGCCCGCTATATCCGCTGGTTTTCTGAACTGGGGATCGATGATGTGCCCTTGGTGGGCGGCAAGAACGCCTCATTGGGGGAGATGTATCGGGAACTGGTTCCGCAAGGGATCAAGATTCCCAATGGCTTTGCCATCACTGCTGAAGCCTATTGGGATACGCTCTCCGAAGCGGGGATACTGGATGCCTTGCGGGAGGCGCTTGAGGGACTGGACCCTGATGATGTGGCAGACTTGGCCAGGCGAGGTGCCAGGGCACGCGCGCTGATCTATGGCGCCCCGTTGAATGAGACGTTGCAGAGAGAGATCCTTGACGCCTATGAGCAGCTGCGCCAGGAGTATGGAGAGGCGATGAGCGTGGCGGTGCGTTCTTCCGCCACGGCTGAGGATCTGCCTACCGCCAGCTTTGCCGGCCAGCAGGAGACCTATCTCAACATCCACGGCCGGGAACAGCTGCTCGACTCGGTGCGTCGCTGTTTCGCTTCCCTGTTTACCGATCGAGCCATTCACTACCGTATCGACAATGGGTTCGACCATTTCAGGGTGGCGTTGTCGGTTGGCATTATGAAGATGGTTCGCTCTGATCTGGCTGCCAGCGGAGTGATGTTTTCACTGGATACGGAGACCGGATTCCGTGATGTGGTGTTTGTTACCGCCGCTTACGGGCTGGGAGAGAATGTGGTACAAGGTGCGGTGGAGCCAGATGAGTTTTATATACACAAGCCAACCTTCGAGCAGGGATACCGTGCTGTTTTGCGCCGCCATCTGGGAAGCAAGAAGATCAAGATGCTCTATGCCGCCGGGGGTACGCGGGAATCCACGCGTAATGTCCCGGTTCCCGAGCCTGATCGGATGCGTTTCTGCATCGATGATCAGGATGTGTTCACTCTGGCGGACTATGCCATTAAGGTGGAGCGGCACTACAGCAGAAAGGCGGGGTATGACAAGCCGATGGATATGGAGTGGGCAAAGGATGGCCTAGATGGTGAGCTCTACTTGGTGCAGGCGCGTCCCGAGACGGTTGAGTCCCAAAAGCAGGGGAGTGTCCTGAAGCAATATCACCTCAAGGAAGAGGGGCCAATCCTTGCTCGCGGTTATGCCATCGGTACCCGGATTGCCAGCGGTCGGGCTCGTTATATCATTGATGTGGCTCACCTGCACGAGTTTCGACCGGGAGAGGTGCTGGTGGCGGATACCACTACCCCGGACTGGGAGCCAGTGATGAAGACTGCCGCCGCAATCGTCACCAACCGGGGAGGGCGGACCTGTCATGCCGCCATTGTTGCTCGCGAGTTGGGAATTCCCGCAGTGGTCGGTTGTGATGATGCCACAGAGACGGTTCCTGACGGGGAAGTGGTAACCGTTTCGTGCGCGGGCGGAGACGAAGGACGCGTCTATCAAGGAGAGCTGGAATATGAGGTAATCGAAACCGATCTCTCGGGTTTACCTCGGCCGAAGACCCGGATCATGATTAATCTAGGCAACCCCGATCTGGCATTCAGCACCTCCTTTTTGCCCAATGATGGTGTTGGTCTCGCGCGGTTGGAATTCATTATTAATGAATATATCAAGGCACATCCTATGGCCCTGCGCTATCCGGAGCGGATCAGGGATCCCGCTGTGCGCAAGCGGATTGAGACACTCATCGTAGGTTACGAGGATGGCAATGACTATTTCATTCGCAAACTCTCTGAGGGGGTTGGCACCATTGCAGCAGCCTTTTGGCCAAAGCCGGTAATCGTACGCATGAGCGATTTCAAGAGTAATGAATATGCAACCTTGCTGGGTGGGCGGGATTTTGAACCGACGGAGGAAAATCCGATGATCGGTTTCCGGGGTGCAGCGCGCTATACCCATCCTGCCTATGCAGGAGGGTTTGCGCTGGAATGTGCTGCCATGAAGCGGGTTCGAGAGGAGATGGGGTTGACCAACGTCAAGTTGATGATTCCCTTTTGCCGCCGAGTGGAAGAGGGAAGGAAGGTACTGGAGGAGATGGCCCGGCACGGCCTCCAGCGAGGTGAAAATGGCTTGGAGATCTATGTCATGTGCGAGATCCCCAACAATGTCATCCTGATCGATGAGTTTGCCAAGCTGTTTGACGGCTTTTCCATTGGTTCCAATGATTTGACCCAGCTTACCCTGGGGGTTGATCGGGACTCTGAGATTGTTTCCTTCGATTTTGACGAACGGGATCCCGGTGTCAAGCAGATGATTCGCTTGGCCGTAGAAGGAGCACGCCGCAACGGTCGTCATTCAGGGCTGTGTGGGCAGGCGCCCTCTGACTATCCCGAGATGGCGGAGTTTCTGGTGGAGCTGGGGATCGACTCAATAAGCCTCAATCCGGATACGGTGTTGATCACCACCCAGCGGGTAGTAGAGGTGGAGAAGAAGCTGGGCAGGTGATGAGGATTCGGGTGTGGTTATCTTGCCCTAATAAAGAGCGCCAGCGGAAGATTCCCCCGCAACCGAAAGATTGCGGGGGAATGGAGTGACGAGACTAAGCTATTTCTTCTCTTCGCCTTTCTCGTCCTTCTTCTCGATCTTGAGCAGTTCAATCTCGAATATCAGGGTCTCTCCAGGGCCGATGTCTGCACCGGCACCCCTTGCGCCATAGGCTAGCTTGGCGGGAACGTAGATCTCCCATTTGGAGCCTTCTTTCATCAGAGGCAACGCCTCCTGCCATCCTTTGATGACACCGCTGATGGGGAAGGTAGCAGGCTGCCCCCGATCATAAGAACTGTCAAACTGCTTTCCGTTGATCAGGGTTCCCTTGTAATTGACCGTAACGGTGTCTTCGAGCTTGGGCTGAGCGCCGCTTCCAGCTTTGATGATCTTGTACTGCAGACCGCTTGGTAACTCTATTACTCCGGGTTTTTTCTTGTTGGCCTCCAGAAACGCCTTGCCAGCTTTCTCGTTCTTTTCCAGTTGCGCCTTGCGTTTTTCGACTTTTCGTTGCTGGATAGCCTGCATGGTTGCTTGCATCTCTTCCTGCGTCAACTTGGGTTTTTTGCCATCCAGCGCTTCCTGTATCGCCTTTGAGAGTACAGAGATATCCACCTCGGAACCTTCGCGTTTCAGGTTAAAACCTATCTGATATCCAATGATGTAACTGAACTTTTCCTTTTCCGTCTTGAGCTCTGATGCAGAGCTGCCAAAGGGTAAGGCAAGCAATACGGCCAACGGGAACAATGATGCTGTTTTAAATTTCACGCTGATTTCCTTATGTTTGGTTGAAATGGAGATTCCGCTAAGTAGACCCATTGGTCTGACAGTGGTTCAATCATCGGAAGATGTGTGCACATTACGATTCACCTTCCGCCGTTTCTGTACCGCTACGGCAAGTTCGCGAATCAAGGCTTCGCTCTCCTCCCAGCCGATACAAGCATCGGTGATACTCTGCCCGAAGGTAAGCGGCTTGCCGGGGAGGACGTCTTGCCGCCCGGCTATCAGGTGGCTTTCGATCATTACACCCATGATATTGCGATTTCCCGCTGCCATTTGGACGGCGAGATCCCTGCCTACCACCAGCTGACGCTCATGTCGTTTCAAGCTATTGGCATGGCTGCAATCCACCATCAGACGGGAAGGCAGGCCAGCACGCTCAAGCTCGGAGACCGCGTTTTTGATGCTTTTCTCATCGTAGTTGGGACCGCTGGTTCCTCCCCTCAGAATGATATGGCAATCCTTGTTGCCAGCGGTGGAGAAAATGGCTGATCGCCCGGCTTTGGTAACTGAAAGGAAATGATGGGGATGGGAAGCTGAGCCGATGGCATCGATGGCGACGCGCAGGCTGCCATCCGTGCTGTTCTTGAACCCCACCGGGCAAGAGAGTCCAGAGGCGAGTTCACGGTGAACCTGGCTCTCCGTGGTTCGTGCCCCGATTGCGCCCCAACTCACCGCATCCGCCACATATTGCGGGCTGATCAGGTCGAGAAATTCGGTACCGGCAGGAACGCCCATGTCGGCCAAGCTGGTCAGTAGCTTGCGAGCCAGATGGAGCCCTTTGTTGATCTGAAAACTGCCATCCAGGTCCGGGTCGTTGATCAGCCCTTTCCATCCAACAGTGGTACGGGGTTTTTCGAAGTAGACCCGCATCACCAGACAGATCTCCTCTTCTACCACCGACATTAAGCGTTTCAGCCGGCTGGCATACTCCATTGCGGCATCCACATCATGGATGGAACAGGGACCCATGACTACCAGTAGCCGATCATCTTTACCACCCAGGATGTGATGGATCTGCTGGCGAGTGGAGGAAACAGTCTCTGAGCCAGCCTCGCTCAAGGGCAACTCCCCATGAAGCTGGACCGGCGGCAAGACCTCCTTGATATCTACGATGCGTAGATCGTCGGTTTGATAACGCATGGATAAAGCGGGTATTTGGTTCACCAAGTTGTGCAGTATAACCTTTTAGTCGGATCGATGTTAACCGCTTTCCATGCTTTCCATAATGTGTACGCTGTTTATGTTGCTGAACTGGCAGGGCTTGTGCCATGCCGGGCAGAGGAGCTCTTTGTTTTTTTTGGTAACTGCTATATCATAGGCGTCTTCCGTTTCAGGGCCGTTAGCTCAGTTGGTAGAGCACCGGACTTTTAATCCGATGGTCCCGCGTTCGAGTCGCGGACGGCCCACCATATTTTCCAGGCAGGTGGAGACGTCGAACGGCTGAGGCATGTTTTCAGACGGTTGGGGGTCGGGCGTCATCGCTTCAATTCTGTAACATTGGACTGTTGGGTCAGCTTTGCGGGAGCAGCGGTTCGGCTGGCGTCCCTGTTTGGATGATATCCAGCTTGACAGGCAGTCGATACAGGAGAAGGGAGTGTTTGGTTCGCGATGAACATCGATGCAATAAAGACGGCCTACCGCCGTTATGCCCGCATCTATGATGTGGTGTTTGGACCTATATTTCATCCCGGTCGTAAAGCGATCATTGATGCAATGGAGTGTCGCCCCGGGGACAGCATTCTTGAGGTAGGGGTTGGTACCGGATTGTCGCTGCCACTTTATCCAGAGGATGTGAAGGTTACCGGCATTGATATTTCTGCCGAGATGCTATCCAAGGCCCGTGAAAGGGTCGAACTGGAAGAGCTGAATCATGTCGAGGCAGTGCTGGAGATGGATGCCGAGGAGATGCAATTCAGCGACAACAGCTTCGATAAAGTGGTCGCGATGTATGTGGTGTCGGTGGTTCCGGATCCGGTCCGCCTGGTCAAAGAAATGTCGAGGGTTTGCAAACCCGATGGCGATATTTTTATCGCCAACCATTTTCGCTCCCGCAATCCTTTGTTGAAGTCGGCTGAAAATCTTCTCTCTCCTCTCTCAAAGCTAGCCGGTTTCAGACCAGATTTTGACCTAGATGATTTTCTCCACAAGACGCAGTTGGAGGTGGTGGAGATGCGCAGCGTCAATCTTTTCGGTTATTGGAAGGTTTTACGCTGCAAAAATATCTCTTCATAATGATCGAAGGCATGTTTGCCGACGTAGCTCAGTTGGTAGAGCAACTGATTCGTAATCAGTAGGTCGGAGGTTCGACTCCTCTCGTCGGCACCATCATCCCGTTTTTGGAACAACAGTATTTCATTATACGAAATAAATTATATTATTATTCATGTTGTTATAGGGATATATTCAGATGTTTTATTGAAAACTGTCGGGCCAAGAAGCGTCATGGTGAAGAGGGGGGAGCAATGTTGTTTTATATCCCACTATCATGATACACTGATAAAACAAAACTATAAAATCGGAAATCTCTCCCGTCTACTTTTGTCCGGAGAGCTCAACCCCAGGGGTTGGCTTGGCAAGGGCTTCTGGTGCGTGGATGTCGTGGATGTGTAAAATGAAGAAAGATTCCATATAAGAATAACTATAACGTTAGGTTGAAAAACGCATTCTGCTCAGGCATTTCCAGGTTGAACGGATTCTTTTGGGGGTGCCAAACGAGAACAGGGGGTATTCGTGGCAGGTGAAACAATAACAGAACGGACTCAAACGGTCTGGAGAGAACCAGGCTGGATATGGATTGTTCTGCTAGCCATATTCGGAGTGTTGGCCTTCATATTTTATGAAGGTCTTTCTGCAACCGTTAGGGCATGGAGTACTGAGGAGTACAGCCACGGTTACATGATCCCGGCGGTGGTTGCTTTTCTTATCTGGCAGAAAAAGGATCAATTGGAGCGGGTTCGGTTTGATGATGCCTGGACTGGTGTCTTCATCGTTCTCATTGGAATCGCTCTCTATTTTCTCGGGGAGCTGAGCACCCTTTACATAATCATTCAATACGCATTTTTGGTAACCCTTTTCGGAGTGGCATTTAGCCTGGTTGGCTGGAAAGGGATGCGCAAGATTGGGATCCCGCTACTGTTTCTGGGATTCATGGTTCCATTGCCTTCGTTTCTCTTCAATAACCTCTCTTCCCTGTTGCAGCTTATATCATCCGAATTAGGGGTTGCGGTTATCCGTCTGTTCGGGGTCAGCGTCTATCTGGAAGGAAACGTCATCGATTTGGGTAATTACCAGTTACAGGTGGTTGAGGCCTGCAGCGGGCTGCGCTATCTGTTTCCCTTGGTGAGCTTGGCATTTCTGTGTGCCTACTTTTTCAAAGGGGCGCTCTGGAAAAGGGTGGTCATTTTCCTCTCCAGTATTCCCATTACGGTGCTGATGAACAGTGTCCGTATCGGTATCACAGGGATCCTTGTCGATTATAAGGGAATCGCCATGGCGGAGGGTTTCCTGCATGATTTCGAAGGATGGTTCATCTTTATGAGTTGTCTTGGAATTCTCCTTGGTGAGATGTGGCTATTGTCCAAGATAGGGCGAGACAGCGATCGGCCGCTGCGAGAGGTTTTCGGCCTGGATTTTCCTGAGCCTTCTCCCAAGGGGGCTGCGGTGCGCTACCGTTCTCTGCCTAGGCCTTTGATGGTTTCAGCGCTGATCATCGTTGTTGCGGCCCTTTCATCATCAATGCTGGATCAGAGGGAAGAGATAATCCCGCAGCGCACCGATTTCTCGAATTTCCCGTTACAAATAGGCCAGTGGAAGGGAGTTGGTGAGCAGATGGAACAGATCTATATTGACGCGCTCAAGTTCGATGATTATATCATGGCCAATTATCAGGACAGGGAAGGTCATCAGGTTAATTTCTATGTGGCCTACTACGGATCCCAGCGAAAGGGGGAGTCGGCCCATTCCCCCCGCTCTTGCCTTCCCGGTGATGGTTGGCGAATGGTCGGTTTGAGCCAGAAAGAGATCTCAAACGCCCATGTAAATGGTTCCCCTTTGCGAGTGAATCGCGTGGAGATACGTAAAGGCGAACATCGGCAACTGGTCTATTACTGGTTTCAGCAGCGGGGTCGGGTGATTACTAATGAATATCTGGTCAAATGGTATCTATTCTGGGATGCTCTGACCAAAAATCGGACTGACGGGGCGCTGGTGCGGTTAATTACTTTCGTAGCCCCTGGTGAAGATATTGTAAAAGCGGAAAACCGACTCGATGAATTTGCCGCGGTGGTAACCAATGTGCTGGATGCCTATATTCCAGGGGATGAGTTCTCTGACCAGCATACCGCTTCTTCGGCGTTGGCCAGGTGGCCATGAGATATGTGTCTTTTCCCGGATCTTCTGGAGCGGTGTTGGAAGTACTCCCCAGGGCGGATTTGTATGTTGTCCTTGGGTGTGCTGTTGACGACTGGTTGTGGAGGAGATGAAGGTGCGCCGCATCCCCGCTCCATTTCGCAGAGGGCAGTGGTGGCGGTAGTATCTGCGCCCATCATTGCCCGAGTAGGCGAAGAGATTGTACTGGATGGTAGCAGTTCCTACTCGGAGGCGGATGTCCCTTTGGATTATCGGTGGTCGGTGCTGGAGGAGCCCGGGCTGGGGATGTTGTGGATAGAATCGAGTACGGATGCTGTTACTACCGCGGTGGCGTCGATGGAAGGTGTTTATCGGTTGAATCTCACGGTGTCAGATGGAATCATGAGTGATGTTGTCGGTTACAAACTGTACATTGAGGCTGGCGATGTCCCTGCTCAGGAGGCGGAAGGGAATGATGCCGGAGAGTGCCTTTATGAGAATGAATATATAGAGCATGTTGAACCGTATGAATTTTCACAATGATTGTGTATTGCAACAAGATCCAGCATCGGGAAGAGTGCCACCGGTGAGTTTGCAAATCATTATTCAATTATGCCTCAGGAGCGCAAATTGATGGTTTCTAAATGGAAGAAAGGTCTTTTTGTCCTGGTAGTGGTATTTCTTGTTGTTTCCTGTGGGGCCGGCGAACAGGCTGCCAAATATCTGGAACGCGGGAAATCCTATTATCAGGAAGGCAACTTTGACAAGGCCAGGGTCGAACTGAAAAACACGCTGCAGATCAATCCCAAAAGCGTGGACGGGCACTATTATCTTGGGCTCACTTACGAGCAGCAGCAGAATTTGCAGAAGGCCTTTTCGCATTTCCTTGCAGTGCTGGAACTGGACCCAAAACATGTGCCAGGACGACTCAAGGTGACAAAATATTATCTGTTGAGCCGCCAGAACGACAAGGCAATGGAGACAGTCGAGTCGCTGCTTGCCGATGAGCCCGACAATCCCGAAGCAATCGCGCTGAAAGGTGCTGTACTTGCCCGGCAAGGTGACAGCACGGGGGCGTTGAACCTGGCAGAAAAGGCCTATCAATTGGCTCCAGACAATGTCGAGACCATTCTTCTGCTCTCTTCCCTCTATCAGGGAATGAATCAGGGCGAAAAAGCGACAGCTATATTGAAGAAGGGATTGCAGCATGCCCCCGATTCAGAACTGTTGCGTCGCAAACTAATCGAGGTCTATTGGCGGAATCAGGATACAGCGTCGCTGGAGGCGCTGCTTCGCGACAGCATTCGCCAGGAGCCCGATAACAGGTTGTACCGTGCTCAGCTGGCCCATCTCTACGACCGACTTGGTCGTCCCGATGACGCCGAAAAGGTCTTGCGGGATGCTGTGGCAGAATCTCCCACGGATGAGGATCGGGAGTTGTTGCTTGTCCAGTTCTTGCGTGACAGACGCGGATTGGAGAAGGCAGAGTCGGAGCTTCTGGATTTCCTGAAGCGGAACCCAGAGGCATACAAGGTTCGATTTGCTCTTGGAGCACTTTATAAGGATAAAGGGGAGCCCAAACGAGCGAAGGCAATCTACCGCGAGATTATCAAGGAAAGGAAGGGGACTCCCGAAGCCTATCATGCGATGAATGAGCTGGCAATTCTCTACCTTGCGGAGGGTAGCCCGAACGAAGCGGAACCCCTGATTGCGGAGGTGTTGGCTAATAATCCGCGTGACCCACAGGCGCTCTTGACTCGGGGGAGAATGGCCTTGGAACAAGGGGATGCAAAAGGGGCAATTGCCGATTTCCGTACTATCCTCCAAGATAATCCCGGTTCGGAATCTGTATTGATTCTGTTGGCCAACGCCCACTTACGGAACAATGCGCCGGAGCTTGCCGAGGAAAATCTACGCAAGGCCATTAAAGTCAATCCGCAGGCCTTGGAGGCTCATCATACGTTGATTAACTTGCTTATTGCCCAGAAGGCCTACGATCGCGCACGGGATGCCGCAAGGGAATTGCTCAGGGTTGTTCCTGCTGACCGGCGTGGATTGCAGGTAATGGTCGATCTGTATGCACGTGATAAGAAGTGGAAGCAGGCAAAAGAATATGCTCAAAAGCTTGTCCAGGTCTATCCCCGGGATTCGGTAGGTCACATGAAGCTGGGGCAGA
>Ga0256914_1002181_pt1 | contig 16617 bp, 16 predicted proteins | sample HulkmetaG_FD_191571 | JGI IMG/M metagenome (GOLD analysis project Ga0256914, IMG submission 191571) | Hydrothermal chimney microbial communities from Main Endeavour vent field at the Juan de Fuca Ridge, Pacific Ocean - Hulk | ecosystem: Environmental > Aquatic > Marine > Hydrothermal vents ... | reverse complement strand
GGAGCATGGCCTATTTTAGCAGCCCCCTACTGTCTTTATGGATTTGGAGTTGACAGCGCTGGCACCGCTTTCCGGCAGGACCACCAATACGCGGTTACCGCCTTCGGGTTTGACTTCTGCAATTCGCAGGTCACCTGCCGCTGGTCTTGCTTTGTCATCATCCCTGTCCTCTTCCGACCAACCCGACCGCTCACGATGCTTTTTTCTCTGGCTGTAAACCCTTTCCAGCTCGCGCGGGCCCGCCGGCCCGCTTGACTGGAATGACGAAGGATAAGACTTCTGGCAATACCAACATGTACAAGCTGGAAAGAAAAACTAGTATGGCCCGTTTGGCTGAAATGACGAACAAAGTGTATCCGGGTAATACTGGCAAAACCGAGCCGGAGAAAAACGCTTTCGTTCTATAGCCAGACCGAAAAACCTCTTAATCAAAAAGCCAAAAAACTACTAGCCACGTACAACAATCCACTCTTTCACCACGTACTACGAACTACGCACCACGCACTACGCACCACGCACCGCTTTTCAACACCCCACATCCCACACCCCACCCCATCCGTCATCCCAGACGAGCGGCGCCAGCCGCGAGATCTGGGACCGAGCCCGGGTCGGCAACCCGCGACCCGGGCTCGGGGAATTGGCATCCATAATTCGCTAGCCGTACGTCACACGTCACAAGCCAACCTTTGACCCGCCTGGCCGTAACAACGAGAGGGAGTAGTCGGGTTTCATTAACGAACGCGCGCCCGAAAAGTACCGCTTTCTTCTTTCACCTCCCCCGAGAAGCCTCTCGAACCACAGACCACAAATGCGCTACGGGCCGTTTTTACCGCGCACTACGCACTTCTTTTCCACAGGCCACAGACTGCTTTTAGCCGTGCAGCCCCCACTTACTTACAGCTCGCCGCCTCGCCGACCTCCAGGCGGAATTTGCGAGCCTCTTGTACGAGCACCCTGGTGCCAGCCCTGGCGTCACCCACGTAGCAGCCAGGCTCCAGACGACGCCCGTCCAGCAGCACGACGCCGCTTTCGAAGCGCACGCTGTAGTGGGCGGGCTCGCCAAAGAGGTACTCGCCGTTCTTCATCTTTCCACCGGCGGCCACCACGTACACACTGCCGGCCGGGCCTTCGTAGCACAGCGAGCAGTATTCGTATCCGCCGATAACTGGCTGGCCAATCTCACCGCCGACTATCTCGGCCAGGCCGGTGCTGCTGAACAGCTGGTAGGAGCGCCAGGCGTCGGCCGCGGTCGCCCCGGCCCAGACCAGGGCCATGATGGTCACGAAGTAACGGGCGGTAGGGCTCTTGCTGCGGGTCCAGCCCAGCAGCGCGCCCCAGAGGGCCAGCGCCAGCAGCACCGCGTAGAAGAGCGCGATCGGAAAGAAAACGCTCATGCCCACTCCACCTCCTCCCAGAGCCGCACGGCCACCCATAGGAGCGCGGCGGTGACCGCCAGCCCGACGAAGACTGGCGCGGTTGGAACGCCGCTAAAGACGTTCTGCAGGCTCGTTTGCAGGTCTATCTCACCCGGAGCCATGCCCAGGATCGGGGCAACTTCCCTGGGAATCGTCAGGTGGGGAACCGGCACCTGCGGCAGGAAGCTCAGGCGGGCCGCGGCCTGCTCGCCCAGCCAGTTCCAGGCCTTGAACACCCCGAAGACGGCCGCCACCGCCACGAGCTGGCCGGCCCGACCGGGCCGGTAGGCGGCGACCAGCAGACCGTAAACTATGCCCAGGATGACCACCGGCGCCACCCAGGCAGCCATCAGGTAACCCCAGGCCGCGTAGGGCAGCCAGGCGTCGAAGCCGATGCCGACGCTGGCGGCGACCCAGGCGCTTACGCCCACCAGCACCGCGTAATAAACCGCCAGCGTGCCCAGGGCCACCACGAAGCGGGCCGATACGTGCGCCAGGCCGCTCCGCGGGCTGGTAAGCAGGAAGGCCAGCGGGCCGGCCGCCTCGCCGCTAAGGGCGCGGGCCAGCACCAGCGGCACCAGCAGGCCCACCGGAACCAGGGCGAAGACAAAACCGATGTTGACGGCCAGGGTTACCAGGGGTTCACCGGCCAGCAGCTCACGGGCCATCCAGGCGGCCCAGAGGAAGACCACCAGCAGCATCCCGCCGATGAGCAGCCGGTGCTTGCGGAGTTCGAGCGCCAGCAGTTTCATGCCAGCACCTCCCGGAAGGCCTGGGCCACGCTCTGGCCGCGCTCGCGCAGCTCCTCGGCCGAAGCCGAGAGAACTACCCGGCCTTCTTTCATGAAGACGGCCCGGTCGAAGATGCCTTCGGCTTCGGCTACCTCGTGGGTCGAGAGCAGGTAGGTGGCGTCTTCGCGCCACTCGCTGACCAGCGCCGCCAGGATGCGGTCGCGGGTAATCAGGTCTACGCCGCCCAGCGGCTCGTCGAGCAGGTACAGCCGCACCTTGCGGGCCAGCGTGGCCGCCAGCAGAAAACGGGCCCGCTGCCCCTTGGAAAGCTGGTTGAGGCTGCGGTGGGGGACCTCGAGCTGGTCGAGCAACTCGTAAAAGCGCTGCGGCCGGAAGTCGGGGTAGAGCGTTCCGAAGAGGCCCGCCGCCTCCTTGGGGTCGAGCCAGTCGTACATCTGGCCGCGCTCGGGCAAAAAGGCAATCAGCCCGCGCGCCCGCCGCGGCGGCTGCCCCTCGAGGCGCACCTCACCGGCGTCGGGGTAGAGCAGGCCGGCCATCAACTTGAGGGTGGTCGACTTGCCGGCGCCGTTGGTGCCGAGCAAACCCACCACCTCGCCAGCGGGTAGCGCCAGCGAAAGACCGTCGACCGCCACCGTCTTGCCAAAGCGGCGGGTTACCTCGTTCATCTCAATCAGCATCTTCCACCTCCTCCAGGGCCGCCCTGGCCTCGGCCAGATCGAGCCCCAGGGCCCGCACCTCGCGAACGTAGCCGCGGGCCGCCTCTTCCAGCAGGGCGCGGCGCACGGCGGCAACGTCCACGTCTTCGCGCACGAAGGTGCCCAGCCCGCGCCGGGTCTCGGTTATCCCCTCGCGCTCGAGCTCGCCGTAGGCGTGAACGACGGTGTTGGGGTTGACCCGGGCCTCCTCCGCGAGCGCCCGCGCCGAGGGCAGCTTGCCGCCGGGCGCGAGCTCACCGCGAGCCAGCATCCGCTTCACCTCCCGGGCTATCTGGGCGTAGATAGGCCCGCTTTCCGGCTCTATCTTCCACAAGTAGCTCACCTCCACGCCATGAGTGTACTACTCCACTAGTGCTCCATGCAACTGCGATCCGCCGTCCGCGATAAACTGAGGCGAGTTCGCGCCGGAAGCGGCCGCAGCGTCTCCGCGTGCCAAAACGGGCCGGCTCCGGCCCGGGCTCTCCTTCGGGAAGCGGGGAGGCTGCACCGTGGCGCAATCGCGGGCAGCGGGAGGCGGGTATGCCTGAAGAAACGGTGATAGCTCAGATTTATCGGGAGCTCGGCGAAGAGGGGCTTGCGAAGGCCCGCTGGCAGGAAAAGATGCGGGTTCTGGGCTCCCTGGCCCAGCTCCTCTGGGCGGCCCTCTTCGCGCTCCTCCTGGTTCCCACCGGCTGGGCGGCGGCGCTGCGCGACGCCCTGGGCGGGCAGAGCGCCTTCGGCGCTTTGCTGGTGGTGCTGGCGATCATGGTGCTGCAGGGTCTCTTCAACCTTCCCCTGGCCTGGTATTTCGGCTACCGCGTCGAGCAGGTTCTGGGTACGAACCGGCAGTCGCCGGCTGGCTGGCTGCTCGACTACCTGAAGCAGAACCTTATCTCTGGCGCGCTGTTCGGCCTTTTCTTCTGGGGCGTTTACATGGTCTTCCGAACCTGGCCCGGCGGCTGGCTGCCGGCGCTGGTGGCGGTGGTCTTTCTGCTGGCCGTGGGCATCTACCTGGCCCAGCCGCTTATGCTCCGCGCCCAGTTCAAGGCCGAGCCGCTCGACGACGAGGAGCTTAACGCCCGGCTGGCGCGCCTCTTCGAGAAGGCCGGCTTCGCCTACGGGGGCGTGCGGGTGCTGCGGGCCGGCGAAAAAACCGCCCGCGGCAACGCCGCCCTGGTACCCAACGGGGGGCGGTGGGAGGTGGTGATCTACGACACCCTTCTCGACGAGATTGGGCCGGAGGGGCTCGAGTTCGTGGTCGGCCACGAGCTGGGCCACCGGGCGCACCACGACTGGCCCCTGATTCTGACCATCTACGGCCTGCTCTTCGTTGTTGGCATCGCGCTGGCCCACGCGGTACTGGTCTGGACCGCGGGGCGCTGGGGGCTCGCGGGCCCGGGCGACCCGGCCACTCTGCCCGTTCTCAACCTGGTGCTCAGCGCCTGGTTGCTGCTGGGTCAGGTGGCCGGCAACGCCTTCATGCGCAGCCGCGAGTACGCCGCCGACCGCTACGCGCTCGAGCTAACCGGCAGCCTCTCCGGCTTCGAGCGCGCCTTCCTGATTCTGGCCCGGCAAAACCTGTCCGACCCCGAACCGCCGGCGTGGGTTGAGTTCTGGCTGCACGACCACCCCTCAATCGCCAAGCGGTTCAAGGCGATGCAAGAAGCGGCCCGCTCGCTTTAGCCGCGCTTTCAGCGTTTTCCCGTTGCCCGAGACCGTTGCCCTTCCGCAAATGTGCCTTCGGGGAGTCGCCTATGGCGACGGTACGTTCGTGGCGGTGGGCAACTTCAGCCCCATACTCACCTCGACCGACGGGACGGAGTGGCTGGTGCGGATACCGGGCGCCACCGGCCTTTTCGCTGTCGGTTTTGGGGATGGCGTCTTCGTAGCCGTGGGGCTCGGTGGCATCATCCTAACCTCGCCCTGAGAAACGCCTGCGCCCAGGAGGAGCCGGCCGGCTCCTCCTGGGCGTTCGGTTTTCCAGCCTGGCCGTAAGCTAACCTTCCAGCAAATCCACGAACACCTGTGGCGGGAGGCGTCTCAGAGTGCGCTCCAGGTAGGCGGCCGTCTCGAAGAGGAGCGGCTCGCTCCAGGCGGGCCCGATTAGTTGCAGGCCCACGGGAAGGCCGGCGTCGTCGTAGCCGACCGGCGTCGAGAGGGCGGGATGGCCGGTGAGGTTGGTCAGGAAGACGAAGCGCATCAGCCGGGTGACCGTGGTCAGGTCGCTGATACCGGCTTCGTCGGCAGACGCAGGCATGGGCGGCGCGGTGATGGCGGTGGTGGGCGTGGCCAGCAGATCCGCCTTGCCCAGGGCCGCCTCGAGCCCCTCCAAGGCGGCGGCGCGCACCCGCTGCGCGTTCAGGTAGTCGAGGGCCCCCGCGCCCCGCCCCACCAGCAGGTTGATCCGGGTGGCCGGGGCCAGGTCGCGCCAGTGGTCCGGATAGTCGTTCATGCTGTCGGCCATCTCGGCCAGGATGGTCACCGCGTGGGCGATACGGGCGTCGTCAAGGCCCGGAAGCTCCACCTCCACCAGCTCGGCGCCGGCCTCGCGCAGGCGCTCGAGCCCCGCCCGGGCGGCGGCGACCACGGTGTCGTCGGCGTGCTCGAACCAGGCCGGCCAGTAACCGACGCGCAAACCCCGCAGGTCTTCGCGCTCCAGGTCGGCCGGCCGCGGGGTGGGAGCGGCGCGGGTGTGGGGGTCGGCCGGGTCGGGCCCGGCTATCAGCCGGTGGGCCAGCTCGGCGCCGGCCACGTCGGCGGCCAGCGGGCCGACGTGGGCGACGCTCCAGCAAAGGGGAAAGGCGCCCTTTTCGCTGACGCCGCCGTAGGTGGCCTTGATGCCGTTTATACCGGTCAGCGCGGCGGGAACGCGAATCGAACCGCCGCCGTCGGCGCCCAGCGCCAGCGGCACCAGGCCGCTGGCGACCGCCGCGGCCGAACCCGAGGAGCTGCCGCCGGGGTCGCGGCCGGGGTCGTAGGGATTGCGGACGTGGCCGTGGTGGACGTTGTAGCCGGTGGGGTTGATGCCTATTTCGTGCATGTTGGTCTTGCCGACGATAACCGCGCCGGCCGCCCGCAGGCGGGCGACTACGGTGGCGTCGTGGTCGGCAACCCGGTTCAAAAAGGAGGTGCCGACGGTGGTCGGGTAGCCGGCCACGTCGATCTCGTCCTTGACGGCCACCGGCACCCCGTCGAGCGGTCCCAGCGTCTTGCCGCTGCGCCAGCGCGCGGCGGCGGCGGCCGCCTGGCGGCGGACGTCGTCGGGGTTGACGGCAACGAAGGCGCGCAGGGTCGGGTTCAGCCTGGCGTAGGCCTCGAGAAAACGCCCGGCCACCTCCTCGGGGTCGGCGGTTCCCTCGCGGTAGGCCCGCAGATAGTCGCCGACGCCGCGGAAGGGGGCGGGCGCCGGCGGCGGGTCGGCCGGCGGGCGGGCGGCGGGCTGCCGGCGGCCCAGCCAGGAGCGGAGCGGCCTGGAGTCGGCTTCTTCCTGCGGCGGAGCCGGGAAGGAAGGGTGGTAGAGCGGGTCGGGCAGGCCGGTCAGCGAGCGCAGGCGCGGCAGGCCGGCGTCGGCCATCAGCTTGCCGAGCAGGGCCGGGCCCAGCAGCGGTTTTTCCAGCGAGGCGGCGAAGGCGCGCAGCGCCCTGCCGGTGAGAACCGGCAGCTTGACGTCCTTCAGGTCGTAGCTCATGGGCTACCTCCTAACTAACGGTTGTCCCCGTCGCCCTGGATGACGCCGCGCTCGAGACGGTCGAAGAGCTTGGCCAGGTTGGCCTCGGCCACCTCGCGCAGGCTCAGGTCGAGCTCGGTGGCTATCTGGGCCAGGTACCACAGCACGTCACCCAGCTCGTACTTGAGGGCCTCGCGGTCCTCGGGGCCGATAACGCCGCCCTTGTCGCGGAAGATCTTCTTGACCTTGCCGGCCAGCTCGCCGGCCTCGTTGACCAGGCCCAGGGTGGGGTAGGTGATGGGATGGTCGGTGTGAATCAGGCTCCAGGTCTTGCGCGACTTCTTCTGGTAGGTATCCAGGTCGGGTGCGGTCGGGTCGAGGGACATACCTCATTTTAGAGGGTGGCGCGGCGGCGCGGCTGCGGTTTGCGGGCGGTCTCGAGGTGGGGAATCTCGCCGAAGGCGATCCGGTCTTCGCCGGCGTAGTCGAGGCCGTGCATGCCGGCAAAGTAGACGGTGTCGGGGCCGTAGAGCGAGTTTATCTCGTCCAGAACGTGCGAAAGCTGGTAGCCGCGCCGGGCCTCGGGCCAGAGCGGCGGCGAGGTGTCGCGCTCGGGAACCAGGTGCTCGAGCACCAGCCCCACCTTGAACGGGGCCGGCGGCGGGTCGGCGTCCCACAGCTCCGTCAGCTTGTTGAGGAGGAGGCGGGTGTCCTGGGTGGTCTCGAGCCAGGTCTTCCTGACCCAGGTAGGGGCGTGCAGCTGGTTGGCGTAGACGGTCAGGTGGCGGGTCCAGTAGCCCTTGCGGCGCAGCCGCGCCGCCGCCTTGTGGAGGAGGCGGACCAGGGTCTTGCGGGCTCCTTCGGGGTGGCGCAGCCCGGGCGGCAGAACGTGCGAGTGCCCGACGCTGCGGCGCCGGGTGGGCAGCGGCGGCAGGTCCTCGCCGCGCAGCGAACGCCACAGCCGCTCGCCCACCACCCCGCCCCAGATGCGGCGCATGGCCGCGCAGGAGAGGCCGGTCAGCTGGCGCACCGTGAAGACGCCGTGGCGGTGCAGACGGGCCTCCATGCGCCGGCCGACCCCGTAGAGGTCGCGCAGCGAAAGGGGCCAGAGCGCCCGCGGCAGGTCGGCGACGGTCAGCTCCACCAGCCCGTCGGGCTTCTCCAGCTCGGTGGCCACCTTGGCCAGGTAGCGGTTGGGGGCGATGCCCACCGAGGCCCGCAACCAGGGGCCCACCTCGCGGCGGATGGCCTCCTTGAGCCGGCGACCCAGCTCGCGGGCCCGGGGCTGCTCGTTCTTCATCAGCGCGAAGCGCATCTCGTCGATCGAGAGCACCTCTTCAACCGGCAGCACCCGCCCCACCGCCCGCAGGATCTGCTGGTGAACCTCCACGTAGACCCGCGGCCGGGCGGTGACCACCGCCAGCCCCGGCGCCCGCCGCCGCGCCTCGCGCACCCGGGTGCCGGTCTTGACCCCGTAGTAACGCGCCTCGTAGCTGGCGGCGATGCAGAAGGTGGTCTCGGCCTCCAGCGGCACCACGCAAACCGGCCGCCCCCTGAGCTCGGGGCGAAGCTGCTGCTCCACCGAGGCGAAATAAGCGTTCATGTCGAGGAAGATGTATTTACCAGGCATAACACGCTCCGTCAATTATGATATTACCATAATCCCGGGGGCGCAAAGAGCCCTCCCAACTCGGGGAGGGCTTGGTGGTGGGCCCTGCAGGACTTGAACCTGCGACCGATCGGTTATGAGCCGACTGCTCTAACCAACTGAGCTAAGGGCCCGCGTCCGGATACTCATGGTAACAATCCGGACATTTTGAGGCAAGGGGCGCCGCGGCCGCCGCGGCGGTTCTCAGATGAGCTGGTCGAAGACCGCCTCGAGCCTCTCCCAGTGTTCGGTCTGCGGGTTCTTGAGGGCGGGGTCGAGCTGCTTGAGAACCCGGGCCGCGGCCACCACCAGGCCGCCGGCCAGGCGGGGGAGCAGCTTGCGGACGTCCTCGCTGACCTCCAGGTCGAGCGGCGGCAGGCCGGCGATGTAGTCGAGCACCGGCTCCAGCTTGAGGGCCACGTCCATCTTCTCGAAGTCGCGCACGGTCTCCTGCAGCCCTCTGGTCACCGGCACGTCGGGCTCGAATATGATGTCGCGGCCGTTGTACTTGGCGTTGCGCTCGGCCACCACCAGCAGGTCGTATATCTTCTTGCCGAGAAAGTCGGAAAGCCTTTTAAGGTCGTTCTTGTCGATGTCCAGCGAGGCCGCCTCGCGGAAGAGCCTCTCGAACTCGCTAACCGCCATTATCACTGGCACCACCTCCAGGGAGCGGGGCCGGCGAACCGGCCCCGGGCTCGCTACTGCTCCACCTCGACCTGAATCTTACGCGGCTTGGTTTCCTCAGCGCGCGGCACGCTCAGGTAGAGCACGCCGTTCTTGAACCTGGCGGAAACCTTGCCCAGGTCGTAAATCGCCGGAATGGAGAAGCTGCGGACGAAGGTGCCGTAGGGCCCCTCCACCCGGTGGTAGGCCACGCCCTCCTGCTTCTCGAAGGGGCGCTCGGCCTTGACGGTCAGCGTCTCCTCCTCGGCGGTCACCTCGACCTGGTCGGGGTCGATGCCGGGCAGGTAGACGGCGAAGTGCAGGCCGTCCTCGGTCTCCCAAACGTCCACCAGCGGCGCGAAGGTCTGCTCGCCGCGGCCGCCGCGGCCCATGCCGTAACCCATGCCGCGCCCCAGGCGCTCCTGCAGTTCCTCGATTTCCTTGAAAGGATCCCAACGCATCATTCTCACACCTCCAAAAACACCTTTCTACCAGCGTTTGAGCCCCGCCAGTCCGCCGAACTCCTCGTTCAGGCGGCTGGCGTTGTCTCCTCGAACAAACTCGATACGCGCCCCGAAGAGGCCGGCCAGCTCGGTCAGCGTCTGCGCCAGGTCGCGCCGCTCGGGCCGGCCCGGGCAGACGGCGGCCACCTTCGCCTCGTCGAGCGAGGCGTAGCCGGTTTCGGGGCAGACCCAGACCTCGCCCTCGGGCCGCCAGGGCATGACGAGCGCGTAGACGCGCCCCAGTTGCAGGTCTTCGAGAACCTGCTCGAGCCCCCAAACTCCCTCCTCGCGGACGCGCTGGAGCAATTCGGCCTCTTTCCGCCGCTCCACCGCGGCGATCGCCTCCTCGGCCGCCGCCAGCACCTCGGCCGGCGCCACCTTGCTCCCGCCAGCCGGCAGCGGCAGCTGGGCCACCACCCGCTCGCGCACCGCCTTGGGGAGCAGCTGGACGAAGTAGCTGGTTTCTTCGGGAACGCCCATCAAGATCAGGCGCTCGGCCCCCAGGCGCTCGAGCCAGCCACCGGTCTCGGCCGCCAGCTGCCGGTAAAAGCGGTGCGTCCAGGCGAGCATCCGCCGGTCGAAGCGGTCGCGGCCGCTGCCGCCGCGGGCGGCCACGCCCACCGGCGTCCCCGGCTTGGCCTCGGCCAGCCGCCGCCACTGCCCGGGGTCGACCGCCCTGAAGGCGTCGGCCACCTCACGGACCTCGCCCAGGTAAATCTCGAAGAGGCGCCAGCGCTCCTCGTCGAGCACGACCACCGCGTAGCGCTCGTACTCGTCGAGGGCCAGCAGCAGCGGCAGCACGTAGGGCTCCCCCCAGCGGGCCTCGAGCCCGCCGGAGGCCAGGTCAACCACCGGCAGGTCGACGTTGAGGTCGTAGACGTGCATCTCGTCTTCGCTGGCGAAGAGGGCGCGGGTGCGGCCGCCGATTACGTCGTGCTCCAGGCGGTCGAGAACCCGCCGCCGCACTCCCTCCGGCACCCCCAGCTCCTTCATGGTGTCCTTGGCGCGGATGACGTAGGGCTTGCTCTTGGAACCGGCGCTGTAGTCGGTCACGTTCGGGTCGGCGGGGTTGGTGGCCACGTACAGGGAGAGCAGCGGGCCGGGGTGGAAGGCTATTTCTTCCTTGAGCCGTGCAACCTCTTCTTTGCCGATCATCGCGCCTCCTTGATTCAGGCTCCCGCCTGGTAGGGGTCGAGCTTGGTGATAACCCTGAGCAGGTCGCGGTAGTTCTCTTCTTCCTCTTCGTGGATGCGCTCGAAGAGAGCCCGCACCTCGGGGTCGCCGACGCCGTAGGCGTCTTCGATGTAGCGCACCTGGTCCGCCTTCTCCGACTCGAAAGCCTCCAGCAGCTGCCGCCAGGTCGCCTCCGCGGGCAGCTCCGGCGGCGGCGGCGGGGTGCCGCCGAGGGCGCGGATCTTCTGCTTGAGCAGCTCGGCGTGACGCCGCTCGCGGGCGGCTATCTTTCTGAGCAGCGAACGCAGCTCTTCATAGCGCAACCCCGCGGCCGCGCGCTCGGCCAGCTCGGCGTCGCGCAGCTCGTCGCTGTAGCGCTCCTCGAGCACCTCGAGCAGGCGCTTGCGTTGCTGCTCGTTCAGTTTTTCCAGCAACTCGGCCAGCATTGCTTCCGCCCCCCTTCGCACTATGTAGCATAATCGTTGACATTAATATTGTCAAGGTAATTGCTATCTATGCCAGCGTCATTTCTAAACGGACTCTCCGTTTTTCCCCACGTTCGGCGGTAGAATGTGTATATGGACATCCTCCCTCACCTCAAAGAGCTCAGCAAGAAAACCCCCAGCAAGATTCTCTTCGTGGTCCTCGACGGCGTCGGCGGCCTGCCCCGCGAGCCGGGCGGCCCCACCGAGCTGGCCGCCGCCCGCACCCCCAACCTCGACGACCTGGCCCGCAAAGCCAACCTGGGCCGGCTAACCCTGGTCTACCCGGGCTTCGCCCCCGGCTCCGGCCCCGGACACCTGAGCCTCTTCGGCTACGACCCGCTCGTCTATCAGGTCGGCCGCGGGGTGCTCTCGGCGCTGGGTCTGGGAATCGAGCTGGGGCCCGACGACGTGGCGGTTCGCGGCAACTTTGCCACCCTCAACCCCGACGGCACCGTGGCCGACCGCCGCGCCGGCCGGCCGCCGACCGAGGAGAACCGGCGGGTGCTGGCCAGGCTGCGCGAGCGCATCAAGGAGATAGACGGGGTCAGGATTGAGCTGGAAACCGAGTCTGAGCACCGCTTCGTGCTGGTGCTGCGCGGCGTCGGTCTGGGCGAGCGGGTCCACGACACCGACCCCCAGAAAACCGGCGTGCCGCCCCTGCCCGCCCGCCCGTACGACGAAAGCGACGAGGCCAGCGCCAAGACGGCCGACGTGCTCAACAAGTTCAGCGAGCTGGCCCGGCAGGCGCTCGCCAGCGAGCCGAAAATCAACGGGGTGCTGCTGCGGGGAGTTTCCAAGCGGCCGGTCTGGCCAACCATCGGCGAGATAACCGGCCTGACGCCGGCGGCGGTGGCCAGCTACCCGATGTACCGCGGGGTGGCCTCGCTGGTGGGGATGACCGCCCTCGAGGTCGAAGTCGGCGACGACCCCGACGCCCCGCGGGGCAAGCTGCAGGCCATCCGCGACAACTGGGAGGCTTTCGACTACTTCTACCTCCACTTCAAGAAAACCGACTCGACCGGCGAGGACGGCAACTTCGAAGAGAAGGTCCACAAGATCGAGCTCTTCGACGAGCTGCTGCCGGAGCTGCTGGAGCTGGGCCCCGACGTGGTGGCCATCACCGGCGACCACTCGACCCCGAGCGTCATGAAGGCCCACTCCTGGCACCCGGTCCCCTTCCTGCTCTACGGACCCTACCTGCGCAACGACGAGGCGCAGCGCTTCACCGAGGACGAGGCGCGCAAGGGCGCTCTCGGCGATCTGCACGGAACCAACGTCCTGCCGCTGCTGCTGGCGCACGCCGGCAAGCTGCAAAAGTTCGGGGCCTAGAACCGCCCCGGCCCGTCAAAACCCGCCCGGCTGGCGTCGGGCGGGTGGTTTTACCGCCGCCCCGTGGCGGTGGCCGCGGCCGGCGGCGACTGCGCGGCCGCCTCGCCGCCGCCGATTACCGGTGGCAGCGGCACCTGCGGGTCCAGCTCCGGCGCCGCCGGGGGTTCCGGGCCCACCAGGTAGACGTCGCCCCAGGGGCGGTAGGTGCTCACGAAAACGTCGCTGAGCTCGCGGCCGTCGTCGTAGCGGACGTGGCGGGTGATGGTGGCGGTTACCCCCTCGGCGGCCCAGTCGACCTGCTTGCGGGCGCCGGGCTCCAGCGTCTCGTCGAGTATCTCGCGCGGCTCCAGCGGCGGCTTGCGGTCCTCGAGAACCGGCCCGCTCCAGTCGACCTGGCGGTCGGGGGTGCCGAAGAAGCGCACGTAGAGACGGGTCCCCTTGACCTGGGTCTGGATCAGGATGTCGCCGGGGGTATCGTTCTCGAACTTAAGGTCGCGCCAGGGCTGGTAGATGGTGGCGTCGAGGCCCAGGGGGCGGTAGTAGTGGAGCTGGTAGCTGTGCGGGTGGCGCTCGAGAACGGGCAGGCCGCTGAAGAAGGCGGCCCGGAAGGTGGTCGTGGAAACCTGGCAGATGCCGCCGCCAACGCCCTTTTCGGTGGCGTCACCGAGGATGACCAGCGACTCCGAAAAGCCGTGGTCCTCGTCTATCGGGCCGACCGCCTGATTGAATGAGAAGGTGGCCCCCCGAGGAATCCAAACGCCGTTCAGTTTGGCGGCGCCCGTGTAGATGTTGCTGACGCGCGAGCGGCTCGAGCCCCAGAAGTTGCTGACCCCCTCGCCGATCAGGGCCACCACTCCCCGCCCCGCCCACTCGACCACGCTGGGGCTGGGCTCTATCACCTCGACCGGGATGACGAACTGGGTCTTGCCGTGGCGGGCGGCCTCCTCGTAGAGGCGCACCGCCTCCTCGGTAAGCATCCGGTAGCCGCGCCTCTGCAGGGCCACCCAGCCGCGCTGCTTGTCGTAGACCCAGCGGGCCGGCTTTACCTGACGCTTGACCACCGCGGCCAGCGCCCGCACGTCGTCGGCGCTCGAGACCGGGTAGGTCTTGGTGCCGACGTACTCGCGCAAACGACCGCCGGCTATCTCGTAGTCACGAATCACCCAGACGGCGTTCAGCTGCGCCAGGGCTGGCGCGGAAATTAAAAGCAACAGCAATATCACCCTTCCAATTACCGGCATCTGGTATCCTCGCAATCTCTAATGATACTTTATTGTGCTTTCAGTTCAGGTGCATACCCCGCTTTGGGGGATATTTTGCGGCGTATCGCCGGTTAGAATCGTCTATATGGAATACGGCCCGCGCTGGCGGCGATTGCTGGGCTGGCTGGCGGTGCTGGCGGTGCTGGCCGCGCCCGCGCTGGCGGCGGAAGCCAGGATAGTCCGCACCTCGCCGGAGGTGCGCCCCGCCCCGCCGGGAGGGGTGGTGACCCACGTTTTCGCCGTCTACGGCAGCGGTTCGGTTACCCCCAGCTTTTCCTCCGAGCACGGCTGGCCGCTGCTCAGCCCCGAGCGCCGTCTCGAGCTCGACCCCGAAAAAGCCACCTACCTGGCGGTCAGCGTGCGCGTGCCGCCGGGCACCCCCGAAGGCCGGCGCGACCGCCTGACCGTCAGGGTGGCCGGCGCCGAGGCCTTCGCCTACAGCCAGGCCGCCTTCGCGCCAGGCCTCGAGGCCAGCTGGCCGCGGACCGTTGAGTACGTTCCTCCCGTGGGCTACCTGCCGCTCAAGATCAGGAACGCCGGCAACGGCCCCGACACCTTCCTGATCCGCCTGGAAAGCGTCTCCGGCGACCCGGTCTTCAGCAGCCGGGTCGCCCTGGAGGCCGGCGGGACGAGCGAGTTGCGCATACCCATCACCGCCTACGACACCTACAAGCTGGTCGTCGTCTCGCTGCGCAGCCGCGAGAAGAAAGAAGGGCTGGTCATCGTCTCACCGGGCCGGGCCGGCGGCGGCGAGGGCTTCAGGCTAATCGGCCGTCTGGGGGCGGCCTACAACTACCCGGGCTCCTTCTCGGTCTCCGCCGGTCTGGCCGGGCCCCTCTCCGACTTCGCCTACCTGAACTTCGGCGTCGGCTACTCGCTCGGCGGACTGCCGGCCGGCAGCGCCAGCCTCAGCTTCGAGGGCGGCTACTTCAGCGTCTCCTACGGGCGCAGCTACGGCGTGGCCCTGGGCTTTCACGAAGAGGGGCTCTCCGTCGCCCTGGCGTTCTCGGGGCCAGAGCCGCGCGGCAGCTTCAACCTCGACTACACGGCCGCCGCGGCCAGCTACGGCCTCTCCGCCAGTCTCAGCCGCGACCCCAGCTTCCGCCTCTACGCCCAGCTCGGCATCCACGCCCGGGCCAGCAACCTGGTCCCCGAGCTGGAGTCGGACACCCTGCGCGGCGAGCTTACCCTGACGCCGCTCGAGCCCCGCGCCGGCGCCCTGGTTTCCTACGCGTTCCGCTACCGCGACTGGCCGCTCAACCTGCGCTACGAAGCCGACTGGCGCAGCGGCGAACCGCTCACCAGCTCTTTTTCCGCCGACGCCGACCCCAGCGAGGCCAGCTTTGGCGGCCGTATCAGCTGGAGCGGCCTGGGCGTCAAGGACTGGGGGCTGGCCCTCGCCAGCAACAGCCAGCGGCTCAAGATAGAGACCCCGCTCCCCTTCTACCTGGGCGCCAGCGCCGGCGCCGACCGCTTTCTCGCCTTTGCCGGGGCGACCATCGACCTCCCCGAGCCCTGGAGCGACCTGGGAGGCCGCGTCGAGGCCGAGTACGCCGCGGGCTCCTGGTCGTTCACCGTTTCCGGCTCCAGCCGCGCCAGCAGCTTCGAGGGCATGACGCTGTGGGACGTTGGCGGCCGGCTGGGCTGGCCGCTCACCGAAAACCAGCTTTCGCTGGGCGTCCGCGCTGGCGGCTCCTACCTGCGCGGCCACGCCTCGCTCGACTGGTCGCCGTGGAAGCCGGGGCTCGAGACCCGTCTCGGCCTGGAAATGCCGGCGGGCGGAGCGATGCTGCGGGCCGAGGCGGGCCGCGAATGGTACTCGGGCAAGACCAGCTTCGGCCTCTCGGCCGATCTGCCCTGGGTCGTCGGGGTGCCGCCGGAGGTCACCGAGTTCTTCGGCGGCCGCCGCGTCGGGGTGGTGGCCGGGGTGGTCGAGGTTCAGGGGCCGGCCCGCTTCCGCCAGGGCATACCCGTCCGGGCCGGCGGCGTCGAGACCGTTACCGACGCCGCGGGGCGCTTCGAGCTGCAACTGCCGCCGGGCGAGTACACGGTCGAGATAGACCGCGGCCGCCTGCCGGCGATCCTGGTGGCGGTGCGCGAAAGCCAGAAGGTGAGGCTGGAGCTCAAGCAAAAAGTCGAGGTGCGGCTGGCGGTGGCGGTACGGGCGGTGCTCGAGGGGCGGGTAACGGTCAGCGGCCCGGCGCCGGAGCGCCCGCCCCGCTTCGCCGTGGCGGTGACCGACGAGCGCGGCCGGGAAACCTCGCTCTATACAGATAGCGACGGCGGATTCCGCCTGGAAGGCCTGGCCCCCGGGGTCTATACCGTGCGGTTGCTGACCCGGCTCCTGCCGCCCGGCTGGAAGGCGATCAGGGACGAGGCGACCGTCCTCCTGGCGGCCGGCGAAACCGGCCGGGTGGAGCTCGAGGCGGCGGCCCCGGAAAGGCGGGTCTACCGGGGCGGCTTGCAGATTCTGGAGGTCAAGCCCGAGGTCGCCACCGCCCCGCCGGGTTCGGCCCCGCTCGTCACGGTCAGGCTGAACGGCGAGGCCGAGCGGGTGCTGATCGAAGAAAAGACCCGCGTTCTGGGCGTTCTCCTGCCAGCCGGCGAGGCCGGGACCTGGAGCGGCCGTCTGCGCCTCCCCGAAGACTACCAGGGCCCCTTACAGCTTCAGGTGGTGGCCCAAGCGGGCGGGGAGGAGGCGCGCTATCCGTTCTTCGTCTCGGTCAGCCCGACCGCGCCCTGGGGGGTCTTGCGGACCCTGCCGGTGGCGCGCCCGGGGCAGCGCCTGCCGGTGGCCGTGCACTGGTACGCGCCGGCCAGCGAGTGCTGGCTGGAGGTGGCCGGCGAGCGGGTGGAGCTGAGCGGAGACGGCGCGGACTGGCAGGGGGAGATAACGGTTCCCCAAAACGCTCAAAATAAGCTGGAGCTCGAGGCCGCAGCCCGCCTGCAAGGCCGGCCCGGAACGGTGACCATCAAACGCTTCGTTCTAATCAGGTAACCGGCAAGCTCACCTGGGAGCCGGGAT
>Ga0256914_1002180_pt1 | contig 16626 bp, 29 predicted proteins | sample HulkmetaG_FD_191571 | JGI IMG/M metagenome (GOLD analysis project Ga0256914, IMG submission 191571) | Hydrothermal chimney microbial communities from Main Endeavour vent field at the Juan de Fuca Ridge, Pacific Ocean - Hulk | ecosystem: Environmental > Aquatic > Marine > Hydrothermal vents ... | reverse complement strand
CAGAGAATAAATTGATAAAAAATATCAAAAAGTACTTCTTTTGAACATATGCTCAAAATGTCAACTTGGACACGCGCGGTGAACCCGACAGACTCCTAGAATGCGATAGTGCCAAGCCTGGAATACATGTACCGCCACATGGGGTGCTTGCCCTGAAGCCTGAGGACATGCCGGTCAACAGTGCAACGTTACAAACCCTGTAACCTGCATCAACGCGGGATCAGGGTCGGCCGATCACCCAGGACAAAGAGCAACCAGTCAAATCCGAACGAAAGCAAAGCCTCGTCATCTCTTTCTATGCGGCGGCGGGTATCCTTGGAAAGCCGGAAGCGTTTGAGCAGTCGATGCTGATTCATGTATTCTCTGAACGCATCGATATTATAGCAGACCATAAAGGCCAACTGTTGCCGGGGGCCTGCTTTGCCCTCGCCCTGCCAGGGATTGGTGGCGAAAAAGGCATCGACCAGAGCCCATTGATCGTTCATCCTGTTGTAGTCAAAAAGAAACTGATCGCGCTCCCACTGGGCCACGGTATAGGTCCGTTCTTCCTGGTGTCCCTTGCAATAGGGGTGATGGGTCATGAAATAATGGATCTTCAACCCGTCCCGTCCGGGCCGATGCTCGACGGCCCGTTCCAACGGATAGGTGCGACAGGCAGACGGGCGGTCCCTGTAGACCGAGCAGCCATCACTGTTCAGAAAGGGACAGGGATATCCTTGGTCCTCTGCCATGTTGAGCATCACTGCCGGGAAATAGGGATGAGAACCCTCGGCAAGACGGGTGTGGCGCTGCATGAATTGAGCTGAATGGAGCCCGAGCCGATTCTTGAGACGTACAATATCATAGGGATAGAGATACATCTCAACCTTGTGACAACAGGTCAAAAAACACGAAACGCCCGGATGGCAGGCAAAATGAAACGGCTCGTTTCCAACGGCTGTTCTGCCTTCCGGGAGCGGCACACCATCAGGCTCTGCTCTGTTCATCTACTCCACCTCATTCCCAGTTTCCACCCTGGCATCAATCCGCACATCTGTATGGATCAGTTTTTTTTATGCACGAAACGTCCACAAAAAAAAACTGGCTCGATGCAACACATCAAACCAGTCTCGGTACCATTTGTATGGAGTAAAGAAGTTATTCCTCTTCGTCCACCTCAGGCTCTTCAAGCGCCTCTTCATAACCAACCAGCTCCAGAATAGCCATGGGCGCTGCATCGCCATACCTTGTGCCTGTACGGATAATACGCGTATAGCCTCCCTGGCGATCAGCATACTGCTCGCTCAGCTCATCAAAGAGTTTGGCGACTATGCTCTTGGTGCGAATATATGCCATGGCCTGCCGTCTGGCATGAAGATCGCCCCGTTTGCCGAGCGTAATCATCTTTTCTGCTATTTTGCGGGCCTCTTTTGCCTTGGGCACAGTGGTCACAATGCGTTCATGCTCCAGCAGGGAAGTGACGAGATTACGGAGCATTGCCTTGCGATGGGCAGGATTACGGCCAAGTTTTCGACCTGCGACTTTATGTTTCATGATCTGATCCTTATTCTTGCCTTAACATGAGGTGGTGCCAGCCGGACACCTGTTACTAGCCAATTTCCTCATTTTTTTCCTCGGAGTCTCCCGGGGGCTTCCATCCCTCTATCTTCATTCCGAGGGTCAGGTCATGCTCGGCAAGTAACGCTTTTATTTCATTAAGTGATTTACGACCAAAGTTCTTTGTCTTCAACATTTCAGCATCGGTCTTCTGCACAAGTTGACCAATATACTGTATGTCTGCATTCTTCAGACAGTTGGCAGAGCGAACCGAAAGCTCAAGGTCCTCGACATTTTTGTCCAAAAAGGGCGGATAAACAATATCCTCGCCCTCACCTTCAGCCTTATCTGGTGCTTTTGCCTTTTCTTCATCAAAATTAATGAAGATGGTCATCTGCTCTTTGAGAATCTTGGCGGCATACGCCAGCGCATTCTCTGGCCGGACACTGCCATCAGTTTCGACCTCCATGGTCAGCCGATCATAGTCGGTTCGCTGGCCAACACGGGCCGAACTCACTACATACTGAATACGCAAAATGGGCGAAAAGGCGGCATCTATGGGTATAACCCCTATTGCCTGGTCATCCTTCTTGTTCTGCTCGGCTGGCACGTATCCCTTTCCCCAGCGTACCTCAAGCTCGGCCCGGAATGTTGTATCAGCTCCGGTTATAGTGCAGATGTGTTGATCGGGATTCATCACCTCGACCTGACCGCCTGAAATATCGGCGGCAGTAACAGACCCTGGTCCCTTTTTTTCGATAAGGGCCGTTACCGTATCCGGGCTGTTGAGTTTAAGTCGGACCTGTTTCAGATTGAGTATAATCTCGGCAACGTCTTCATGGATACCATCGATCGTGGTGAATTCATGCAAGGCGTTATCAATCTTGACCGAAGTAATAGCGGCCCCCCGAATCGAGGAAAGCAGAATACGACGCAGGGCATTACCGATAGTTGCGGCAAATCCCCTTTCAAACGGCTGACAGATAAATCGGCCAAAACGCTCAGTATGCGTATTTTCAGTGACCTCCAGGCGCTCTGGAGATATCAGCTCATGCCAGTTCTTGTAAAAGGGATTGTCGTCCCGGATTTCTTGTTCCATGCAATACCTGATTACTTGGGTTTACTTGGAGTACAGCTCGACGATAAGCTGTTCCTGAATCGGGAGAGTGATTTCCTCGCGATTAGGCATCGCCTTAACAGTTCCCTGAAAATTGTTTGTATCAAGCTCAATCCAACTGGGTACGCCCCTGCGGGCAGCTCCCTCAAGATTATCCTTGATCATTTCGTTGGCGCGACTTTTTTCCTTGAGAGTGATTACATCGCCCACCTTGACGAAATAGGAGGGAATATTAATTTTTTTGCCGTTCACAGTGAAGTGATTATGGCGAATCAGCTGACGGGCCTGATCCCTTGAACTGGCAAACCCCAGCCTGTAAACGGTGTTGTCAAGGCGCCGCTCGAGCATGATCAAGAGATTTTCGCCCGTGACGCCCTTGGCCTGGTCAGCCATGTGAAAATATCGACGGAACTGCTTTTCGAGCATTCCGTACATATGTTTGACCTTTTGTTTCTCCCTGAGCTGAATAGCATAGTCTGAAACCTTACGAAAACGGTTCTGTCCATGCTGACCCGGCGAATAGGAACGACGCTCAAAGGAGCACTTGTCCGAATAGCAGCGATCGCCCTTGAGAAACAGCTTTAAATTTTCACGCCTGCAAGTTCTGCAGGATGCTCCGGTATATCTGGCCACAATAGCCCTCCATCAAAGATCGGTATCGGTTTTACGCAACGTTCAGTACGCCGACTGGCTGCAACCGTACAAGAACAGGTCCCGCTTTATACCCTACGGCGCTTGGGCGGCTTACAGCCATTATGCGGTATCGCTGTGACATCTACGATTTTACTCACCTCGAGCTCAACAGTCGTCAAGGCACGCAACGCAGCTTCCCTGCCAGGCCCAGGCCCCTTGACACGCACCTCGACCTTGCGAAGCCCATGATCCTTTGCCTTGGCAACAGCATCGGCCAAGGCCTTCTGGGCAGCAAAGGGAGTTGACTTACGTGACCCCTTGAAACCAATCACTCCGGCACTGGACCAGGCAACTGTATTGCCCTGACGGTCGGAAATTGTAATTACTGTGTTGTTAAAAGTTGAGTATATGAAAATAATCCCCTCGGGAATATTTTTTTTCTCACGACGCTTGCTCCGTGCGCCCCTTGCTGCTTTAGCCATAATTACTCCGCTTCTGGAATACTCTGTCTGCCGAAGGAATCAACTGTTATCCGTTCGACCGTACACTTGTCGGGATAGGTTAGGGACTATCTTCGCACCGAACCACGCCTCGGCCCTTTCCGGGTTCTGGCATTGGTCTTGGTCCGCTGTCCCCGACATGGCAACCCCTGACGATGACGTCGGCCGCGATAACAGCCAAGATCCATCAGGCGCTTGATATCCATGGACACTTCGCGGCGTTTGTCACCTTCTACCACATAGTCATTCTCGATGATTTTCCTGATCCGGGTTATCTCCTCGCCACTCAGATCATCACTGTTCATCTGATAGGGCAGGTCAGCCTTGTCGAGAATCTCCCGGGCCGTCGTCAGGCCAATACCATATATATATGTTAGCGCCCGATCCATGTGTTTATTCCGTGGTAAATCCACGCCTGCTATACGTGCCAAGATTTCACTCCTTGTTGAACTGAAAACGACGAATTATACCTGCAATCAACCTTGCCGTTGTTTGTGTTTTTTATTCTTGCAGTTAACGCGCACAATACCCCTGCGCTTGATTATCTTACACTCACTGCACATCTTTTTGACTGAGGAACGCACTTTCATTGTTCTTTCTCCTCCCGGTCCCATGCCACACATTAGGCAACCCATCAAAATGGCCTGCATTCCGGCACGCTCCGGAGCAACACGATTATCTTTTCTTTTTCCCGCCCTTGGACCTGAACGTTACCCGGCCGCGGGTGAGATCATAGGGAGACAATTCTACAGTTACCTGATCGCCCGGCAGAATTTTTATATAATGCATCCGCATCTTGCCGGAAATATGAGCCAGCACCTTATGCCCGTTTTCAAGCTCGACACGGAACATGGCGTTTGGCAACGGCTCAATGATCGTTCCCTCTACTTCAATGGCTTCCTCTTTGGCCATAATCTCATCCACTATATATAAATTTAGTGCAAAGAAGGTATTATATTACCTTCTCCTCTTTTTTCAAGCTCTTTAATGGGAAATTGGGATCTAGCCCGGATTAATTGTCTTTACGAGCCTTGTCAGCATCCTTTCGCTCACTCAGAATGAATGGCCCTTCTGCAGTTACAGCAACCGAATGTTCAAAGTGAGCGGATGGCTTGCGATCAGCAGTGACAACAGTCCAGCGGTCACGTAACACCGTAACCTTGTGCGTACCCAAGTTCACCATGGGTTCAATGGCTATCACCATGCCCTCGAGCAGCCTGGGAGAAGCACCGCTCTGAACGTAATTGGCAACCTCAGGAGCTTCATGCAACTGACTGCCGATACCATGCCCGACAAATTCACGCACAACTGAAAACCCCTGTTGTTCGACATGCTCCTGAACTGCCCTGGAAACGTCGGAAATCCGGTTGCCTACCCTGACCTGTTCAATGCCACGATACAGGGCCTGCTCGGTAACATCAAGTAACGTCCGGACGCCATCGGGAATCCTGCCCACAGGAATCGTCACCGCTGAATCGCCGTAAAACCCCTTGTAATATGTGCCGAAATCAACAGATACTATATCTCCCTCCCGAATCTTGACACGTTTGGACGGGATGCCGTGAACGACCTGTTCATTTATGGACACGCAAAGGGATGCGGGAAATCCCCGGTATCCCTTGAAGGCAGGTTCAGCTCCATGATCCCTGCAATATTCTTCAGCCCACTTGTCAAGCTGCCACGTTGACAGTCCCGGACGGACGTCACGCAAAAGCATGGAAAGGACGCCAGCAACAATCTGGTTGGCCTCGTACATTATCTGAAGCTCCTCAGGAGTCTTCAGCGTTATGGCCCTCTCCTTTCCAGCAGCAACCACGGATTCCTCAGCGCCTTCCCTTTATCCTGCCCGCCTTCATAAACCCGTCATAGTTTCTCATGACAAGGTGTGATTCGATCTGAGATATTGTATCAATTGCGACACCGACGACAATCAAAAGCGCCGTGCCTCCGAAATAGAAAGGTACGTTGAATTTATTGATCAGCAGTGTGGGCATGACACAGACCGCACTCAGATAAATTGCCCCTATCACGGTCAGGCGGGTCAGGACGTAATCAATAAATTCGGCAGTTTTCTTGCCAGGACGTATTCCAGGGATAAATCCACCGTTCTTCTTCAGGTTTTCAGCAACATCATCCGGCTTGAAGGTGACAGCCGTATAAAAGAAGCAGAAGAAGACAATCATCGCCACATAAAGGATGTAGTAATATATTGTTCCGGGCGAAAGCATGGCTGAAACCTGCTGTACCCAGTCAATCTTGATAAAGGAACCAATAGTGGCAGGAAACATCATTATCGATGAGGCGAAGATTGGCGGAATAACGCCCGATATGTTGAGCTTCAGGGGCAAATGGGACGACTGGCCGCCATATACTCTTCTTCCCACAACGCGCTTGGCGTACTGAATGGGAATCCGTCTTTGCGCGGTCTCGAAAAAGACGATAAAGGCAACGATAAAAAACATCAAAACGAGCATGACCGGAACAAAGACCACCGCGATCTCGCCTGCCTTGATGAGCTGAATCGAATTGCCGATTGCAGCGGGCATACGGGCGACAATACCTGCAAAAATAATCAGAGATATACCGTTTCCAACTCCCCGCTCTGTCATCTGCTCACCCAGCCACATGATAAACGCGGTGCCTGTGGTCAGAGTCAGCACAGTCATCAGTTTGAACTGAAGGCCTGGCTCCAGGACGATGGCGGCTCCGCCGGGACCTGTCATGCCTTCAAGGCCGGTGGCAATAAAAAAGCCCTGAATCAGCGATAATCCGACAGTTGAATATCTTGTATATTGGGTAATCTTGCGGCGGCCGGCTTCACCCTCTTTTGACAACGCCTCAAGTTGTGGTATGACCACGGTCAGCAACTGAATAATAATCGAAGCCGAAATGTAGGGCATGATACCAAGGGCAAATATGGAAAAATTCTTCAATGCCCCGCCGGAAAACATATTGAACATGCCAAACAGCGTGCCTGCATTCTGTTGAAAAAATGCGGCAAGTGCCTCGCCATTGATTCCCGGGGTGGGTATCTGCACCCCCATCCTGTAGACGAAAAGCATAAAGAGGGTGAACAGCACCCTCTTTCTTAACTCAGGAATATTGGCCGCACTGGCAAGTCCACTCATTCCTTACTCCTTAACAGTGCCGCCGGCCTCTGTGATTTTTTCCCTGGCCGACTGACTGATTTTATCAACCTGAACGGTCACTGCCTTGCTGATCTCGCCATTGGCGAGGATCTTGACCAGGCTGTTTTTCTTCCGTATAAGGCCGGCCGTAAAAAGGGCCTCATGGTCAACTGTCGAGCCGGTCTCAAAGCGGTCGAGGTCGGAAAGGGAAACGATCTCATACTCTTTTTTGAATATGTTCGTGAACCCTCGCTTGGGCAAACGCCTATGCAAGGGCATCTGTCCACCTTCAAATCCAGGTTTCTGGCTGTAACCCGAACGAGACCGGGCACCCTTGTGGCCCCGTCCAGCGGTCTTACCATGTCCACTTCCCGGTCCCCGTCCCAATCTTTTACCCGCGCGCCGGGAACCTTTTGCAGGTGAGAGGTTGTTTAATTTAAGCATGTCCTATTCCTCAACCCGAACCAGGTGTTGTACCTTGGCAATCATGCCACGAATCTCGGGAGTATCTTTTCTGGTTATCGTTTTATAGACCTTTGTCAACCCCAGTCCAACAAGAGTCGCCCGAACCTTTTTGGTGCTTCCGATCCCACTCTTGACAAGAGTTATAGTCACTGTATCGCTCATATCTCACTCAACCAATTGGTAAAATCTACTTTTTGCCAGTCAATCAGGCAACCATGTCCTCAACCTTGAGTCCACGAAGACGGGCAATCTGCTCTGCCGATCTCAAGCGCCGCAGGCCGTCTATGGTAGCCTTGACCAAGTTATGGGGATTATTCGATCCCAGGCACTTGGTCAAAATATTCTGCACACCAGCTGCCTCAAGAACGGCCCTGACCGCGCCACCGGCAATAACTCCAGTACCATCAGATGCCGGCTTGAGCATGACGGAACCAGATTTGAACTTGCCGATGATCTCATGGGGTATGGAGACATCAGTCAGGGCAACATGCTGCATATCTTTTCTTGCCCGTTCAATACCCTTGCGAATTGCCTCAGGCACCTGGTTGGCCTTACCCAGCCCATAACCGACACGCCCTTTGCCGTCACCGACGACAACAATGGCGCTGAAGCTGAAACGGCGGCCACCCTTCACAACCTTGGCAACGCGGTTGATAAATACGATTTTTTCGATGAGCTCTTCCTGATCGCCATCTTTTGCACGTTTAAAATCAGCCAAGAAACACCCCCGTTTAATTCCCTTTTCTTTAACAGTTCAACAAAAGGACAGTGGCCAGCACTGTCTAAAATTTCAGTCCACCCTCACGGGCGCCTTCTGACAAGGCCTTGACCCGGCCATGATATATATTGCCACCCCGGTCATAGACGACCTCGGTAATTCCAGCTTCCAGGGCCTTTTTGGCTATTGCCTCGCCAACCTTCTTGGCCTGCTCGCATTTTCCGGAACAGGACGAGGTATCAATATCACCGGCCTGGGTAGATGCTGCCGCAAGCGTTACCTGCTTTTCATCATCTATAAGCTGGACATAAATATGTCGATTACTTCTGAACACACGCATTCTCGGTCGTAAGCCGGTACCAAAAATCTTGTTACGGATACGTTTGATTCGCTTTCTGCGGGCAGAAAGTTTCGGACTAGTTTTTGCCATGATACCTTTTCAACCTCGTTCTGTCTTAAGCAGCAGCGCCTGATTTACCAACTTTGCGTACAATATGCTCATCCGCATAGCGGATCCCCTTGCCCTTGTAGGGTTCTGGTTTGCGTATCTGTCGGATTCTGGCTGCTGTCAACCCGACAAGCTCCTTGTCTATGCCTGTCAGGGTAATTGTGTTATCCTTATCAACACTGACCTGTATTCCGTCAGGGAGCTTGAACTCGACAGGATTTGAATATCCAACATTCAATGTCAAGGTAGATCCGGAAGCCTTGGCCCGGTAACCAACACCTTCGACCACCAGCTTTTTCTCAAAGCCCTTATCTACCCCGATCACCATGTTATTGACCAGGGATCTGGTCATGCCCCAAAAGGCCATGACCCGTTTACTTGTCCCGTTCGGCGTGCAGACAAGCTCGTCACCCTGCTGTGCTATTTCAATTTCCGGCCGTATATCACGTTCAAGCGTTCCCTTGCCACCGGTTACCTTGACGCGTGTTCCTTGCAGCTCAACCTTGACTCCGGCTGGCACCGGAATAGGTTGCTTTCCAATCCTGGACATCTCCTGCCTCCTTTCTACACTAAAGAGAGTTTACCACACTTCACAGAGCAGCTCACCGCCGACATTGAGCCTGCGCGCTTCCCGATCAGTAATTATACCCTTGGAGGTTGAGAGAATTCCCACACCCAGCCCACTCATAACTTTCGGGATATTCGAACTCTTTTTATACTGACGTAAGCCAGGCTTGCTTACCCTTCGAATACCTGTAATAACCTGTTCATCATCAGGACCATACTTCAGGGTAATCTTCAGCGTACCCTGAACACCTTCATCAATGATCTGATAATCAATGATGTATCCCTCTTCTTTCAAAACTTTGGCTACTCCGACCTTTAATTTGGAAAGCGGCATTTCAACTGATTCAAAATGCGCCGCAACTCCATTGCGTATCCTGGTGAGCATATCAGCCAGCGGATCACTCATAGACATGAGACGTTACCTCTCTTCAATATCTCTTTCACGTAAGACATTATCAAATAATGCATATTCCTATGCAATTGTGCGTGCTACCAGCTTGACTTGGTTACGCCGGTCACTTCGCCTTGGGATGCAAGTTTACGAAAACAAAGCCTGCATATGCCGAATTTGCGGATAAACGCCCTGGATCGGCCACAGAGTGGACATCTGTTATATGCACGAACCTTGAATTTTGGTGTACGTTTGGCCTTGGCAATGAGTGATTTTTTTGCCACAGCTACCTCCTGTGCATGCGGATTATATAAAATTTACTGACTTGTCCTGGTTAGCGCTTTTTAAAAGGCATCCCCATAAGAGCAAGCAACTCTCTTCCCTGCTCATCATTTTTGGCAGAGGTAACAATGGTGATATTCAACCCACGAACCTTATCGATCTTGTCATAATCAATCTCAGGAAAGATCAGATGTTCGTTGATGCCCATGGAATAATTTCCGTTTCCATCAAAGCCCTTGGGGGAAACGCCACGAAAATCGCGCACCCTCGGCAGGGCAATATTCATCAGCTTGGTGAGAAAATCATACATGCGTTCCCGGCGGAGGGTGACGCGTGCTCCGATGGGCATGCCCTCACGAAGCTTAAACGTGGCTATCGACTTTTTTGCCCGAGTCACCACAGCTTTCTGGCCAGCTATAAGGGTCAGCTCATTGACGGCCTTTTCGACAATCTTCGGATTCTGAACAGCTTCGCCCAGCCCCATATTGAGTACAACCTTTTTTACGTGCGGTATTTCCATCACGTTATCAAGGTTGAACTTTTCCTTGAGTTGCGCACGAATATTTTTTTCGTAATTTTCTTTCAAAGTAGCCATTATAAACTCCGTCTGCGGGACGCTGTACTATTTCTTTGCCGTTTCAATGGTGGCGCCGCATTTTTTGCAGACCCGCACCTTTGTGCCATCTTCGAGAAATTTCTTTCCGGTCCGTACAGTTTCAGCGCATTCCGGACAAACCAGCATCAGATTTGAAATATGAATAGGGGCCTCACGATCGATGATCTGTCCGGGCTGCGTTGCATCTATAGGTTTCTGATGCTTCTTTATCATATTGATGCGTTCAACCACTGCCCTGTTACGGTGCCTGTCGATACGGAGAATCTTACCGACTCTCCCCTTATCTTTTCCCGCAATAACCTCTACCTGATCATTTACCCTCAGGCTTGTCTGTCCCTGCCGCATTATCGTTCCTCTTCTCTGTCTAAACCGTCTGTCAATGAGTGCATTCCTACAAAACTTCAGGAGCGAGAGATATAATTTTCATAAAACCCAGTGAACGAAGTTCTCTGGCGACCGGACCGAAGATTCGGGTTCCGATGGGTTCACCTGAACCGGAGAGCAAAACCGCGGCATTTTCGTCAAATCTGACCGTGGTATCCTCTGGCCGGGAAATTTCCTTTTTTGTCCGTACCACGACGGCATCCAGGACATCACCCTTTTTTACCTTGGCGTGAGGAATGGCCTCCTTCACGGTAACGACGATAACATCGCCAATTCCGGCATACCGCCTTCTGGTTCCGCCAAGAACTCTGATACAGAGTACCTTTTTGGCACCGGAATTATCTGCCACGTTGAGTATGGTTTCAGTTTGAATCATTGTTCCACCTGAGAAATTGTATTTGCCTGACCTGATTCACGGCTGAATTAGACAGCACGCTCCAGAATAGTCAGTACCCGCCAACGTTTGTTTTTCGACAACGGTCGGCATTCTTCAATCAAAACGGTATCACCGACATTACACTCATTGTTCTCATCATGGGCCATATACTTCATCCGACGACGAATGTATTTCCCATAGAGCTTATGCCGTACCTTGCGTTCAACCAGAATAACGACGCTCTTGTCCATCCCGTTACTCACTACCGACCCTCGGCGGGTTTTCCTGTTGTTTTTACTCATTCTTTCGGTCCAGTGGATATTCCTTGATCATCAACGATGCTATTGATTCGTCTGCTCTCTAATGATGGTTTGAATCCGAGCTATATCTCTCCGCAACAGTGACAATCTGGCGGGATTTTCCAGTCTGCGAATACCATGTTGAAACTTGAGCTTGAAAAGATCCTCGCGAATATCCTGCTCTTTCTTGCGCAGATCTTCCACGCTCATTTCACGGAGTTCCTTTGCCTTCATATCGATGTGCTCCTGGTAATGACCTTTGTCGGGAAGGGGAATTTATATCCCGCCAGACGCAAAGCACTGACGGCAAGTTCCTCGGGAACACCCTTGAGCTCATACAGGATTCGTCCGGGACGTATGGTGGCGACCCAGTATTCGGGAGATCCCTTTCCCTTACCCATACGGGTTTCAGCGGGCTTTTTGGTGATGGGCTTATCCGGAAAAATACGAATCCACATTTTACCGCCACGCTTGACCTTTCTGTTGATAGCAATACGCCCGGCTTCTATCTGCTGGGCTGTCAGTCGACCACGTCCAACAGCTTTCAAGGCATAATCGCCAAAGACAAGGCTCGACCCCTTCTGCGAGACTCCTCGCATCCGCCCTTTATGCTGTTTCCTGTGTTTTACCTTTTTTGGACTAAGCATTCTTGTTAACCCTGTTAGAGTTTATATACCGCGTTACAATACTCCTGTGAGTATCAAATCAATCCCACCAATCTTCTTACTGCTCCAAGGCCATCTCGTTTTCGGAGAGGATTTCACCCTTGAAGATCCATACCTTGACACCGATAACCCCATAGGTGGTTTTAGCCTCGGCAGTGCCATAATCAATATCAGCGCGAAGAGTATGCAGCGGCACGCGGCCTTCCTTGAACCACTCGGTTCTTGACATCTCTGCTCCGCCCAGGCGTCCGGCACAGGATATCTTGATCCCTTTGACGCCAAAACGAAGGGCGGAATTAATGGATTTTTTCATGGCCCGACGAAAGGCGATCCGACGTTCAAGCTGCATGGCGATGTTCTCGGCAACAAGCTGTGCATCTGCCTCGGGCCTGCGAATTTCCTGTATGTCTATCAGGCATTCGCGACCAAATTTACGTTCAAGGTCTTTTTTGAGCTGCTCGATTTCAGCACCTTTTTTACCGATAACTATTCCGGGACGGGCAGTGAACAGCTTGACCCGTATCTTTTCACCGGTCCGTTCAATGACTATCCTTGATATTCCGGCATGGTAAAGGCGTTTCTTCAGATACTTGCGTATCTGCTGATCCTGGTACAGGTTTGCTGCATAATCCTTATTGGCATACCAGATTGATTCCCAAGACCGCGTTATACCCAACCGCAATCCAATAGGGTTAACTTTTTGTCCCAAGGTGTTCCTCCGTTCCCTTCTAACAGTTGATCTCTTAAAATGCTGAAATATATAACCAGTTGCTTAACCTACAAAGCCTCATCGACCACAACGGTTATGTGACTGGTCCTCTTTATAATTCGAGTCGCCCGCCCCATAGCCCGGGGGCGGAATCGTTTCAGGCTCGGCCCACCGTTTATCTCAATGGACTTTATATACAGGGTATCTACATCAATGGTTTCCATCTGATCCGCATTGGCAACCGCTGATTCAATCACCTTGCGCAAAATTCGCGCTCCTTTTTTAGGCATGAATCGCAAGGCGGTAATGGCCTCATCAACATTCATTCCCCGTACTGTATCCGCAACCAACCGGGCTTTCTGAGGTGAGATGCGTATATATTTGGCGACGGCTTTCGTTTCCATCGTTCGACTCCTTATGCTGCCTGCAGTGTTTTAATCCTACCGGCCTTTTTTCTTTTTATCAGATGCGTGTCCGTAAAAAGTACGGGTCGGTGAGAACTCACCGAGTTTATGTCCAACCATATTTTCCGTAACATAAACAGGAATGAATTTCTTCCCGTTATGGACCGCAAAGGTCAGTCCAACCATCTCTGGAATGATATCCGATCGCCTGGACCAGGTTTTGATTACTTTTCGGGAACCTGATTCCTGCGCCTGTTCCACTTTCTTTAAAAGATGATCGTCGACAAAAGGACCCTTTTTAATGGATCGAGCCATTGTTTTTCTCCTGGTTACTTACGCTTGGTGATTATGTCACGATCGGAAGCCTTTCTCTTCCGAGTTTTGAATCCCTTGGTCGGAACACCCCAGGGAGTACAGGGATGACGGCCGCCGGAACTCTTTCCCTCACCGCCACCCATTGGATGATCGATGGGGTTCATGGCAACGCCACGCACAGAGGGCCTTTTTCCCTTCCAGCGTGAACGTCCGGCTTTACCAAGCTTTTCACTTGCATGCTCCGAGTTTCCCACGGCACCTATACAGGCCCTGCATTCCTTCCGAAAGCGACGAACCTCGCCAGAGGGCAACTTGACCAGGACAAAATCATCATCCTTGGCCATGAGTTGTGCAGATGCGCCAGCCGAGCGAACCATCTGGGCGCCCTTTCCGATTTTCATTTCCACGTTATGGATAATCGTACCAAGCGGTATATTGACCATCGGCAGGCAATTGCCAGGCTTTATGTCAACATCAGGCCCTGAGATTACAGTATCGCCTACAGCTATGCTGCTTGGCGCAATAATATAACTTTTCTCACCATCGGCATACTGCAACAATGCTATATGTGCGGAACGGTTTGGATCATATTCAATGGCAGTAACGACAGCCGGAACTCCGGTTTTATTACGTTTCCAATCAATAATCCTGTACTTTCTCTTGTGTCCACCACCGCGATGCCGGGCGGTAATTCTTCCGTAACAGTTGCGTCCGCCTTTTTTCTTTAATGGTGCAAGCAGTGATTTCTCAGGTTCTTTCCTGGATAACTCCGGACTAATGACAGATACCTGGTGTCTCTTGCCCGGTGATGTCGGTTTATGGGTTTTTAGTGCCATGATATATCCCGCTTTAGCTTATGGGTATATAAGGTTAACGGTTCAATAGAATATTCAGAGCCGCTCTTCCTCATACCTCTCTCAATTCTGGTAACAAACCCTGCTGATCTTCCGGGTTTACAACTCATCAAGAAAATTTATCTCTCCCTCTGACAGGGAGATATACGCTTTCTTCCAATCTTTTGTTCTGCCTACGGACTTGATACCAATCCGTTTCTGTTTCCCTCTAACATGCACTGTATTCACAGAGGCAACCTTGACATCAAAAAGATCTTCGACGGCTTTTTTGATCTCAATCTTGTTGGCACGGGGATCAACCTTAAAAACAACAGTTCCCTGCATCTCCTGAAGGAGATTGCTTTTTTCAGTCAGACACGGGCTTTTGATGACCTCATACAGGATCTTCATACCATCAACCTCGCTTCAAGCTGCGCCAGGGAATCCTGGGTGAGCATCAATTTAGAGTATTTAAGGATATCAAAAACATTCAAGCCAGCCACAGGCAGCACCTTGTAGCCGACAGCATTCCTTGCTGACTTGGAAACTACCTGATCTTCAGCGGCTGTAACCACAAGACAGTTATCAAAGTCAAAGTTGCTCATGATGTTGACAAAATCCCTGGTTTTGATGGCTTCAAGCCCAAGGCTGTCAATGATAACCATATTGCCCTCGCTGTTCCGGGCCGAGAGAGCCATACGCAGAGCCAACCGGCGAACCTTCTTTGGCAACTTATAGCTGTAATCCCTCGGTTTCGGGCCAAAGGTTGTACCGCCGCCCCGCCAGATCGGTGATGTCCGCGATCCAGCCCGCGCCCGACCAGTGCCTTTCTGACGCCAGGGTTTGGCCCCACCGCCCCGAACCTCACCGCGGGTTTTGGTGCATGCGTTTCCGGCTCGACGGTTTGCCCGTTGCATACGAACAACATCATGCAAAACGCTTTCATTCACTTCAACATTGAATAAAGCCTCGTTCAGCTCTACTTCTCCGACCTTTTCAGCGGAGCTATTAACAACATCGCATACCGCCATGTTTGTCTCCTTCTACAGCAGATGGAATTTACGATGAATCGATTCCGGCTTCACATAACTGATCTACCGATACATCTCCTCATCTCACCTACGCATTCTTGGTATAAATACTCAACAGCCCATTTTTGGCGCCGGGCACGGCACCTTCAACGAGGAGTATGTTCTCTTCACCCCGAATGTCGATGATCGTCAAATTTTTCTGGGTAACTGTATTGTTACCCATCTGACCGGGCAGCTTCTTACCCTTTATGACCCGCCCAGGATACGCTGAACAGCCGATGGAGCCGGGAGCTCTATGAAATCCAGAGCCATGCGAGGCCTTGCCGCCAGCAAACCCATGACGCTTCATGACCCCCTGGTAACCGCGACCCTTTGCCCTGCCTGTTATATCAACCTTATCGCCGACTTGAAGAAGATCCGTAACACAGATAGTCTGCCCAAGCTCAAAGGCATCGGGATCGGCTACACGAAACTCACGCACATGATAAAAGCCTTTTCCGCCCGAGCGCTTGAAATGACCTGCTTCAGGCTTGTTGAGGCGGGACTCTTTCTTTTCGAGAAAACCAACCTGAATGGCGTTATAGCCTTCCTTGGCAGTGGTCTTCTTCTGAAGCACGGTACAGGGACCAGCTTCTATAACAGTGACGGGAATGGAACGACCATGCTCATTATAAAGTCGTGTCATTCCGAGTTTCCGTCCCAGTATTCCTTGTGTTTTCGGCATTTCTTTACCCGTAATTCTTCAATTACCGTTAAGACTTCCCTGTAAACGAATAATGCTTTCAGGGTAGCTTGATCTCGACATCAACACCGGCGGACAATTCAAGTTTCATAAGCGAATCGATAGTCTGCTGGGTCGGTTCCAGTATATCAAGCAGTCGTCGGTGGGTGCGCATCTCAAATTGTTCCCGCGATTTTTTATTCACATGAGGCGAGCGCAGAACAGTGTATTTGTTGATGCTGGTAGGCAGCGGTATCGGACCGGCAACAGTGGCGCCGGTCCGCCGTGCAGTTTCGACTATTTCTCTGGTCGATTGATCAAGCAGCTTGTGATCATACCCCTTGAGCCTGATACGAATCTTATCTGTAGGTATCATAGGTCCCCACTTATTCAATAATTTCGCTGATGACGCCGGCACCAACTGTACGGCCACCCTCGCGGATGGCAAAGCGAAGCCCCTCTTCCATGGCGATCGGGGTGATCAGCTC
>Ga0256914_1002179_pt1 | contig 16627 bp, 16 predicted proteins | sample HulkmetaG_FD_191571 | JGI IMG/M metagenome (GOLD analysis project Ga0256914, IMG submission 191571) | Hydrothermal chimney microbial communities from Main Endeavour vent field at the Juan de Fuca Ridge, Pacific Ocean - Hulk | ecosystem: Environmental > Aquatic > Marine > Hydrothermal vents ... | reverse complement strand
TAAGCAAACCCCTCCGAAGTACCCCAGACGGTATTCTACAATGCGAAAATCGATGAGAAAGTTATGGAACGAGTAAAATTTGACTACTTTTTCCTACCAGTTTATTTTATCTTCCTTTTTTTAGTACTTGAATTGTTTTTATTTACGTTTTTTAATCTAAATAGTTCATTACTGTATGTAGTTGCTGCCTTGCTTTTTGTTTTTGCCTTTTTCCTTATGCGTCGTGCGGGAAAGACAAACTCGATTAAAAAAGAGATATTTTACTCTGTAACTGCTGGTATCTTTTCTTTTTATTCTCTGTTTGCTATCCCGATTTTTACCGGAATTATGAAATTTACTCAAAGTGCTTTTTTGTTTCTGATTTTATTCGTTCTTTTCATTGTTGCAGAAAAAGGAAGTTTCAGGAATGTATTGGTGAACATTACTGTATCTCTTATGCTTTTATTTGAAATGATATTTTTTGGCAAGCACGGAAGTTTGTATTTTGTTTTAGTTCTTTGTTTTTCAGGATTACTGTGTGGAATTTTGGGCTGGCTGTTTCTCAATGCGAAACCGTCCAAGTTTGAGAGCAGGGCTATTTTGCAGACGGTTTTTTCATTTTCGGCAATTACTGTACTTTGGAGCGTTTTTAACTTGTTGAGATGAAACTATCTTTAATATTAGGGCACAGAGGTGCCCGATTTACAGCGCCTGAAAACTCAATTGACAGTTTTAAAAATGCCTTGCAATGCGGTGCAGATGGCATTGAACTTGATGTTCACCTTACAAGCGATAATAAACTTGTTGTTATACATGATTCTGATTTAAGACGGATCACGGGAAATAAAATTCCGATCAGAAATTTGTCGCTTTCAGAAATAAAATCGCTGGATATATCACACCTTGTAAAAAGCGGAGATCTATCTGTTCATTGGCATATTAAAGTATATAGATTGTCTGATAGCGAATTTTTTATTTTAATAACGGATAAAATAGGTTGCAAAGAAAGAAAATATTTTATTGAAATCGATAAAGGTGTTGTTAAGTCTCTAAGGAAGGCAAGGTTGTACAATAAAAAGTATGTGGGAGATCTTGTTGCAGAAAGCGATTTTTCTTATGAATCGGGTGATAGAGTTTTTTCAAACAAATATACAAGAATACCGGAACTTCACGAGGTTCTTGAAAATATTAACTCGGATTTTATAAATGTTGAAATAAAGCGAGGGGAAAGTTTTTATCCAGGAATTTCAGAAGAAGTGGTTGAAACGATTGAGCCATTTGGCTTTGATAGATTTCTCATAAGTTCGTTTAATAGAGAGACGCTTTTAGGTATGAAAAATAAATATCCATTTTTGAAGATCAACCAATTGTATGAAATACCAAAAAATCCAGTTAAAGCCGCAGAAGGGCTGGACGGGGTAAATCCATTGAGCCTTCTTATTGGAAAGAAAGGCATAACCCGTGTTCACAATGCGGGTAAAACAGTTTTTCCATGGGTGGTTAACAGGCCTATTTCTATTGCAAAATTTATTCTGTTTGGTGTTGATGGTATTATAACAGATCGGCCGTGTTTTGCAGTTTATTTGAAAAACAAAATAAGGAGATTGGTTAATGAAGCAACTAAATAAATTTATCATAGTTTTGTTTGTTGTTTTGATAGTTATTTTAAATTTAGATTTTCCGCATTCTGCTTATTCGGGAATTAAAAAAATGAACTATATAATTCTTGCGCCGGATAGCCTTAAACAGAGTGCAGAAATGTTTGCACATTATAGAAGTAAAGAATTTAATGTGAAGGTAATCTTCTTATCCGAGATAGGTTCAAATAGGGCAGAAGACATCAGGAATTATCTTAAAATGCATTTTTCTTCTGGATATCTCCTTATATTAGGGAACAGCGATTTGATTCCCAGACCGTTTATGTACCCTTCTGAGACTATACACCGGCAATCGTACAATTCCGCCGGGGCTACAGAAACTGACCTTTATTATGCTTTACTATCGGAGAACATTGATAAGGACAAAGACGGATTTCCTGGAGAACTCTGGGACGATAGAATTGAAATCAAACCAGACCTTATTGTTGGAAGAATTCCGTTTAATAACAATGCTGACATAGAAAGGGTTTTACTGAATACTGAAAAGTTTGAAAAAAATCCACCTCAAAAATCTGTTCTTGCTGCCACTTTTATTTCTTATCCTGGTGAGATGTACCAGGGAGCAAAGATTTTTAATGGGGATGGTGCAAGGGAAGAAAATCTCATAGGAAGTCTTATTCCAGTTAAAAAAATAACGCTTTTTGATAAAAGCGGTAGTTTTCCTTCAATATTCAGTTGCACTTTTCCTTTAGACAGGAAGAATTTTTATTCTTCTATAAAAGATGCAGGATTTACCGATTGGGTTGCTCACGGAAGTTCATACGGTGCGTACAATACAGTATGGGTTGATTCAAATAGGAATGGGGTACCAGATGATGGTAATTCATTTGAAAGTTTTGTTAGTAAATCGGATCTTCCCAAGAATGTAAGTGGAATCTTTTTTTCAGGGAGTTGCCTTAATGAGCATGGAAACGATAATCTTGGGATTGCTTTGTTGAGGAGTGGTGCCGTTTCATTTTTGGGATCTACAGAAATAAGTTTTTCCCCTTCTTATTTTGCGAACAAAAATGATGGGGGCACGGGAAGTATAAATTATTATTTTGTAAAAAATCTCGTTGGTGGAGAAACAGTGGGAAAGGCACTATATGATTCCTTCGAATTTTTTTTCAATAATCTACTTTTTGCAGATCTTGAGGATCCTGTCGAGGGTGCTCTCATGGATATTTATGATTACAATATATACGGTGATCCTGCTTTGAGATGGAATATTAACGGTTTGGAACAATCATCAGAAGCAAGGCAAAACTACGAAAAATCTGATATAAAAATTAAATTCGAAGGTGGAAAAAATTTGCAGATACAATTGCATGTTCCGATAAATGAAAATTTCTTTTTTACATTTCCTGAAAAGAATTTTTTTGTTGAATCTGTATCATTAAAGAAGGCGATTATTGATAACGGTTTTGGCATAATACGATTCAACGATTGTTCTGGCGATATCGTAATAAGCGGAAGAGTGAGGGGAAACTCTGAAATGCATTTTTATGTTATAACTGATTCTAATAAAATAAGTGAAGAGAGTTTTAAAGTTGATGGATATGCCGTAAATGATGTGAATTTTGATGGAAAAATAACAGATGAAGATTATTCTGCTTTATTAAAATCGTTTGGTCTTACATATATGGATAAAGGCTTTAATCACTACTGCGATTTAAATTTTGACCACAAAGTTGATGGTGGAGACTTAATTCTGTTTACAAAAAACGAATTGCGCCCTCATTAGGATTTGAGGGCGCTTAGATATCAGGCGTAAATTCCACGCATTTTTGTAATATCTGCAACTCGTTTTATTGCTACCATATATGCTGCAAGTCTCATATGGACATCAAATTTTTGGGACATCTGGTAAACATCAGTAAATGCATCAGTCATTACTTCTTCTAATCGATCATTTACAATACTTTCTTTCCAGAAATATCCCTCTCTATCCTGTACCCATTCGAAGTAAGAGACTGTAACCCCGCCTGCATTAGAAAGAATATCTGGAATTACAATTACTCCTTTTTCATTGAGGATCCTGTCTGCCTCGGTTGTAGTTGGACCATTTGCACCTTCAACGATAATTTTTGCTTTGATATTTTCTGCATTTTCTCTTGTGATTTGATTTTCAAGGGCTGCAGGAATTAAGAAGTCCACATCTAATTCGAGTAAGTCTTCGTTGGTGATTGGTTCTGTACCTTCTAGGTTCACTACTGTACCGGTTTCTTCAACCTTTCTCAATGCTGCATTTACATCTATTCCGTTTTTGTTGTATATTCCCCCATTGACGTCGCTAAGTGCGACTACCTTTGCTCCTTGTGATGCAATGAGTTTTGCTGCAACTGACCCAACGTTTCCGAATCCTTGTACTGCAACTGTTGCGTTTTTTAATGGAATCCCATAAGCATCTCCTGCTTCTTTTGCTATGATCATTATTCCTCTTCCTGTGGCTTCTTTTCTTCCGCGAGAACCTCCTAAGAATACGGGTTTGCCAGTTACTACACTGGTTACTGTTTTTCTCATGTGCATGCTGTATGTATCTACTATCCACGCCATTATTTGTGGATTTGTATTAACATCTGGTGCAGGTACGTCAATTTCTGGCCCAATCAAGTCAATGATTTCTGCTGTATATCTTCTTGTCAACCTTTCTAACTCCTTTTTAGATAGTTTCTCAGGATCAACTGCTACACCGCCTTTTGCTCCACCAAAGGGAATGTTTACAACAGCGCATTTCCACGTCATCCACATTGCGAGGGTTTTTACTTCATCGAGAGTTACATTTGGGTGAAATCTTATCCCACCTTTTCCAGGTCCCATTGCAACATTGTAATGTACTCTGTATCCTTCAAATACTTCTATCGTACCATCGTCCATTTCAACGGGTATGGAAACTATCACTTGTTTTTTAGGTTTTCTTAAGATTTTGTAGATGTTTGGATCAAGGTTCAGCCTTTCGGCCGCTTCATCAACACGTTGTAAAGCGTCTTCAAATAAACTTTTCATACGCTACCTCCAATTATGTTATAAAATTTATGCCGCTATATTCTATTCAAAAACGGAAATTATTAAAGTAAATTTTTTAAAATTGAATTTATATTGTTTTTATCTGACACTTTTAAGAATTTAAATTTTTCTTTGTATTTTTTATTGTAATTTTCCACTAACTTTTTATCATTTTGTGTGTCTCCTATGTAGAGACCAGATGAAGTTTTATTTACGATTCTGTATAATAAATCTGGGTCTGGTTTTAGCCCATATTCTCTTGTTATTATGTTATTCTTAAAATCTATACCTATTATTTGCATGGCAAGTTTTAATTCCACTTTATTCCTTCCTGTTATAATTCCAGTTTTATATAAACTTATAATTTTTTTTAATAATCTTTTGTTTACAATTCTTTGTTCTTTTTTCCATAAACCATTTTTTGCGAAGGTGTTTTTTCCGAGGTATAAGGAGTTAAAAACTTCAACAATTTTTTGGGGATTAAACTCTAAACCTGGATATTTTTCTCTGATATGTTCTATGTTAAGCATTCCGTTTTGAAGCTCTGCTTCGAAATCAGCGTTATACTTTATCATGCGTATTATTGCCTCAGTTATTTTAAAATCATCCCCAAATTCGCCTATATTTCTCATTTTTCTTATGATGTCTATTGTCAGTTCTTTTGGTTTGTTTGGAATAAGATATTCTACCGTTTTCAAGACACATTGGTCAAAGCTTTTGCTAACATCTATTAGAACCCCATCTATATCAAAAATTACCCATTTTAGTTTATCTTTTAATAAATTCTTCGAAAGCATTTATTATTACCTCATTTTCTGCTTTATTTCCGACTGTTATTCTTACGTGGTTTTTCAGTATACCATTAAGGTTTCTAACAAGTATTCCTTTTTTCTTTAAAAACGAAAAAGCATTTGCATGGACCAGTATAAAGTTTGTTTCACTTTTATATGTTATTTCTTTTGGTAACTTTTGTAATAGGATTTCCCTATTTTGAATTATTTTTCTTATATTATTTTTAATAATTTTATCTTGACCTAGCAAATAGATTGCAATTTGCATTGATAATCTGTTTACACTGAAAGGAGATTTTACTTTATGTAGTCTTTCTATAATGGGCTTGTTTGAAATTGCGTATCCAACCCTAATTCCTGCAAGAGAAAAGGCTTTCGAAAAAGTTCTCAATACGATTACGTTTTCACGATTTACGGCTTCGCTAATAAAACTTTTCCTTTTCGAAAATTCTATATATGCTTCATCAATTACAACAGGAACACCTGTATTTATGATCTTTCTGATATCTTCTTCTGGGAAACCATTTCCAGTAGGATTGTTTGGATTAGATATAAATACGGCTTTTGTGTGTCTGTTTGTTTTAGCAATGATTCTTTCGGTAGGCAGTTTAAAGTTGTTTTTATCAAGAAAAATTTTAACGTTCTTAATGGAATCCATTCGTATGTAGTGATCATACATACTGAAAGTGGGAGGTGTCGTAATTGCATGATCCCCGTTGAATATTTTCAACAATACGGATAATATTTCGTCACTACCATTTCCTATGATTATATTTTCCGGACTTACATTGTGAATTTGTGCAAGTGCATTTTTGAGAGGTTCTGCGGATACATTAGGATATCTGTTCCATTTTTCTTTCAAAAGTATTTCAAAGATTTCTCTCTTGATTTCAATAGGAATATCAAAAGGGCTTTCATTTTTATCTAACCTGATTGGTAAATTTTCTTTATTGGGCGTATATTCACTGAGTGTTTCTACAAGTTTACTAAAATTCATTTTCTTCTCCTTGCTAGTTCATTCATTATTTCTTTTAAGGTAATTTCATTGTACGATAAAAGAACGAGGAGATGATATAACATATCCGCAGTTTCATAAATTATTCTTTCTTTTGTTTCAGCAACAAGCACTTCTATTGCCTCTTCTCCGAACTTTTTGTAGATCTTCTCTCTTCCCTCTTTAAATAGGGACGAAGTGTATGAATTTTTAGGCAAAAGCTTTTTTCTTGAGTTTACTGTATGTTCTAATTCTTTGAGAATATTTAGAGAATAATCTATCGATGCATGTTCGCTAGAATCCATTTCACCGAGTTCTCTATAAAAGCAGGAGTAATTTCCTGTATGGCAAGCAGCTCCCTTTTGTTCTACTGTAACAAGTAGTGCGTCATTGTCGCAATCAATTTTGATATTCTTTATTTTTTGAATATTACCACTTACCTCTCCTTTCATTCTTATTCTTTCTTTACTTCTTGAAAAGTAATGCATTAATCCACTTTCCAAAGACATTTTCAGCGCTTCTTTGTTTACATATCCTAATGTAAGGACTGTGCCATTTGTGTCTTGCACTACTACAGGTATGATCCCGTTCATTTTATCCCAGTCGATTTTGTTTATCAGACTATCTATTTTTTTCATAACCTTACTTTCACTCCTTTACTGGTTAGATATTTTTTAAGTTCATAAATAGAGATGAGATTGTAATGAAATACTGAAGCAGCAAGTGCTGCTTGGGCACCATGTTTGAATGCTTCAAGAAAATGTTCTTTTTTTCCTGCACCACCCGAGATTATTATTGGTAAATTCGTCTTTCTTCTTATTGCGTCAAGTAGATCGATATCAAAACCTTCTTTTGTTCCATCTTTATCTATGGAAGTAAGTAGAATTTCGCCTGCGCCACGGAGTTCAACTTCTTCTGCCCACTCTGTTGCGTCTATGTTTGTCTTTTCTTTTCCACCGTGAGTGTAAACCTCGAAGTATTTGCCGTTCCATTTAGCATCAATTGCTATTACAATATTTGCTGATCCGATTTCCTTTTTAGCCTTTTCTATTAGATGTGGTTCGAGCACGGCTCTTGTATTTATAAAAATTTTATCAGCACCGTTCGCAATTATTTTTTTCATTTCGTCTACTGTTTTTAAGCCGCCACCAACTGTTAATGGTACAAAAAGTGTAGTTGCGACTTCTTTTACTAAATTTAGTATAATACCTCTTTTCTCCACGGAAGCTGTGATATCAAGAAATACTATTTCATCTGCACCTTCTTTTTCGTATCTTTTTGCAAGCATTGCTGGATTGCCTGCCTCTCGGATGTTTTTGAATTGAATTCCTTTTACAACTTTTCCATTTTTTATATCAAGGGCTACTACTATTCTTTTTGCAAGCATATTTCTACCTCTTTCAATTCCTCGAGAGATATTTTCTTCTCATAGATTGCTTTTCCCACGATAGCTCCAGAAAAGCCTATTTTGTTTAAACTTTTAATATCGAGAATTGATGCTATTCCCCCAGCATATATAAAAATTTCTTTATCCCAAAATTTTTTAATTTGAGATGAGCCCATAAGAGTTCCATCTTTATTTATATCAGTATATATAAAGCGTTTTACGTACTTTCTTGCATTTTCAAAAAAATCTTTTAGGTTACCTTCTTCATTTACCCAACCAGAGGTACCAATCTTTCCATTTTTAATATCGAGGCTTACAGTAATTCCATTATACTTTTTAGACATGCTCTTTAGAAAATCGAAATCAAGCGCCTTTGTCCCTATAATTACATGCTTAATTCCAATTTCAAAAGCGTTTTTTATAGAGGTTTCTGTTCTGAAACCCCCACCCATCTCTATTTCGAAATCGAATTTCTTTATAATTTCTTTGACGATATTTAAATTTCTTGGCTTACCCTCGAATGCACCTTCTAAATCAACGATATGAAGTCTTGTAAAATATTTTGAGAATTTTCCTGCGATTTTTATTGGATCGCCATATATTTTCATGTTTGAAATATCTCCCCTAGTTAACCTAACAACTTTACCTTTATATAAGTCTATAGCGGGATAGATGTACATTAAAGCCTCCTGAAATTATTAAGTAGTTTTAATCCATTATCTGATGATTTTTCTGGATGAAACTGTACACCAAAAATAGTTCCTTTGGCAACTACTGATGGAAATTCGAACTCACAATATTCTGTAAATCCTTTTACTATCTCTTGATTTTTTGGTTGGACATAATATGAGTGAACAAAATAGAAGAAAGAATTATTCTTAATTCCCTTGAATAAGGGAATATTGTCTATAACAACATGTACTTGATTCCATCCTATATGTGGAATTCTTACGTTTTTGAACTTTACTACTTTACCTTTAAGGAGGCCAATTCCTTTGCCTTTACCTTCCTCACTCTCTTCAAACAAAAGTTGCATTCCTAGACATATTCCTAAGAACGGTTTATCTTGCGATATTATTTCGGAGAGCGCCTCTTTTATTTCGGAGAGTTGTTTTGAGGCATAACCGAATGACCCCACTCCAGGAAGAATTACTTTATCTGCCTTTGTAATTTTATCTGGATCATTTGTTATTATTCCTTTAACAGCTTTTTTGACGTTGGAAAAGTTTCCTATACCTAAGTTTACTATTGCGATCATACGGTTCCTTTTGTGCTTATTGCAGTGTCAGTATTTTGTAGGGCTTGTTTTAAAGCAATACCAAGACCTTTAAATATTGCTTCAGTAACATGATGAGCATTTTGTCCAGAGAGCGTTTTTATATGAAGGGTGGCACTTAGTGATCGTGAAAGCCCCTTGAGAAATTCTTCTATGAGTGATTTTTCAAATCCAGTTTCATCCAGATTCCATTCAATTTCAAAATTTGTGTAAGTTCTCGATATGTCTAAACTTACTAATACAAGAGCATCGTCCATAGGCATAATTGCACTGCCAAATCTTTTTATTTTATTTTTGTCTTTTGATAGTGCCTCTCCAACTACAATACCAGTGTCTTCCCATAAATGGTGTTTAAGATCCCACTTTTCTACTGTTATGCAGATTTTTTTATTCATGTAGAAAAACATTGTTTTTAACAGATGATTTAAAACTTTGTCTCCTGTACTGATTTTTTCGTTGTTTTCTGAGAAGTCGATGATGATTTTTGTTTCTTTTGTCTCTCTTATCATTCTCTAACCTCCAAAGATTTTTTGTGTTTTTCTAATCCTTCTATGTCTGCCATCTTAATACCTATATATCGGTTTTCAATATAATCCATTCTTGATAGATTAGCAATGCTTATTCTTTTCACGAAGTCCCATACTCCCAATGCTGATGAAAACCGTGCTGTGCCACCAGTCGGTAGTACATGATTGGTTCCTATAAAATAATCTCCTGCTGCGACAGGTGTATTTTCTCCAAAATAAACAGCTCCTGCATTCTCTACTAAACTCAACAAAGAAAGAGCATCCTTTGTTAGTATTTCTAGGTGTTCTGGGGCTATTCGGTTGGATTCTTCAATACATTCAGTTGTAGTTTTAAAAATCTTTTTTATTACTCCTCTTACTCTAATTTTTTTGTATATTTCGGTGGATGTCGTAAGGAGGTATGCCTTGGTTCCTTCGCCGTGTTCGAGCTGTGCTTCTATATCAGATTTTACTAATTTGTAATTTGCTGTTTCATCTGCAATAATACAGATCTCTGAAGGGCCTGCTATTTTATCTATTCCACATATTCCAAAAACTTGTCTTTTCGCTTCTGCCACGAATTGGTTTCCTGGTCCTACTATCTTATCAACCTTTTTCATTCCTGCACCGTATGCCATTGCACCAATTGCGTGAGCTCCCCCTATTTTGTATATCTCAGTTATGCCAAGTATCTTTGCTGTGTAGAGTATGTTTTTGTCAAGTTCGTTGTTTTTTGGTGGAGTCGCCACGACTATTTCTTTTACTCCAGCAATTATTGCTGGAATTGCACTCATAATAAGGCTTGAAGGAAGAGGTTTTCCACCAGGAACATAAATTCCAATTCTATTAATTGGTTTTACCATTATGCCAAGAAAAGATCCGTTTTCTGTTAAGAAAATATTGTTTTCAGTTTCAAGTCTGTGAAACTTTTCAATTCTTTTTATCATTTTATGGATCGCATTTTTAACTTCAGGGCTAATATTTTCCGATGCTTCTATTTCTTTGCGCGTTACTCTAAGCGCTCCCTCATATTTATCAAATTGTTTATTATACTTTTTAACAGCGGCGATACCGTCATTCTTAATGTTATTTAAAATTTCTGAAACTATTTTTTCTACTTTGCTCATCTAAATTAAAATGCCTCCTTTATTTTATTTATAATTGTATTTATTCTATCAAAGTTAACCTTTTGTGAAATTCGATTAACAAGAAGTAATGCAGATACGGTTTCTATTGTATAGATCTCTTTTAATCCATTTGCTTTTATTGTTGTGCCTTTTTCTACTATATCAACAATTGCGTCAGCAATCCCAGTTCTAACAGACACTTCAACAGAGCCATTCAATTTTATTATTTCCGGTTCTACATTTAACTTCTCAAAATATTCAAACGTAGTCCGAGGATATTTCGTTGCGATTCTCCAGCCGTCCATATCTTTGGGTTTAACATTAATTCCCTCTGGTACGGCTAGACTTAATCTGCATTTTCCAAATGGTAGAACAAGAGGTATAAAAAGATCAAATTTCCCTTCTCTGATTATATCACTCCCGGTTATTCCAATATCTATACCGTGTTCTACAAATATTGGTACATCAGAGGCTCTTGCGATTACAATGCGGTAGTCTTTCTCTTCTTTAATGAGGCTCCTATCTTCTGGAATTTCAAAATCCATTCCAGTTTTTTTGAGAATATTTTTTGATTCGTTTAATAATCTCCCTTTTGGTAAGACAAAGCTTAATTTAGTCTCCAATTTTTACTGCGCCTCCTTTTTTAACTATTTCATATGCTTTTTTTAATTCGTGGGGTTTGAGCTTTGCAACTTTTTCTCTGGGTTTAATTGTAGCGAGGTTTGAGATTACATCAAGATTAAGCCCTACTCCTACGCCTTTTGTTCCATTTTGAAGAATATAATCTCCACCCCCACCGATCGGTTTTCCGGAGAGATTGGTGTAAATTTCAAAAACAAGGTCATCGTAGTATGTTAGAGGCCTCATTGTTCCAAAATCTATAAAAATCCGTGGATCTCCTATGTTTTTTACAATATCGTTAAGTTTTTTATATTCAGAAAATTTACCTCTGAAATTGAATAGTTTCCATAATTTCTCTTTAGTATTTTTGTTAAACTTTCCAGATTCTATAATTTCGAAATCTCTATTTTTGAGTGCCATTAAAATGGTCTCCCATTGTTTTTTGTCTTTGGCATTTTCCTTCCAAACTTTTAAACTACCGATATCAATATAAAAGTTTTTAATACCTAACCTATCCAGTACTGATAAAATAACCAACATGATTTCGATTTTGCTATCCTTCGTATTTATTGCTTCTATACCAAGTTGAAATTCTCCTTTTACTCTATTTTCTAAAACTTCAGAAATGTAAAATAATCGATAAGTTCCACTTTTCTTGCTTATGCTATGGAAAATGCGAGAAGTTGCATCAGGTTTTATTAAATAAATTTCATTGCAATATATAAATTTTAGACCCCGACGTATATCGGGTTTGTATTTTGCAATTGTGGGAAGGAATACTTCCTTATATCCCCATCTATATAGTATGTCTCGTGCATTTTTTATAATGTTGTTTAGTACTGTTGATTTTGCTATTATATCTTTATCCATCAAATTTCTCCTTTTTGTTTTAGGTATTATAAATAAAACCGTGATTTTTCAAAAACCATTTATTGAAGTGTAATTTGCGATTTTTTTAAAACAGTTGTAAAATAGTGAAAATCATTTTAAGTAAGAAAGGAGGGTACTTTTTATGAGAAAAAGTATCAAGATTACAGTCATTCTGGCTGTAGTGTTAGTATTGACCGCATCTTTTTTTGCAGTAAATGGGTTTAGATTGCCACCGCAGAGGATAACAATCCTTACTACATCGGATTTTCAGAGTCAGATTACCCCGTTCAAAACAAAAATTTACGTGAATGGTGTTAAAGAAAAAGTAGAGGTTGGAGGAGCTGCAAGGCTTGTAGGTTTAGTAAAAGAACTAAAGTGGAAAAACGGAAATGCAAGTACGCTGTTTTTAACTTCGGGTGATGATTTTATAGGCCCGGTATTTAGAGCTTTTGGAGGTATACCAACGACGTTTGTTTGGGATCAGATTGCAGATGCGTGGGAACCAGGAAACCATGAATTTGATTTGGGTCCAGAAACACTTGGGAAAGCATTGGATTATGCAACTGTTCCGATGATCTGTGCAAACCTTGATGTTTCTAATGAGCCTGCTCTTAAAGGAAAGATAAAACCAGATATTATCAAAATTGTTGGAAATGTAAAGCTTGGTATATTTGGACTTATTACACCCAATGTAAATATTTTGTCAAATATTGGGAAAAATGTTAAAGTTAATCCCGATCTTGTATCTGTTGCAAATGCAGAGGTGAAAAAACTTAAGGATGAAGGTGCTGATGTAATTATAGCTGTAACACATATTGGTGTGGATGCGGATGAAGATCTTGCTTCTAAAGTAAATGGAATAGATGTGATTGTTGGTGGACATTCTCACACATTAATAAAGACGCCTATAGTTGTAAAAAATCCTGATGGTGGTCAAACAATTATTGTTCAGGATGGTGCAAAAGCAGCTTATTTGGGAGAATTAACTCTTTATGTTTCCCGGTGGGGAAAAATAGAAAAGTATAATTGGAAATTACATCTTCTTGATAGCAGTGTTCCTTCTGATCCATTTACTCAGAAACTTGTGGATTATTTTGAAGCAAAGATGCCTCCTCCAGAAAAAGTTGGAGAGTCCCTTGTGGATCTTGATGCAAGAAAGAGCGTAGTAAGGACAAGAGAAGCTGCAATTGGAGATCTCTTTACAGATGCAATGAATTATGCTGTAGGTACAAAAATTGCTGTAACAAATGGCGGAGGAATTAGGGGCGATAAAGTATATCCTAAAGGAGAGATTACAACAGCAACACTTACTCAAATGCATCCATTTGGAAATTCTATTGTAATTGTAAAACTTACCGGGAAACAGTTTAAAGAAGTACTTGAAAGAGGTGCTGCTGCTCTCCGTGCTAAAAATGATCCAAGAGATCCAAAAACAATAGATACCGGAGCATTCCTTCAAGTTTCTGGACTCAAAGAAGTTATTGATGTTGACAAGACACCTCAGCAACTCGATAAGACAAATTCTAAGATTGTTGTACCTGGTGAAAGAGTTGTATCTGTCACAATTAATGGAGAACCACTTGATCCTAATAAAACCTATACAGTTGCTGTAAATGATTATATGGCTCATGGTGGAGACGGTTATGTAACACTTGGTAATCTTCCAGATTCTGCAAAGAACTTTACGTATGTGTATTTAACAGATGCTTTGTATAAATACATCAAGGCGCATTCCCCAATTGCTCCGAAAGTTGAAGGGAGAATTATTATAAAAGGGGAAGTTGCAGGTTTTGGTGACTAATTTATCTTTATAGTATTTAAGATTTTAAAAGCCCCCTTTTTAAAGGGGGCTTTTAAAAATTCAATGAAAATTTAAATTTTATCTTTCAGCAAGTTGTTTTGCCATATGTGATGGATTCAGGGTTTCTCCAGTAGCCTTTATTAAAAGTTTGTCCCACCTATACAGTGCACCCGGTTTGAATATTTTATCAATAAAGAATTTGCCAGTCTCTTTATTTAATATTTCATCAGATATGTTTTCTAATATATAGTTTCTCATTTGAGATGCCATCATTTCACCTAAAAGGTAGTTATGGTAGTAAACTGGTGCTGTTCCAAAATGTATTTTTGCCGCCCAATCTGGATATTTTCTTCTTTCTTCAGGAACATTAAGATACTGCAATTCGTGTACTGTATCATACCATAAGTTATTTAGGTCCCCATCTGGAGATCTGTAAAGTTCTTTTTCGAAAAATACAAATGTCATTACCCAACGTGCCGTTATTGCAAGTTGTGTATTAAGAACCTTTTTTAACCTTGGAGTAATTTCCTTATATGTCGCCTCATCAACTCCCACTATTTTTTTGTACCATTCACTATCTCTTGCACGCCTACCGAAGAACATAGCAACTGCCTCAGTTGTAAATATATGGGCAGGTTCTTGAAGGATTATTGGTAAATTATTGTCTATATATTTATCGTAAGAAGCATGTCCAAATTCATGCAGCATTGTTTCTGCCCACCTTACGTTAGGACGTATATTTGCAAGTACTCTCACATCTTTTGTTTCTTTATCAATCGTTATAGTGAAAGCATGCTGGTTTTTGCCCTTGCGTTCAAATAGATCTGAGCGTTCAATAATATCACGTATATCTATCCCTATAGTATCGTATGTTTTTATAGTGAGTTCTACAAGATCTTTGTTTTGGAGTAATGAATTATAGTTATAACTGTCTATACTGGGTACTTCTTGAAACCATAAATCTTCATAGTGCCATGGCATCAGGTCTTTTTTCGATATACCAAACTTTTTTGAAATAACAGTGTCTATTTCATCTTTAATTTCAACAAACAAATCATCTGTTTGTTCTTTAAAGTTGTGGAACATGTTGTGAATCTGTTCAGTGGTGAGTTCCTGTAATTCCATCATCATGTCATAATAGTTTCCATAGCCTAAGTATTTTGCATTTTCGTTTCTTATTTTTACGAGTTCTATAAGTCTGGGTGCAATTTCTTTGCCTATTTCTTTGCCTGCTATCCATGCTTTCTTACGCAGGGAAATATCAGTACTTGTTTTCAATATTTCGTCGATCTCATTGTTCGAGACTTCTTTTCCGTCTATTTTTGCTCTAAAATTTGCAAAAATAGATTCCATTTCGATTTCTTTTTTTACGGTAGTTTCTATTCTATCCTCTGGAAGTTGGTTTGGCACCATTTCGTTATAGAGAAGTTTTAATTCTCTTTTTTCTGTCTCAGTTAAATCAGAACTGTTCAATGCTTCCTTAACAAATTTGAATTTTTCCTTATCTGCGAGGTATAATCTCATTTCTACTTCGGCTGTTTCGACTTCTTTGCCGTATTCTGCTTTTCCTGTTGTTGCGAGACTCCAGTATGCTGTTGCAACACGTTTCCCCATTAATTTGAGATCTTCATTTACCTTTACTAAAAATTTGTTTATTTCTTTCCGATCCATAATTCACTCTCCTTTCCAGTTTATAATACTACAATATTACTTTTATCAAATAGTTTTACCTGCTATAATTTTGCGAGGTGATAGATTGATTAAAAAGTTAATTTTTATTTTAACTGTTGTCGATTTGTTTTTGTTATCGGTATTTAATGCAGTCTTTGTTTTGTCGTGGCAATTTTTATTTGTTATAATAGCATTTACTATTTTTGCTTTAATCTCTATTTATTTTTATTCTTCTGAAAAAACTTTTTTTCTTACAGTTGATGAATTTTTCCTTGTGTTAGCAATGATGCTATTACCTATTTTTAGCTATTATAGATTTGTTTCTTTTGTTGATGCTGGAATATTATTATCAGGTTTCTTCTTTTATCTTGCTGTTTCACGTGTTTTATCTGATCTTGAAAAACGCAATTTATTGATAATTATAGTAGTATTGGGGATCTTTGAAGCGTTATTTGGATTTACAGTGTATATAGTTTGTGCTATTTCTCCACACTCTTCTCTTGCTAATTATTTTGTTTCTCATTCTTTTATTAGTGCTACCCGTGTTTCTTCGTTTTTTCAGTACCCTAATGCATTTGCCGGTTTTCTTTTAATGCCTTTCTTTGTTTTGATTTATTTTTTATCTGTTTCTAAAACTAAGTTTACCAGGGCGGTTTTTATTCTCACAGCCTCATTTTTACTTTTTATTCTGTATCTTACATCTTCACGGGGTGCGTATATAGTGTTAATCATATCAATACTTGTTTTGTTAGTGTTAGAAAATGGAAATGAGCGTAAGCGCATTTTTCTCCAACTTATGTCTGTTTTTGCAATTTCTCTGTTTTTTTATTTTTTAAATCATAAACTGTTCTATCCGTCTATTACAGCAAACCTTGAAAGAACAAAAATTTTAGTAAAGTTTTTTACTGGAAAACCCAACCGTTCTCTTTGTGATAGAATCCAACTTGCAAAAGATTCAGTG
>Ga0256914_1002178_pt1 | contig 16628 bp, 19 predicted proteins | sample HulkmetaG_FD_191571 | JGI IMG/M metagenome (GOLD analysis project Ga0256914, IMG submission 191571) | Hydrothermal chimney microbial communities from Main Endeavour vent field at the Juan de Fuca Ridge, Pacific Ocean - Hulk | ecosystem: Environmental > Aquatic > Marine > Hydrothermal vents ... | reverse complement strand
GTATGAAAGATATGTTTATAGATTCAGGACTTACCCACTTACTTGCAATATCAGGTCTTCATATAGGAATAATAGTATCTATAATATTCTTCCTGTTTTCTTTCTGGGGAAAGAGAGCCGTTTATACATTAACAGCTTTAATTCTGTCTGTTTATCCTGTTTTTACAGGATTTCATATACCTGTCCTCAGAGCTTCTGTTATGGGAATAATATATATACTTTCTAAGCTTAAGTATGTGTATATAAATCCTTTAAATATTCTTTTTTTTGTGGCTTTTGTTGTTGTTCTTTTATCGCCCTACTCTATATTTAAGCCAGGATTTCAACTTTCTTTTATTGCCGTTTTTGGAATACTGATCTCTCTGAAACACCTGAATACAGAAAGGAAAAGCAGTTTAAATAATTTCTTTTACTCAGTTTTTTTTATTTCTGCAGTTGCTGTTTTATTTACTATGCCTGTAGTTATTTATCATTTTGGAAAGTTTTCTCCTATATCTGTGGTTTCAACGCCTTTTGGGATGATCTTTCTTTATCCTTATCTTTTATTTTCCGTTATAAATCTTTTTACATTTTTTAGTATTGAGCCTTTTGTATATCTTATGAATATATTCGGTAATTTTTTTATAAAAAATGCACAGATATTTGACAGTTTTAAGCTTTTTTCATCAGGATATAGCCCATCAGAATTGTCAGTTTTCCTGTATATATCTATACTGTCTTTTCTTATAATGGCAAGAATTAATGTATATATAAGGCTTCTGTTGATATCTTTTTTGGTTATGGTATTTTTACAAACTTCCAAGACCGATATTGACGGGTATATGGTTTACAGCTTTAAAGGTAAGAAAAAACCTGATGTTCTTCTTATTACACAGGATAGGAAATGCTTTGTTTACTGGGTTAAAGAAAGATACAGAATAAAAATCCTGATGGATAGATACTCATGTAGAAAGAGATTTCTCCTTGTTAGGAAAAACAGGTATTTTGTTGAGTTTGATGATTATATCCTTCCTGGGGATAAAAAGTATGATGTTGGTTTTGTAGAGAAAAAGGGAGATCTTATTCTAAAGATTAAAAACAGATCACTCCTTATTAGAAATACGGATAATATCTATAATTTCAGTAATTTGTAAAATAGATATAAGAAAAATATACAGCAGCTGCAAGAGATATAAGTAGTATAAGTTTAGATAGAAATTTGAAAGCCATGCCTGCCGCCCTTGCTGTAAGTAAAACAACAACAACTGCTGCAGCTATAAGGGCATACGTTCCTTCATCTGTCTGAAGCATATTTTTTACAGGTACAGGAACCACCTTTTCAATACTTTTTTTTATCTCGGTTTTTTTCTGTTCAATACCTTTTTCTATCTTTTCCTTTATCTCCTCCTTATCTGCCTTATAAAGATCTTCAAAAGCCATAACTTATTCCCCCTTTTAGCATCTTTTAATCCCTACAAGCGAGGCAGTATAGGATGTCTCTCCTGTAGGTTTCCTTTTTTCCTTTTCTTCATAAAATAATATATGGAGTTTTAGAAAGCTGTGTAGAAGTTCATTTCTCCTTAAAAAATAATCTTTTTTGATCTTTATTCCTTCTTCTAATAAGAAAGTTTCAAATATAAGAACTCCATTATCTTTAAGACCTTCTATTATCTGAGGAAAGAGTCTTCTATTAAGATAATTTATATTTAAAATAAGATCGTAACTTTTCTGTGGGATATTGAAATAGTCAAGGTCTTCATGGATAACGTTTATATTTTTGTGAAGTTTTTTAAGTTTTTCTACTGCAACATCAGAAAGTTCTACCGCATCGACTATAAATCCTTTTTCGGCAAGGAAGAGGCTGTTTCTTCCAAGTCCTGCTGCTATATCAAGCGCTCTTCCTTTCCTGGAAATACTGTAAAATCTTTTGAGTATGCAGGAAGGTTCTTTCCATGGAAATTCTTCTTCCTTATATCTTATGTTCCATTTTTCTCTATCAGTCTCCATATCTTAAAAATTCCTCTACAACCTTTTCTAATTTTCCCTGTAGATTAAGTATAAGTTCTGCAGTCTCTCTTACAGCTCCATCTCCTCCATCCCTTTTGGTTACGTAGATACACTCCTTCTTTACGAGATCTGGGGCGGAAGGAACCGTTACAGGAAAATGTACAGCTTTTAAGACAGGAAGATCGTTGTAATCGTCTCCTATATAGAGGGCTTCTTCATCGTTAAATCCGTACTTTTTCTTAAGGTATCTATATATCTTTAATTTGTTGTCTGCATTCTGCAGCACCTCAGATATTTTAAGCTCTTGGGCTCTTCTTTTAACCATATCAGAATTTCTTCCTGTTATTACTGCTGTTTTTATTCCAGATTTATGCAGGAGGGAAATTCCAAGCCCATCTTTCACATTGAAATTTTTAAGCTCATTCATTCTGCTGTCGTAGATTATTTTTCCGTCAGTCAATACACCATCTACATCCATGATGAACCATTTGATGTTTTGGGCTTTATGTTTTAGTATTTTCATTTGACACCTTATGGTAAATAGTGATTTAATTAATTATATTCATTTGCGAAAAGTTATTCAAAGATAACTGTATTTCTCATTTGTTTAAGTTTGTTATTTTTATTAACGAAAAATAAAAAAAAGGAGGTCTTCAGGTTATGAAAAGGTTTTTTAAGGTGGGAGCTGCAATAGGTATTTCTGCTCTCATTCTAACGGGATGTGCAACAAAAGATTATGTAGATGAACAGTTGGCACCAGTTAAGGAGAAGGTATCTTCCCTTGAGGATAGATTAAACTCACTTGAAAGCCAGATAAATTCTCTTAAGGAAAAAACAGATCTGAATGCTAAAGAGATAGAAGCTATAAAGAGAGAGCATGCGGAGATTAAAGCACAGCTTGAAAGACTCGATAGAATTGATGAAAAGGCCACGGACGCTTATAACAAAGCTGTTGCTAATGAACAGGCTATAAGAGATCTTGAAGAGAAGCTTAAGAGACAGTCTATGAATCTTGAAAGGGTTCTAAAGAAAGGAATCAGAAAGTAATTAATAAAGGGGGATAACATATCCCCTTCTTTCTTTTTCAAGGTAGGAGATAAAGTTCCTGTTTATTTTTATGCCTTTCTGTGAAAGTTCGTGTAAAAGTTTTTTCCTGCTTTCTTCATCAAGCTGATATATCTCTATATAGACATGTCTATTTTTAAATATTTTATAGTTTTTCTCATATATATGTACCTTTGTTCCTGTATCGACAATATCGAAAAGAGCCTCAACATCTTCATTATACATTCTGATGCATCCGTGACTTACTTTCATACCAATCCCGAACTTCTTGCTTGTCCCGTGAAGTAGATAAGTTGTATTTCCAAGTCTCATGGCTCTTGTTCCGAGAGGATTATCTGGTCCAGGGGGAAATATGTCTGGAAGTGAAGGATCTTCCTCTTTTATATTGTCAGGTACATACCAGTAGGGATTTTTTCTTTTTTCAGATATAGAAAATGTTCCTATAGGAGATCTATTTTCGTCTGTTCCTATCCCGACAGGTATTGATATCACAAATGGATCTTCATTTATAATAATCGGGTAGTACAGCCTTTTTTCAGAGAGATTAAGATAGATCTCGCCAAAATTAAACTCTTTTTCAGGTAGGAGTCTTTTTCGTGGTATTAATACAATCATTCCTTTCTGAACATCAAAAGGATCTATATGGGGGTTTGCTATCCTTATTTCATCATAGCCAAGATCAAGCTCTTTTGCTATTTCTATTAATGTTGTATCTTTTTTTACTTTGTATAAACTGTTTTCTCCTATTATGTTTCCATATTTAAGTTTGAATATATTTACATTTGGTTTGAATTTCTTAAATTTCTCATCATAGATGCGGAACGATGGAATAGGTCTTAATAAATACGAAAATTTTTTCCTTATAATCTCCAATCTTTTTTTGTCTTTCTTCTCAATAAAAAGATTGTTTGCCAGCTGAAATATTTTTAGTTTTATATCTCTTGATATATTCTGCCTGTCTGCCCATATAAGGTGATCAAAGAGCTCTTTCTTTTTATACATTCTGTAGTATGATACGGCTATCATCTCAATGATGATATCCCTTTTAATATCATTTTTCCTGTGCAGCTTTAGATATTTTTTCCCTTCCTTTACAGCTACAGAGAATATTCCCTCATTGAAGGACTTAACTGCAAGATTAAAGCTGTCTTTTGATTTCTCTTTTTTAACCTCTTTATAGGCTTCCTCTATAAGCTGATCAACAGAGACTGCAAAGCTGTTTAAAATATTAAAAAGCAAAGCTGTTAGAATAATCATATAAACCATAGATAAAATTTTAACATTATGAGAGGAAAAAGGATATTCTTAGGAATCGGAAGTAATATAGGTGATAGGAAGGATAATATATTAAAAGCTATTGATCTGATTGGAGAAAAGGTTGATATTGAAAATGTTGGAGGGATTTATCTTTCAAAGGCTGTTGGATTTGAGGATCAACCGGATTTTTACAATACAGCTGTATCAGGATATACAGATCTATCTCCTAAGGAACTTTTTTTGTTTGTAAAAGGGGTTGAAAAAAGTATGGGAAGAGTAAACAGGTTTAGATGGGGTCCTAGAGAGATAGATATAGATATTCTGTTTTATGAAGATTTGATTTTTAGGGAAAGAGATCTTGTAATTCCTCATCCAAGACTGCACAAAAGGGATTTTGTTTTAAAACCTCTTATTGATATAGATCCGGATCTTGTTCATCCTGTCCTAAAAAGAAAGCTGAAGGATATTTACGATTTTTTGGATCAAAGGTCTGTAATAAGAAGGGTTTTATAATGGTGGCCAAGGGCGGAATCGAACCGCCGACACCGCGGTTTTCAGCCGCGTGCTCTACCAACTGAGCTACCTGGCCACACGTATTCTGGATTAAATAGTTTATATCCGAAAATGATTCTTGTCAAGATTAAAAGCTGTCTCAATGAATGTATAGACCTAAAAAAGTTTTTTTACATCAACTTTAAAATTACATCCATTTTTGAGAGAGATCTCTAATATTCCATCTTCTCCATCAAAATATTTGTCAAACTTTCTATCAACAAGCTGAAAAACTCTTACTTTTCCAATATCTGGATATACCAGCACATAAAAAGGCACTTTTTCTTTTTCGTAAATGGCAAATTTCAGATGTTCATCCTTCTGAGCTGTTGATTTTGAAACAACTTCAACAACAACTTCAGGTGTTTCTTTAAGGTATTCTTTTATATCTCTGCATATAACAATTAAATCTGGTCTTAAAACTGTATTTTCATCAATTATCCAGTCTAACTCAGGATAAACATAGCAATGATTATCACAACTTTTTATCTGAGGTAAAATCTGACTAATCAATTCAGATATAACTCTCTGATGAATACCAAAAGGAGAAGGAGACATTGCATAGGGAATCCCCTCAATAAGCTCCCAATCACCTTCCCACAGTCTGTAATCATCAACTGTATATTTTGGTAAAAATTCTTTAGCAAATCCCATGATAAACTCCATAACTTATTTAATTCAAATTTACGAAAAAAGTTCTACAAAATCAATAAATTTTTAAGGTTTTTCTCTTTCTAATGAATTAAAGATAATTTTTCTTTTGTTCTTAATTTTTGATAAATATCTTTTGCCTGTTTTTCATCGTAAACATGAATGAGAGTATCCCGCAAAATAATAATATCAGATAAGATACCTTCAAATTTTTCAGATATAATGCCTTCTTTTAAAAGTTCTATAAAACATGATTTTGGAGAGTTGCACTCAATACCTCTTAATCTTAAGAATTCTTTAACTGTTTTCCACATGGATTCATAGGCGTATTCAAATCTTTTCGTTGTAATCTCTATTATAAACTTTTCTTTGAAAACTTCAGGAAATAATGGGTTTTCTAAGATCTCTTTAAATTTTCTATATGCTTTTTTAAATCTTTCAAAAGCTCTGGAATATTTTTCCATATCTTTCCCTTTAAGATATTTTCTATTAATTCTACATTGTTTACTTTTTTTATATCTACAAGATCAATTTCTCTCAAAATAGGTAAATTTTCTATCTGTTCTAAAATTTCTAAATATTCCTTACTTGATAACTCATCTTTACAGTATAATGCTACATCAATATCTGATGTTCTACCAAATTTATCTGTAAGAATTGATCCAAAAAATATAATGAGGCATTTATCTCCAACCACATTCTGTATTGCTCTGGCAATCATATTCATATAGTCTTCTTTTGAGTATTTTTTTATCGTTAGCATTTTTTTAAGTTGTTTAAAAAGTATTCAGTTCAAATTTATTGAAATTAAATTGAAAAATCAATAAGGTTTGAAAACTATCTTCAATTGCTGTAAATTTAGTGAAAATTAAATATTTTGAGGATAAAACATGGCTAATACTGTAGAAGAGAAAAAATCAAAAAAGAGAAAAAAAGTTCCAAAGGAGCTTATATATGAGATGAGATATGGTTCTCCTATTTACTATAGAGACTATGACAAGGTACTGACAGGGGAGAAAACTCTGGAGGAAGTTATGGGAAGCAGTAAAATTCAGGCATGGATAATATCTACAATTTTGGAATTTTTAATAAGAGTTTTAGATAACAGAAAATACAAAACTCTCACAAACAAAGCTGGTTTCCAGTGGGCACCAAGAACATGGAGAAATTTAGATATAGCAATTTTTGATAAGAAAAAGCTCCTCAAAGAAGGACTGAATGACAGATACGCAAAAACCCCTCCAGAGGTAGTGATAGAGATAGACACAAAAGCAGATCTCAGGAAATACGGAGATATGCTTTCATATATGAAAGAAAAAAACTCAGGATCTATTAAACGCAGGGGTAAAAAAAGTTATCTGGTACACAACAGATGACAAAAAAGTGATGGTAGCAGAAAAAGGAAAAAGATGGTTTATAACAGATTGGAACGATACAATTAATATTATTGATGATATAGAGCTTAATCTGGAAAACCTTCTAAAAGAGGAAGGAATAAATTTTTAATTTCTTAAAACATTTTATTCAACCCTTAGTTCTATGCAGTTTTTATTATATATTCCAAATCATTAAATTTAGACTTTTAGTTTATTCTTGAAATAAATTTCTCCAATCTTAAACAGAAGCAGATACATCGGAAGCAGAGCATCCCAGAAAAATGTAAAAATAGAACCTACAAGATGAATCAGCAGAGGGACAAAAAGCCCTAAAGCAATTATATCAAAGCTTTCCTCAATTTTAATCGTTAAAAAAGTTTTAAAAGCCATATAAAATATGGCTACTACTGCTATCAATCCTACCAACCCTTTTTCAATAAATTCCGAGATTATAAATATTGATTCATATTTTGCCCAATTTTTTGGACTGTATTGGTGTGGAAGATATAAACCAGACCTAACCCCATGACCAATTAATAAATTTAGAATATTTCCTTCCTTAATGTCATTTTTTATAACATTTATTCCGTCTAATCCTATTCCAATTCTACCGCTGCTAAATCTGTTAATATTTTCATAATTAATCTCTTTTTTTCCAAATATCATATCATTGAAAACTTCAAAACGGTGATCTGTTTTAGACAGATATATATAGCCTGTAATAAGAGCTACAGAAAGTAAAAGATTTAAACCAATGAATAAAAATTTATGAATGAGTTTATTTTTATACATCAGGAAAAAAGTCAGATAAGAGATAAATAGAAATCCTAATAGTGGAGATCTTTTATGCGAAAGAATTAAAATTATGAAAAATACCAAAGATAGTGAAAATAGAATAAAAGCAAATTTTGCTCTTTTTTGTTTAATAAAATAAATTCCTGAGAAAAATGATATCAGAGTAAACATGCCATAGAACTGACCAACTTCAAACTCTCCTCCCCATATAGGTTTTGTTCTTCCTAAAGTAATGTAGTTATAGACAATTATAGGAATAAGGACTACACCTATAATAAGAAATGAAATAATTATTTTTTTTATTGTTTTTTGATCTTTTTCTATCTTAAAAAAATAAAGGATCTGAAATATCCCCTCTTCTACCGCTTTTGAGATCATCTTGGGAAAATAGATTGCTGTCGATAGGACAGTGGTGGTACTGAAAGCAAAAACAGGAATTTTTAAGCCTCCTTCTAACTTTCTATTTTTTATAAAATCGTAAACAAGCCACAAAATTCCAACAACAACCAATAGCTCAAACAGTGAAATAGATAAAAAAGCGGATATTATTAGGAAGAGAATATAACCTTCTTTCAGTGTTATTCTACCTTCCATATTTTTTCTCCATCAGATTTAAAATGAATATTTCCTTCTTTGTATGTTATATACAGTTTTATACCTTTATTTTTTATCATGTTTACTACTCTCTTACTTGGATACCCTCTGATATTGTTTTCATTAATTGATATCACAGCGTATTCTGGACTTATTTTTTCTAAAAAATCCTCAAGTAAAACGTCTTCTGCTCCATGATGACCTACTTTAAGCAGATCTGCTTTTAGATCTATATTTTCTGATAGCAATTTTTTTTCTGTTTTTTTATTCGCATCTGCCATAAGTAAAATTTTTGTTTTTCCATAGATTACCATTATTACGAGAGAACTTTCATTCCAGTCTTTAGTCAGCTTTTCTGGCGATAAAACTTTAAATTTTATACTATCTATAAAAAAGCTGTCTCCTTTCTTTAAAGCGGAATATTTTTTATCTCTAAAAATTTCTGAATACCATCTGTACAGATCATCTTTTATATCAATAGACTGTCCGTTATCATGTTTCAGTTTCACCTTAAAATTCCCAAGAACCGTAAAAACTCCTCCTAAATGGTCAAGGTGTGGATGGGTTATTATGAGTCTTTCAATATGGTCAATATTTAAAGATTTTAAGAATTTAACTACATTATTTCCTGTATAAAGATTTCCTGTATCAATAAGTACCGCTTTTTTATTTTGGGTCAGTATAAGTGTGGATTCACCTTCGGAGACATCTAAGAAATATATGTCAATTTCCTTTGCTAAGGAAATCTGGAAAAATATCAGGATGACCAGTAGAGCTTTCCTATACATACTCCAAGAACCCCACCTATAAAATTTAAAGCTACATCTTTAAGATCCCCAACCCTGTTTGGCAAGAACCATTGAATAGTTTCATCAATTGCTCCGACTAATAAGACAGCTGTAGAGGATAAAATCAGTCTATTTATGGAGGATGCTGGACTAAATAACTTAAATATCATTATACCTAATACAGCATACTGTAAGAAATGTACTCTTTCTTCAGGTCTATCTAAGGAAATAAACATTATTGCAACAATAACAATAAAAGGCAGTATTAAAAGCAGTTTTTTCAGTTTATCCCTAAATAGATAAAATAACGTTCCTACCGAGACAACAAGGAGAATATTTATTAAAACACTCAGATTTTCTTTTCCAAAATTAGCGTATAAAAAATTAACAATATACCTGCCTACAGGTAATGTTGCATAAATAATCAGAACGTAAATGAATGTAAAAAGTAAAAGTTTTTTACTCAATATGCTCCTTCCCTTTTGAGAACAACTTTTATGGTTTTAAATAGTATCACTATATCAAGCCATAAAGACCAGTTAAGAACATACCATGTATCAAGTTTGAGTCTGTCTTCGAATTCAAGTTCGTTCCTGCCTGAAACCTGCCACAAACCAGTAATTCCTGGTAGTGTCATAAGTATAACATCTGCATAATCACCCATATCATCTATCTCACGAGGTAAATATGGCCTTGGTCCTACAAGACTCATATCACCTTTGAGAACATTAAATATCTGTGGAAGTTCATCAAGAGAAGTTTTTCTCAGGAATTTTCCGACTCGTGTTACTCTTGGGTCATATCCTTTTAACTTTTTATATTTTTCCCATTCTTTTTTGGCTTCAGGGTTTTTATTTAGGTAATCCTGTAATATTTCATCACTGTTTTCATACATCGATCTAAATTTTATACATTTAAATATTTTTCCGTTTTTCCCCAATCTGTCCTGGATAAAGAATACTTTTCCAGGGGAATCAATCTTTATCAGTAAACTGATTATTCCAATAACAGGTAACAGTACAGGTAGCATAACAATTGATAAAAAAATATCAAAAATTCTTTTAGATATCCTATTTATTTTAGAATCAAGATTATTGTTTATCTTTATTAAAAATAGCTGTTGCATAAATAGATGATAAAGTTCGCTATTAAGTAAGGCTATTCCTTTCAGGTCAGGGACTACAAATATTCTTCTAACATATCTGTGTATATGATTTGTGAGCTGTGATAATTTTTCTTTTTCCATCGATGGCATTGCTACTACAACAGCTCCAATATCTATTTTATCTAAAACTGTTTCAAAATCTTTTATTTTTCCAAGTATAGGAAATTCGTTATTACCTATGCGAACTTTACCTTCTTTATAGTCATCTAAAAATCCTGCTATCTTATATCCTGTGTGTTTATCCTGTAACAATCCTTTTGCCGTGTTTATTCCTGCATTTCCAGCACCAATGATCAAAAGGTTCTTCTGCCATATTCCAAGTCTGTATAATATTTTTTTCCCAAATAATCTGAATATAGGGAAAATAAACATACCGTATAACCAGAGGAATATTATAGTTAGCCTTGAAATTTGTCCTGTCATTTTCCCGACGGAAACGATAGCAAAAGTAACAACGGTTGCCATTGTAATAGCTTTTAAAAGCTCTTTTGTTTCATCCCAGAAGGGGTATTTTTTTGTATAAAGTCTCTCATAGGCAATAAAAGTAATAAAAATAATGGGTATCCACCATAGTTTCAAAAAGTGAGTAAATTTAAAATTAAACGTAATTATTTCTAATGGAAAAAAGTTCAAAATTTTTCTTGTAAAAAAAGCTATAATTAATGATGAGTAAAAGGCGAAAATATCAATTATTAGCAGAGAAATAGCGGCTTTTAGATCTTTTCCCAATTCCTAACCTTTTTGATTTTATTATTAGCAGGGAAAAATTATAACATAAGCGTCTAAAATCTTTTATTTAGCTCCCAGTTCCATGCAGTTTTTATTATATATTCCAGATCATCAAACTGAGGTATCCAGTTTAGCTGTTTTTTTAGATTTGTACTGTCTGCTACCAGTACAGGAGGATCTCCCAGTCTTCTGTCTGCTTCTTCTACATTAAAGTCTATGCCTGTTACTTTTTTTGCTGTATTAACCACTTCTCTTACTGAATAGCCACGTCCGTATCCACAGTTAAAAATTTCGCTTTTACCTCCATTTAACAGATACTCTAATGCGAGAAGGTGTGCATAAGCAAGATCATCTACATGGATATAGTCTCTTATACATGTTCCGTCTGGTGTTGGATAATCTGTCCCAAAAATTTTTATGCTTTCTCTTTCACCTTTTGCTGTTTTTAAAATAAGAGGAATAAGGTGAGTCTCTGGATTATGACTTTCACCTATTTTACCTTCTGGATCTGCACCAGCAGCATTGAAATATCTTAGAGATACATACTTCAAACCATAAGCACTGTCAAAGTCCTGTAAAATTCTTTCAATGAAAACCTTAGATTGTCCGTAAGAGTTTATTGGATTTACAGGATGGTTCTCTGGTATTGGAATTTTTTCCGGATTGCCGTAAACTGCAGCTGTAGAAGAAAAAACAAACTTATTTACATTATTTTTTAACATAACTTCAAGAAGGTTCATTGTATTAACCGTGTTGTTTCTGTAATACTTTAAAGGTTCTCTAACCGATTCAGCAACTTCTATGAACGCAGCAAAGTGCATAACTGCATCTGGTTTAAAATGTTTAAAAATATTTTCTAATACTTTTTTATCTGATAAATCTGCTACAGCAAGATTTCCAAATAGAATTGCTTCCTTATGTCCTTTAGAAAGATTATCTAAAACAAGGATTTCGTATCCTTCTGCTCCTAAAGCTTTAACAACATGACTTCCTATATAACCGGCTCCACCTGTAACCAGAATTTTCAACTTAAACCTCTCGCTACCTATTATAAATATCTTCAAACCTTATAATATCATATTCTTCTACGTATTCACCAACCTGTACTTCTATAATTTCTAAAGGAATTTTCCCTGGATTAATAAGTCTATGTTTGGTTGACTTTGGAACATATATACTTTCATTTTCATGAACAAAATATTCTTTAAGTTCACCGGTTTCATCTTCTAAAATAACTTTAGCTGTTCCTTTTATTACAACCCAGTGTTCACTTCTGTGATAATGCATCTGTAAACTTAAAGCTTCACCAGGTTTTACAGTTATTCTTTTTATTCTGTATCTTTCTCCTTTTTCAAGTTCTGTGTAACTCCCCCATGGTCTGTAAACTGTAGTATGAACCTCTGTAAGAGATTTTGTTTTTTCATTTTCTTTCAGCTTATTTACAATCTCTTTAACTTTTTGTCCTTCTCCCTTTTTTGCTATCAATAAAACATCATCCGTTTCAACGATTATCAGATCCTCAAGCCCGATTGTAGATATTAATCTTTTATTTCCAAAAATTAACGTTCCTTTAGTATTAACGTCTAATACATTGCCGATTTTTACATTTTGATTTTCATCTTTTTCTAACACTTCATAGATACTGTCCCAAGAACCAACATCAGACCATGTTATATTCATAGGCAGAACTACTGCTTTATTTGTTTTTTCCATAACTGCATAATCTATGGATATATCAGGCATGTCATCAAAATTCATTATAACTTCTTCAAAGGTTTTAGTTTCTATCTGGTTGTAGATTTCTGGAATGTGTTTTCTAAATTCTTCCAAAATAGTTTTTATGCTAAAAGCAAACATTCCACTATTCCAGTAAAATCTACCAGAATATATATATTTTTGTGCAGTTTCCAAATCTGGCTTTTCGTGAAACTGCTTAACTTTGTATGCACTATTTATTTTATTATTTGTACTGGCTTCTATATACCCATATCCTGTTTCCGGCTTTGTGGGATTAATTCCAAAAGTTACTATGTATCCTTTTTTAGCAAGCTCTTCAGCTTTTTTTATATATTCCACAAATCTGTCATCAGGTGAGATTATGTGATCAGAAGGAGATATAAATAAAACTTCCTCTTTTGAAACACCAAGTTTATCCAAGGCATACTTTGTAGCTAATGCAATAGCAGGAGCTGTATTTCTACCTATCGGCTCAAGAATTATATGAAGTTTTTTATCTGACTGCTTTAAAATATCGCTAATTTGATTTTTAACATGAAACTGATAATCATTATTTGTGATGATTATTATATCATTTATATCTTTAACAGCTTTAAGATTTCTTTTTACAGTTTTTTGAAGTAAGGTTTCTTCATCACCAAAACTGAGAAACTATTTTGGAAAGTTTTTTCTTGAAAGTGGAAATAGTCTCGTCCCACTCCCACCTACAAGGATTATGGATTTCATCAGATTATCCTCTAAAGCAGACTTCTGTATAATAACATTTTATCTTTTGAAACTGTTTCATTAATCATATATATTCCCTGCACCATTTGCAATGCAAATTTAATACTTACTTATTCTTGTGAATGTTAAAATATAACTTTTTATATTTCTCAAGCATTTTATCTATCGAGAATTTTCCTTTTAGCAAAGATAGGGAATTTTTCCCTATAATATTTAACATTTTGCTATCTTCTAAAAATTCCATAATTATTTCAACAGCTTCCTGTTTATCATTAAATAAGAAACCATTGTAGCCGTTTTTTACTAGGTCTTTATTTCCCACACAGTTTGATAAAATCAAAGGCTTGGACATGCACATTGCCTGAAGAACAGACAAAGGAAGCCCTTCCCATAATGATGTAGATAAATATATATCTATCTCTTGCAATTTATTAAACACTTCATCTTTTGGAAGCCATCCCGTTATTTCTATATTTTTTGAAGTAAGTTCATTCCTTAATTCACCATCTCCTATCCACAAAAACTTTATAGCTTTTATATCTTCAAAATGTTTTGCAATTTCGTTAAATAAAGAAGGATTTTTTTGGTATGTTAATCTTCCTACAGTTCCTATAATTAGATTTTTACTATATTTTTTACAACTTTTAGAATAATCAATATTACATTTTATCCCATTATATATATATTCTGCTTCTATTCCATATTTTTTAAATTCCTCTGCTTCTGACCTTGAGCAAGCTATAATTTTCCCCCCAAATTTATAAGCTAATTTTTCAAAATATATAAATTGCTTTAACTTAAAGTTTGAAACATCTTTTCTTAAAAAGGATACGCCGTGAGATGTATATATTACTTTATTTTGAACACCAAGAATTCTTGCTGCTAATCTGCCTAAAAATCCTGCTTTTGAGGAATGGAGATGTAGAATATCAAAGTTTTCATTTTTCAATATTTTTATTAATTGTAATAGAGCTTTCAAATCTTTTGCGGGATTTATTTCCCTTGTTGCTTCCTGCCAGTATATAAACCGTGTACGTTGAGGAAAATCTTTTTCAAAATTTAAAGGTGTATTTTCCCGTTTTCCATATATAATTAAATACTCATACTCCGGCAGTCCATTAGTCAAATCTGCTAAAAAATCGTAAACCCCTCCGGCAAAAGATTCAGCTATATGTATAATCTTCATTTATATCTTAGTTTTTTTAGACCTTCTATCAACTTATAAGGTATAACCAGTAAAAGAATATTTCTTAATATACCATAAAAACAATAAAAAGAGTTATCGCAAAAGTCTTTAATTATTTTTAATCTGCTTTTAATTTGAAGCCTTCTTTTACTTAAGCTTAGACCTTTTGAATCAACTTCACATATTAATAAATAATCAGAAATATTTATTGCCTTATATTTTTGCACAATTTTCATAAAAAAAGCATAATCCTCAGCATTTTTATAATTTGTCGGATAGTATCCAATTCCATTTATTACTTCGGTTCTAAACATAACAGCAGGATGGACAAACATGTTATTAATAAACATTTTTTTCTTTATATTCTCATATTCAGTTGGAGGTTTAAATCTAAATATTTCTTTTCCTTTTTTATCTACAAATACTACCCAAGAACCTACCAAATATATATCTAAATTTTTTTCTAATACTTCCTTTTGAAGTTTAAATCTTTTTTTATGACATATATCTCCACAGTCTAACCTTGCTATATATTTATACTCATTTTCTTTTGCATACTTTAAGCCATCATTTAATACGTGTTCTATTCCTCTATTCTTTCCATTCAATATTACACTTATATTTAAGTTAGGGAATTCTTTTTTTAATAATTCTTCATCTGGTTTTTCTTTACTTCCATCATCTACAATTAACACATCAACAGGTTCTAAATTAGAAATACTTGCCAAAGATTTTTTTAAACCTTCTATATCATTAAAATGAGGTATCAATACGCATATTTCACTTTTTCTTCCCATTTAAATCCTCCGCTATAAACAATTGCAAATAAACCTCCGGTTATCCCTATTAACGTCCATATTTCTAAGTCAAAATATTGAAACATAAGTAAGGACTTAAAGTAATAAATGTTAATATTCAAAAATGTAATAAAGCTTAAATAATAAAGTCTGCTATGACTAAATTTCCTTAACTTTTTATAGGTTTTGTAAGAGATATAAATGAGAAATATACTCCATAAGATAAATATAGAAAGTCCTATAATTCCAAGTTGAGCCCAAAACTGAAGAAAAATATTATGATAGTTGTGAACTCCTCCTATTTCTTTCCAACCTTTATATAAAGTTCCTATGCCAGTTCCTAATATTGGATATTCAATAATACTTTTTATTGCATAATGCCATAGTTCCAAACGTCCCATAACACCGTAGTCAACACTTTCTCCTTGAAAACTTTCAAAAATCAAATAAAAGCGAGTTATAAAAAAGGAACCAATGTTAAATATATTAAAAATAACCATCAAAGTAATAGTAGAAAAAAGCACACCTATTATTTTAATAGCTGTCATCTTAAGTTTTTTATCTTCTGTAAAGATTATTATAAGAAATCCAAACACTATTAAAGACAATAAAGCAGTTCTTGATAATGTTAAGACTAAAGGTATTATCATGATAATGGATGTAGGTATAAGCAGTAATCTAATATTTTTATAGGTTGAAATCATTATTGGTAAAGCAAATGTTAGAGAGAAAGCCAACCACGATGCAAATAAATTTCTACCTCCTCCAAATCCCACATTAATACTAGCAATTTGGGCTATTGTTTCCATAGATGGATTTTCAAAAAGTAAAATATCTAATCCTTCCATACTAATAAACTTATATATATACACAAGAGATACGATAATAGCTGAAACATATATGCTTCTGATTATATAGAAAATTGAAGCTGGATTATGGGATATGTATACACTTAAACTAAATCCCATTAAAAAATAGACTAAGTATTTAATATAATAGAAAGTACTTTCTTCTTGATTTATTGACCAAAAAATTGAGGCTATAATAAATAAGATAAAAATTATATACAGAAAAAAGAATTTAAATATTAACTTTAATTTTTTTTTTGCAAAATTTCAAAAACACGAAAGATATAAGCATAGCAATAAAAGCTATATAATAGGGCTTAACTATAGAGATAAAAATACTTATATCCTGATAAGGATAAAGCAAATACAATAGCCC
>Ga0256914_1002177_pt1 | contig 16628 bp, 9 predicted proteins | sample HulkmetaG_FD_191571 | JGI IMG/M metagenome (GOLD analysis project Ga0256914, IMG submission 191571) | Hydrothermal chimney microbial communities from Main Endeavour vent field at the Juan de Fuca Ridge, Pacific Ocean - Hulk | ecosystem: Environmental > Aquatic > Marine > Hydrothermal vents ... | reverse complement strand
CCCCCAACGCTGCAAACTTCTGCGGCTCGCGCAGGAATTCCACCACCTCTTGCAGTTCCTGCTTGGCCTCCTCGGCCCCGGCCACATCGTCAAAGGTCACCGTGGGCTTGTCCCCCATGTACAAACGTGCCCGACTCTTGCCAAAGGAGAAGGCCTGGTTTCCTGCGCCCTGTGCTTGTCGCATCAGGAAGAACAGGAAGAGGACAATCAGCACCAGGGGGATCACGGTTCCCAGCAGGGGAGCCCAACTCTGCCAACGGCTGGTGGGCATCACCTGCACGTCGAGGTGCGCAATGGTCTCCTGGGGAATTCCCAGGTTTCGCAGCGTTTCCGGAACGGAGACATCGGGCTCGTGGGGCACCGATACGGTCTTGCCGCTCTTCAGGTCGACTAGCCAGGTATTTTCTTTAACGCGTATGCGGGTGACCTGTCCCTCTTCTACCAGGTGTGCGAATTCTGTGACACTGATACGTTGGGGCGCTGGCTTGGCTCCGCCAAGAGCGGTGTATATCACTGCGCCGATCAATACGAAAATGAGTAAGTAAATCCACCCGTTTCGCGTTGTTCTTCCACTCATCGTCAAAACGTGTTGTCCTTTCTGAACTCCTTAATAGTGCGATTTGTCGGTTGATCAGGACTTCACCTATATATACGTGCTGCACTCACGAAAAAGTCCTGATCCTTCGACGTTCCGTAAAAGAAGTGTAGCATACGTTCGGGATTACGGTCAATTGTGTTCCTGTGGGGCCATCTGGATACGCCCTGGCGAATGTTTCACTCTGCCACAAGGCGCCCCTGTTCAACGACGATTCGGCCTTTCTTGATGACGGTGTGAACCAGGTTCACGCCGTATTGGTAGGCAAGGTGGCGGTAGTCGGCCACATCCAGGATGACGACATCCCCTTGCTTGCCCACTTCCAGGGAGCCGACATAGCGGTCCATGCCGATGGCGTACGCTGAGTTAATGGTGGAGGCGTTCAGTGCCTCGGCCGGGGTAAGCCCCATGTACCGCGTGGCAATGGCCATCATCATGGGCATGGATTCACACCAGGATGTGCCGGGATTGATGTCCGTGGCAATGGCCAGGATGCCTCCCATGTCTATGATCTCGCGTCCCTTGGTATATCCGGTCTCGGCGAGGCCGAAGGGCGTGCCAGGAAGCCCTACCGCGGCGGTGTTGGATTGGGAGAGCACGCGTAGGTGTTCCAGCGGTGTGCTCACCAGGTGGTCTACACTGACGGCTCCCATTTCTACGGCAACCGGCACCGCGCCCAGAGAAGGCTCGAATTCGTCTACGTGGACTTTGAGCGCCATACCGTGTTCTTTCGCGGCTTTTAGCAGGCGTTTGGTCTGATCGAGGTTATATGCTCCCCGCTCGCAGAAGACATCGAAGAAGCGGGCCATAGGACGGTATCCCGCGTAGGTGAGGTTCCCCTCTTCGTCCTTTTCTTCCACCCGATATTGGAGGTTTGCTACCATGGGGATCATGTGTTCTATGAGGAAGTCCACATACGCGTCCACGTTGTCGCTGTACTCGGGCGGGATCGCGTGAGCGCCAAGGAAGGTGGGGACTAGGTCGATGGGGTGCGATTCATCCAGCACCCGGATAGCGTCCAGCATTTTCAACTCGGTTTCTTCATCCAGGCCGTAGCCACTCTTGGCTTCCGCGGTGGTGGTGCCGTGCAGGAGCATGCGGTTCAGGCGTTCGCGCGTTTCCTGGACCAGTGTGTCCAGTGACGCGGCGCGCGTGTCGCGCACGGTGCGCAGGATCCCCCCACCCGCCTGGAAGATCTCCAGGTAGGTTGCGCCCTTTAAGCGCATTTCAAATTCGTGGACCCGATCTCCTGCCCACACGACATGGGTATGGGGGTCAACCAGTCCCGGGATCACGGAATGGCCGTGGGCATCGATGATGCGGTCGGAGCGGGTGATCTTCTCTCGTACCTGGGCTGTCGTGCCAACGGCGACAATTTGTCCATTGCGGATGGCGACCGCGCCGTCAAGGATGATGCCTACATCTTCCATTTCTGCCCCGCGCTTGGGGCCGCCACCGGTAGCGCAGGTGACCAGTTCAGTCGCGTGTTCTATTAGCAGGTCAACGTGCATGGATCCGTCCTCCTCAGCGGTTATATTGCCAATCTATGTAGTGACAGTGAAATGCTTCGTATCCGCTATCGGGCAGCAGGTGGAGGATTTCCACCCGCGGGCTCAGGGGGTTCCCCCCTTCATCGATGATACCGATGAACACTCGTTGTGGTTTCGGAGAGAGTCGGAATTCATAATGCCCTTTTTTCTCGCCGTTGTTTGCAGTTTGAGTGGTTTGGACGTGTCCGTTCTCTTCCAGGCGGACGATAATCCCTGCCAGGGGATTGCCATGGGCATCCTGGATGGCCCCGGCAATGAGATCCCCGCCGCACGCGTTGTCGTGGCGTGGTTGATGTTGGAGTGTGTACGGGTAACGGGCTACGGTGGTGGTTGAGGTGGTGACTGGCGTTGGCGTGGGAAGGGCTTGAGGTGTGGGAGGTGGGGGCAATGGTGTGGATGGGGTGCCGGACTGTCGCGGTCGAGTTGGAGGGGTGGGTGTGAGGGTGGGCACTGGGGGAGCCACTGCTGGTGTGGCAGGATTACCGCCCAGGAGGGTGTTGATGATGCCTTCCAGGTCGGCTATTTGGGGGGCGTTGACGCTGGTGGACGCGCGAGCACGTTGGTAATGTTCGTGGGCGAGGTAGACACCTGTTGCCAGGATTGCCAGGATTAGAAAAGCCGCCACGCTTGTGATTACGTCTCTCATAAACGTTATTCCTTTCCCTATTTGACGGTTCTGCGCATCTTGATTATAATGCTTCTGCGTTTGGGGCGAGTAGCTCAGCCGGTTAGAGCGCCGCGCTCACATCGCGGAGGTCAGGGGTTCGAGTCCCTTCTCGCCCACCAGGAACCCGCGGGAATCTCCCGCGGGTTTTCTTGTATCTACCGGGGATACAGGTGTTATGTTCACAGACGATGTGTTCTTCCGCCTTTCGCTGATGGTGTGGGGATTATGGTGGCTGGATATGGCGTTGGCGTCCACCTTGCCGACCACGGTCTTGCGTTCGCACGTGACGTTGTGGTGGGGTATCCGGTGGGCGTGGCGTGTAGGTGTGTGGAGTTGGACGGTTCTCCATATCCCCGCGTTCCGTGAACGGCTATTCCTTTCCCCACCCGAGTCTCCGCACGCGATCATTTTGGCGCTTTTGCTTACCCTGGCTTATGTAGGTGTTGCCCTTGTTGCCTGGGCGTTAGCCCGTCCCCAGGTTGCCCCTGATGTCCTTCCCTTACCGGCTTCCTCTTATGTGTTTACAGTATTCGCCCTGGCCGACGCGTTTACGCAGCAAGCGGTGTACGCTCTTATCCGAGCATCTGCTTCGGATTCCCGACAGGCCTGGTGGCTTATGGTAGGGGTCGGTTTCACCTTGTTACCGTTGGGCTGGTATGCCCGCCAGCATAAACGTCCCTGGCCTCACGAATCCGAGGTATGGGCCTGGTTGGGCATTGTCGGCGGGACCGGTTTGGTCCTCTCGACACGTTTTATCGGCACTGCTATAGTGTGGGATTGGCTGGTTCGTTTGGCTACGCGACGTTCCCGGGGCGCTGGGGTTCCCCCCCCTTCCAGCGGGGAACGGGCCCCCAACGCCACGTGAGGGCAAGAAGAGCGCCCTACAGGACAACCAGCCGGGTTAGAATTAGATTAATAATGATGAGTAAGGCGAACATGAGCGCGGCTACGGTGAACATCTTTCGCAGGTCGAAGTAGACGTATGCGTATTCCTTGACAAAATCCGACGCGCTAACGCGACGGCCGCCGCTCTTCTTCTGGGATGTTTGGACTGGCGTTTCGCTAGGTGTTGTGGGTGTGGGTTGTGCGACCTGCGGTTGTGGTTGGGTCACACGAGCAGATTGGCTCTTTCGGGAGCGACGGCTTTTGCGGCTCTTTTTCTTTGCCATGGATCCTCCATGCCTCCTTGAAACCGTGGTTGACCAACCGGTTGAGCGGCGAGAATGACCAGGACGTTCTCCTTCGCGCCCGAGCGCGGGAACACAAATCCTCTGTCCACGTGGTGCGCAAAAGGCGCACTACGCGGCTTCCTGTCAACCGGTGAATGTGTTTTAAGACATTATAGGACGCCTGGGGGAACGTACCAAACGGGTGTTATTGTGAAGCGTGGTCTACCTCGCAGGAAATGGTCCCGTGTGTTGTGACCGTGGAGTGGGTCCAACACACGGGACCAGGGGGTCAGGTTACGGGTGAAGTTGTTTCGGCCGAGTGCCCAGGGTCACCTCTATTTTCACCGTCTCCCCATCCCGGAGGACGGTCAACGTCACTGTGTCTCCGGGGGCGTGCTGGGCCAGGAGATTTTGCAGGGTTTTCATGGTATCTACCTGTTGGTCGTCCAGGGCGATGATAACATCCCCGCCGACCAGCACTTGCTGGCCGTTGATGAGAATAGGTTTGTACCCTCCCCGCAGTCCAGCCTTGTCCGCGGGGCTGTTCGCGAAGACTTGTTCCACAAGAACACCTTTCTGCTCTTCGGGCAGCCCCATGGCCCGTGCGATCTCCGGCGACATACTGATTCCCCAAATGCCCAACCAGGCCTGCCCCGCCTGATGCGGTCGGTGAGTGGTGGGGGATTCCTGGTGGGCACGGGCACGGGCAGCGAGGGTAAGCGGAACGTCCACTTCCTTTCCGTCGCGGAGCACGGTTAGCGTGATCGTCTGGCCGACCTGGGTGTAACGAGCCAGGTACGTGACCAGATCGTCAAATGAGCGAATGGGGTGCTTGTCCACGGCCACAATGATGTCACCGCCAATGGGTACTTCTACCTCCTCACCATCCACTTCTACTCGGGCCCGTCGGTCGCACCCACGTAACCCCGCCTTGTCCGCGGGGCTATCAGGGATGACTTGAACTACCAGTGCCCCGCGCTGCTGTTCATCCAAGCCCATGGCCTTGGCAATGACCGGCTGCAGGGTAGTGCCTTTGATGCCGATCCAGGGGTGTTCTGCGTATCCCTTCTCGATGAGTTGCGGCACCACCTTCTTCACGATGATGGACGGAATCGCGAACCCAATGCCAGCAGAGGCTCGGATCGGGGAGACAATCGCGGAGGTGACCCCCATTACCCGACCTTCGATGTCCACCAGGACGCCGCCCGAGTTGCCCGGGTTGATCGCGGCATCCGTTTGAATGATGTCAGGAATCAGGTAATGGCCTCCTAGCGCGCTTTCATGTTCTGCGGGTAGGGTTCGTCCCAGCGCGCTCACCACACCCACGGTCATTGTCCCCTGCAGACCAAAGGGATTGCCAATGGCAATCGCGATTTGCCCGACTTTCACCTTGGTGGAATCGGTGAGTGTAACCGGGTGCAACAGGGATCGCTTTACCTTGACCTGAATGACGGCCAGATCACTGTCGGGATCCGTGCCCACTACGTTGCCGGGAACTTCTGTGCCGTCGTAGAAGATCACTCGAACGCGTGTTGCACCTTCAACCACGTGATTGTTGGTGACAATGTGTCCGGCCTCGTCCCAGACAAACCCCGAACCACTGCCGTGGACAAGGGGTTCCTCCCCAAAGAGCGCGCCGGTGGGTTCCACCTTTGTCACGCGGATGTGCACAACAGAAGGATTCACCTTTTCATATACCTGTTCCAGGCGGCTTTGTAGCCCGAGGGCTAGATCGCCGGAAGGGGATACCGGAGTGTTGGATGAAGTGGACAGGTTGGGTGTCGTGGTTGCCTCTGGTGTGGGGGTTGGATTCGTTTCTACGTTGGGTTGAGTAGTGGTAATGGGCACATGAGGAAGTGTACACGCAGAGAGAATGAAAGCCAGTACCACAATCCATGTGATCCATCGTGCTCGTTTCACGGTTCTCCTCCTCTTTCCTCATTGATGGGATTTTACTATCACATACGGTTGCCAGTCGGGGAGAGTTTCTCAGGTTTGTTAGAAAAATGATCCTTTTGGATCATAGACAGGTTCCTCTGGGGGCTTTATGATGGAACACGGTTTGGAAATTCAACACCCGGTGAGGGATTAGGGAGGATACCTATGACAACAGCAGCCGACGTGATTCAGTTGGCCAATGAGTCCGGCGTGAAGATGGTGGATTTGCGCTTTACGGATTTGTTCGGTAAGTGGCAGCATTTCAGCATTCCGGCCCGGGCCTTGAGCGAAGAATTGTTTGAGGAAGGTATTGGCTTTGATGGCTCGTCTATCCAGGGCTTCCAATCCATTCAAGAGTCGGACATGCTCCTGTTGCCAGATCCCGCTACCGCGTTCGTGGATCCTTTCCTGGATGTGCCCACTTTAGCCATCATCTGCAACATCTTTGACCCTATTACCCGCCAACCTTATTCTCGCGATCCCCGATACATCGCGCAGAAGGCTGAAGCGTACCTGCGTCAGACCGGCATCGCGGACACCAGTTACTGGGGACCTGAAGCGGAATTCTTCCTCTTTAACGACGTTCGGTATCAGGTGGAACCTTACATGTCCTTCTACGCGGTCGACAGTCAAGAAGGGTGGTGGAATAGTGGTAAGGACTTGAACCCGAACCCAGGGGCTCAGATCCCACCAAAGCGGGGGTATTTCCCGGTTCCGCCTGCGGACACCCTGCAAGATGTACGCAGTCGCATTGTCCTCGCGTTGGAAGCTGCCGGTGTGCATGTGGAAGTCCACCACCACGAGGTGGCCAGCGCGGGACAAGCAGAAATTGACATTCGTTTCTCCACCCTGACCCGAACCGCGGATAACATGATGATTTACAAGTACATCGTCAAGAACGTGGCTCGGCAGCACGGTTTGACGGCCACCTTCATGCCCAAGCCCATGTTCGCGGATAACGGCAGTGGTATGCACACCCATGTGAGTTTGTGGAAGGGCGCGGTCAACGTGTTCTGGGACGAAGCCGGGTACGCACAACTGTCAGACACTGCTCGTTACTTTATTGGGGGCTTATTACGCCACGCGGCAGCCGTTCTGGCCTTTGCAGCCCCCACCACCAACTCCTACCGTCGCTTAGTGCCCGGATATGAAGCACCTGTCAACCTGGCCTATTCCCAACGGAACCGGTCCGCGGCCGTGCGCATTCCCATGTACTCCAAGAGCCCCAAGGCTAAGCGTGTGGAATTCCGCCCTCCTGACCCCAGCGCTAATCCCTATTTGACCTTCGCGGCCATTCTCATGGCGGGGTTGGACGGCGTGCAGAACCAGATCGACCCTGGTGAACCCATGGACAAGGACTTGTACGATCTCCCCCCCGAGGAAGCGGCCCGTATTCCTCAGGTTCCCGGTTCCTTGGGAGAGGCGCTGGCCGCGTTGGAAGCGGACCGTGACTTCCTCCTCAAGGGGGATGTGTTCACGCCGGATGTGCTGGATACCTGGATTGAGTACAAGCGCGCCAACGAAGTGGACGCGGTCCGCCTGCGCCCCCATCCCATGGAGTTTGTGTTATACTACGATGTGTGAACTCGCTCGCACGTGTCTGTACTCCCTGTCGCTAGAAGCGACAGGGAGTACAGGGGGAGATTTTCGGAAGAAGGTAAGGGAATGGGGGAGGTATCGAATACCTCGTGGCTGGACGTATGGGCAGATGTGAGCACCACTGTTCACCAGGCAACCGTGGGCGCGCTTCCTCCCCGGGAAGCAGCGGCGCGCATTGCCCGTCGCATCACCCAGGGGTGGCCTGGAACCCGAATCCTCATCTTCGAATGTTCGCCGGCTAGCGATTCCTGTGAGCCGTGGGGGGAGGGTGGGTTTGATCCATCAGATACTCTCCTGCGGGAAGATCTACGAGCCTGGGCGAACGCGTTCACACGCGAAGTTTCCGATCTCCCCTCCCCCGCGGACTTCACCGTGGCGGGATTTCCCCTGGAAGGTCCTGCAGGGCCTGTGGGCGTTTTGTGTGTCGCACTTCCTTCCCCCATGTCCTTATCTGCCGATGCGCATCGCGCTTTGGAGGCCATAGCCGCACAAGTTGCCACACTGATCCTTCACGCCCGGCTGGAAGCGGACACCCGACGCCACCTGGATCGCAAAGCGGACGAGTTAAACCGCCTGCGCCGCGCGGGCTTGCTCATCTCCTCGCGTTTGCGTTTACAGGATACTTTAGAGGCCATTTTGCAAATGGCCTTAGAGGTCACCCATGCCCGGTATGGCGTGTTGCGTTTAGTGGATGAACATGGTACTCAACTGTTGACTCGGGCTTTTGCTGGCGAACAACTCCGTCGGCCCGCGGTGGAATCCCTGCCTCTGGATGAGAGCAGCATTACCGGATGGGTGGCTGTGCACCGACAGCCCCTGTGTATCGCGGATGTGCGCCTCCCGCCCTGGGCCAGGATTTACTATCCACTCGATCACGATCTGGAAATGCGGTCGGAGTTGGCCGTTCCCCTCATCGGTGCCAACGGGCGTCTGGAAGGTGTTATCAACCTGGAGAGTCCCCATGTCGCCGCGTTCAGCGAGGAGGACAAACACCTCCTTCAGGCCCTGGCGACCCAGGCCGTCATAGCCATCCAGGAAGCACGGCTGCTGGACGCGCTGCAAGACCTGACACATCTCCTGTTGACAGAGCGGACGGATGTGGTGTTGGACCGGTTGGTTCGCCTTACAGAAGATCTGTTAGACGCCAAGGGGTGCGCTGTGTGGTTGCGTGAGGGGGATGATCTGGTGCTGCACGCGGCCAGTCCCGGCCAGCGCGTGGGAGAACGTATCCCGATCGCGGGGAGTCTGGCTGGCGAGACCATCCGCGCGGGCCGTGCCCGTATTGTCACCAACGTCCAAACTGACCCGCGATTTCGGCGGGCGGCCCTGGCCCGGGAACAGGGGTGGACGGCTGCTCTCATTGTGCCCATGATTGTGGGCAATCAACGGGAGGCCCTGGGATCCTTTTCCGCTTACTGGGGGGCCGAACGCGCGGGTGTGGATGTCCCTGTATCCGATTGGGATAAGAAAGTGTTGACTCTGTTAGCCCATTACGCGGCTCTGGCCGTTTGGAATGCCCGGCGCCAGGAAGCACTGCAGCGCGCTCAGGAACAGCGAGCCGTCGCGGAGACGTTCGCGGCTTTGGGCGACATTGCAGCCAATGTCCTCCATCATTTGAACAACAAGGTCGGTACCATTCCCGTGCGGGTGCAGGGCATTGAGGACAAGTGTGCTCCCATCCTCGCCGAGGCCCCATACCTGAGAACAAACCTGCAGGAGATTGAGCGCAGTGCTCGTGAGGCCATGGAAGCGGTGCGCGAAAGTCTAACCCTGATTCGGCCCATCCAACGGGTGCCGGTCAACGTTCAACAGTGCCTTCAGGATGCCTTGAAGTCCGTAGAGATCCCGGACAGCGTGTCGGTGCACATGCGTCATGTGGAGAACTTACCTCCGGTGATGGCCAGTCAGTACAGTTTGACGTTGGTCTTTGTAAACCTCTTTCAGAACGCGATCGAGGCCATGCAAGGGCGAGGTGACCTGTTCGTTGAAGGACGCCCTCTTGACCGCGAGGTGGAGATCCTGGTAAGCGATACGGGCCCGGGCATCCCTCCAGAGTTGCAGGCTCGTATCTTTGAACTGGATGTCTCACAAGCGCGACGTAAGGAGAAGCACCGACTTGGGTTCGGGTTGTGGTGGGTGAAGACGTTGCTCGCCCGCATTGGCGGATCCGTACACGTGCGCAGTGCGCCCCATCGGGGGACCACTTTTGTGTTGCGGTTACCTGTTGAGGGAGGAGGATGATCATCGGAGGGACCGTGCAACCGGCGGCGTTGGTTGTTGAGGATGACCGTTCTTGGCAGCAGTTGTTGGCGGAAATGCTCGCGGATCTGGGGGTCCAGGTGGAGGTGGCCGGCGATCTGGAGCGCGCACTCGCGTTGATTCGCGAGCGTTCCCACCAGGTGGCTGTAGTGGACCTTTCCCTCCAGCCGTTGGACGCACATAACCAGGATGGACTACAGGTTGTTGCCGCGCTGCGCCGCCATGATCCCAACTGCGTGCCCATTCTGCTCACCGGGTATGCGACTGTGGACGTGGCTGTTCGCGCGTTGACCGACTATCATGTGTTCACTGTGCTGCGGAAGGAGACGTTTAGCCGTCGGGAGTTTCGCGATGTCATACGACGCGCGTTGGCACAGGCCCCTCCGGCCCGCGTTGTCTCCTCCCCGGTCGCGGAACCAACCGCCCACGGGGATTCCGTTCCCCCGCCCCATTCTTCGGCATTGGTTGTAGAGGATGATGCCGGGTGGCAGAGCATTCTCTCCGAGTTGTTGGTCGAGGGGGGATATGCTCCCGTGCTCAGCCGGAGTTATGGCGAGGCGCTGGGACTGCTGCGCCGTAAGCGGTTCTCCCTGGCTGTGATAGACCTCTCTCTGGCCAGTTCCGTGTCCCCGGTGAGCAATCGGGATGGGTTTCGCTTACTATCCACCACTCGGGCTCTGGGGATTTTGACGATTGTGGTCAGTGGCATGGGCACGCCCGAGGATGCAGAGGCCGCGTATCAGGAACAGAGTGTCTTCGCGTACGTGGAGAAACAGGCTTTTGACCGCCGTTCATTCCTGCGCCTCCTCCAGGAGGCGCAGCGCGAGCAGCAAACCTCTCATCCCCTTCTGGCCGCGTTGACTGCTCGGGAGCGGGAGGTGTTGGATTTGCTCGCGCGAGGGATGACGAACAAGGAAATTGCCGAGACGCTGGTCATCTCCCCGAACACGGTGAAGCGCCATGTGCAGTCCGTGTTCCAAAAACTGGGCGTGACCACGCGCGCGGCCGCGGTAGCACGGTATAGGGATCTGCAGTCGTGATGAACGTACCGCGAAGGGCGCTCCCTGCCCTGGATCACCGGTTAGAACAGACGTGGCCCCGTCTTCTTGGGGAATCTGAAGCCCATGAGGCGTTAATGACCCTCGCGCCCTACTTGCGGGCTGCCCTCTCCCAGGTGGAGGACCCAGACCATGTGTGTGCTTATCTGGATCGGTTGTTTGCGACGCCGCAATCCCAGCATTTGCTAACCGTCCTTGCATCTTCACCGGTGCTCGTGGAGCGTCTTGTTGTCTTGATGGCTGCCAGCGAGTTCCTTTCCGAGATCCTCCTGCGGCATCCGGAGTACATTGCCACTTTAGCCCAGAACGATTCCGATGCCCGCCCCTCCTCTGTGTCCTCCTTGTACTCGGATCTGTATGGGGCGACGTTTGCCCAACCTACGTGGTCTGAACGGGTGGATATGTTGCGTCGTCAACAGCGTCGCGTGCTGCTGCACATCGGGGCTTGTGATCTGTGGGGGTGTTGGGATTTGGGGCGGGTGACCCATGAACTTTCTGTGCTGGCCGAATCGGTCATTCGGGTTGCTCTTGATTTGGCCGCCGCGCGCGCTGGGATTTCCCCGGCGGGTTTTGTGGTGCTGGCTTTGGGGAAGTTAGGGGGACGGGAGTTGAACTACAGTTCGGATATTGACTTGCTCTTCCTGGCCGCGCAGGATGCATCCGCCTATGTCCCCCTGGCTGAGCGGTTGATTGATGTGTTAACCCGTGTCACAGGGGAGGGGTTCCTCTATCGTGTGGACTTGCGTTTGCGACCGTGGGGACATAGTGGGCCATTGGTGATGTCTGTGGAAGGATACCGTCGCTATCTGAACCGTCACGCGCGGTGGTGGGAACGCCAGGCCCTTTTGAAGGCCCGACCTGTGGCGGGTGATCGAGCCCTTGGCGCGGCGTTTTTGCGGGAGTATGTGCCTGCTATGTTAGATCTTGTCCCTTCGGATGTGCACGTTCACGTGCGGGATATGAAGGAGGATATTGAGCGAATCTTACGTCAACGGGGACAGGTGTGGGGGGAGGTTAAACTCGGTGAGGGATCTATTCGGGATGTGGAGTTCATTGTCCAGTACTTGCAACTTCGGCACGGCCGTGGTTTTCCCCAGGTAATCACCACGAACACGCTGAAGGCGTTGCAGCGTTTGTACAGGATCGGCCTGTTGTCCGCTGAGAACTTCCGAGTACTGCGGGAGGGGTATACATTTTTGCGGACCGTGGAACATTACTTGCAATTGGTTCACAACCGGCAGGTTCATCGATTGCCCCAGCAGCCGGCTGCGCTGTGTCGTCTGGCACGGCGTTTGGGATATGAAGGTCCCTCCGCCACGGAGGATTTCCTCCGCCAGTACGAACATCACCGTCGCGCGATTCGGCGCGTGTACGAAGAACACTTGCTTCCCGAGCGGGTCCCCGCCGATAATGGGGATACTTCCTCGCCTGTGGCCGTCCACACCGAGCGCATGGGGCCCCACTATCGTCGGACGTTTGACCCGGACACCCAGGCCCACCATGCGCTCCTCGCGTCACGCTTGAACCCGGAGAACCCCGTCGAGGTGGAAGCCCGTCCCCTTGCCGATGGGGCGTGGGAGGTGACAATTGTCGCTTTTGATTATTTGGGCGAACTCTCGCTCATCGCGGGGTTGCTCTTTGTGTACGGGTTGAACATTGTCGAAGGGTCGGTGTTCACGTATCGGGATGGGGAATCGAGCGGTCCGCGCAAGATTGTGGATGTGTTTGTGGTCCAGCCCACGCGAGATCCTGTGGACGAACACACGTGGGAATCCTACCGTCAGGACCTGGCAGAGTTGTTGCACTTGCTGGCTCGGGGGCATCAGGAGGAAGCACACGGTCGTCTGTTGCGACGGTTTGCCCGAGCCCTTCCCCATTACCCGGAAATTGCCGAGGTTATCCACCCGGTGGACATTGAATTGGACAACGAGTCCTCCGACCAGTATACCCTGATCCGCATAGAGGCTCCTGATACGGTGGGTTTTCTCTACGAGTTCACCAACGCGCTGGCCTTGCAAGGTATTTACATTGCTCAGATGAGTGTCGCCACGGTGGGGGACCGGGTCCGTGATGTGTTGTGGGTGACGGATGCGAAGGGTCGCAAATTACTTGATCCGCAGAAACAACAGGAAGTGCGTGTGGCCACAGTTCTGGTTAAACAGTTCACGCACTTGATCCCCAGGTCTCCTGATCCCGAGGCAGCCCTTGTTCACTTTCGCCAGTTCCTCTCCGATTTGTTCGCGCGCCCCCATTGGCCAGAGGAATTTGTAACGTTGCAAAATCCTTCGGTGTTGCACGCGTTGGCCCGTTTGCTTGGGGCCAGTGATTTTCTCTGGGATGATTTCCTGCGCGTGCAGTACGAGCAGTTGTTCCCCATCCTCAAGAATGTGGAGGCGTTGCACCGGGGGAAGGAGAAGATTACGTTGTGGTTTGAGTTGCGCTCTTTCCTTGACGAGACGCCATCCTGGGAGGGGAAAGTCCAACGGTTGAACGCGTTTAAGGATCGGGAGATGTTTCGGGTGGACATGCGGTACATCCTGGGGCTGACGGGCATTGATGAGTTCGGAGCGGAGTTGAGTGATGTGGCGGAAGTGGTCATTGAGGAGGCGTATTGGTTGGCCTACGATCGGATGGTGGAGCGATATGGTCGGCCTATGTTGCCTTCGGGAAGGGAATGTCCCCTGGCTGTGTGTGGATTGGGGAAGTTAGGCGGACGTGAGATGGGGTTTGCTTCCGATGTCGAGTTGTTGTTTGTTTACCAGGGGGCAGGGTCCACCACAGGACCGGTGGTGGTGAGCAACGCGGAGTTTTTTGAGCGGGTGGTGGAGACTTTCCTGGACATTGTGCGCTCTCAACGGGAGGGGATCTTTGAAGTGGATTTGCGGTTGCGCCCTTATGGACGGGCTGGCAGTTTGGCGGTATCTTTGCGCGCGTTCCAGGAGTACTTTCGCCCGGGCGGGCCAGCATGGCCTTATGAGCGCCAGGCTTTGGTGCGCCTGCGATTTATTGCCGGGGATGAGGCCTTTGGCCGGGAGGTGGAGAAGGCACGGGACGCGGTTGTCTACACAGGAACGCCCTTTGATGTGACCGCGCTGCGGGCTATGCGGGAACGCCAGTTGCGGCACCTGGTTCCGGGGGGGACGATGAACGCGAAGTTCAGCCCGGGCGGGTTGGTGGATGTGGAGTACCTTGTTCAGGGGTTGCAGATAACGTATGGGTTCCCCTATCCTGAGGTGCGAACGCCGAGCACCGCGGAGGCTATGCGCCGTCTGGCGGAGAAGGGGATCCTGGACAGTAGGGATTACAGGCGGTTGCGCGCGGCGCATCGTTTTCTCAGGGAACTTATTGAGGCGTTGCGCGTGGTACGTGGACATGCACGGGATCTGACGGTGCCCTCTCCCGCGTCTGACGAGGGGCTCTTCCTGGCCCGGCGGATGGGATATGCTGATCGGGTTGCTGATTTGTGGGCCGACTTGCTGGATCATATGACGTTTGTGCAGGATCTGCTGGAGCGGATGCTTTAGTGGGCGGTGCTAGGGCGATGTGTCCGCCAAGAGGGCTTGGTAGATGAACCACTGCCGCTCCACTTCTCGGATGTAGGTTCGAGTTTCGAGCAGGGGGATGAGTTCTGTGAAGCGGTCACGCTCCGCTCCGTAGTAGGCAATCCACTGGTCCGCGTTGCCGGGCCCTGCGTTGTACGCGGCCAGCGCGGCGGTTAGGTTCCCCTCAAAACGGTGGAATACAAAGGAAAAGTAGTAGGCTCCCAGGCGAAGGTTCAACAGCGGTCGGTAGAGTTCTTCCTCGCTTTGAATGGATAATCCTAACCCGCGGGCTGCATCGCGCGCGGTTCCCGGCATCAGTTGCATGAGTCCCCGGGCGTTGGCTGTGCTTGTGGCTACAGTGGCAAAGTGGCTTTCCTGGCGGATGATGGCGTACATGAGCGCGGGGTCCAGGTCAAATTCCTGGGCGATGTCGGTGATGTAGGAGCGGGCAGGGGTGGGGTAGAGGAGGGGCCAGTACGCGGCGGGCAGTTGATTGAGGCTTTGGCCGCGAAGTTTCATGGACCGGAGCGCGGCTTGAATGCCCAGTTGAGGGTAGCCACTGTCGCGCAGGATCGTGCCCAGGGTGATCAGGGCTTGTTCGTCTTCGAGATGCTGGAGGACTGAGGTGTATGTGCTGATGGCTGCGGTGTCCATGCCCGCGCTTTCGTATGCCGCGGCCCGCTGCAAGAGGTTCCCTGTGGTGGGGTCTACGTGCACTTGTTGTTGCCACTGGGCGATGCGTTCGTCAGGGGACACGAGGACGCTGAGTGGGGCGGTTTCTTCTGTCCCTGCAGGGGGACGCCAGCGCGGTATTGGGCTTCCCAGTGCTCTAAGGCGTTGCGCGGCCCGGAAGGCGTACACGGTGTTCGGTCGTGTGGCTGCCAGGTGTTCCCACTGTTGCCGGGCAGCGTCCTCTTCCCCTACCCTTGCGTAGGCGACGCCAAGCCAGTACCGTAAGGGGGGCTCCCACGCGGGATGTGGAGCCGCGTTCAGGCTGTGTTCGATTAACGCGATCGCGTTTCGGGGGTGTTGGGGCAGGTAGAGGACGGCCGCGATCAGCGCTGCCCGAGTTCCTTCACGGGTACCCGGTGTTTCGTACGCCAGTCGGACATACTCGCTGAGGGCGTTTTCTGTGTTCCCTTCCCGAAGCCAGTGATCGGCGATGGCCAGTCGTGCACGGGCCCGTAAGTCGGGGGATGCTTGTGGGTGCCGTGTGAGTTCTCGCAACAGGCGCACGCTGCGTTGGGGTTCTCCAACCTGGCGGTACAATGCGGCCAGTTGAAACCAGGCGGTGTCCCAGCAAGGACATTCCGGATGGGTCCGAATGATGGTTTCCCACTGCTGGATGGCGCCCTGGATGTTGCCCAACCCTTTGAGGGCTCGCGCCAGGTAGGCGTGGGCATCCCCGTGGTGGGCGGTGATGTTTCGCAGGTAGTATAACAGGGCTTTGGATCCTGGCCCGTACGCGCCTGATTCTACGTCTACGACGCCCCGGGTGTAGTCGTCCACGGGTTGTTTGGCTTCTACCAGGATGAGCAATGCCCGGTATGCGTATGGGATGAGTTCTGGGTGGACGTGTGCTGGCCGGCTTCCTCCTTGGGTTTCCACCGCGAGTTCCACACAGGCGCGCAGATCTCGGTATGCTTCTTGTGGTCGGCCGAGGAGGAGAAGCATGCGCCCCCGATCGAGATATGCCTGGGCTCGCCAGATGGGCGGGACGTTTGCTTGCAGCAGGGCGGTGTAGGCCTCGAGGGCTTCCTCTACGCGCAGGTGTTCGGCCAGCGCGCGAGCCCGTTCCCACTGCCACCTGTATCGGTTATCTCCCTGGGCCAGGGCTATCGCGCGACGGTAAGATTGATCGGCTTCGGCCCAGTCCCCCCATTCTTTTTGCAGGTGGGCCATCTGGTAGTAGGCAATATCGGCCAGTGGTGGAGTCGGCTGCCGGGCAACGTAGGTTCGGTACGCGTCGAGCGCATCCGCGGCGCGCCCGGTATCCTCGAACGCGCGGGCGAGGACGAGGTACACTTCCTGGGGGACGCTTTGGCCAGCCTGGGCTGTAAGTGCTTGGAGGCGGGGGATGGCTTCGTCTGCTCGATGTTGCTGTACCTGGATTCGGGCCAGGAGGAATTGGAGGTATGGAGTAGCATCCAGGGTCCGTTTTAGCAGGTGTTCCACACGTTCGTTGTCCTCTATCCAGAGGGCTTCTAGCAGGGCGCGGGCGAGTTGGTTGTCGGTGGGCGGTGTGGGGTGA
>Ga0256914_1002176_pt1 | contig 16631 bp, 18 predicted proteins | sample HulkmetaG_FD_191571 | JGI IMG/M metagenome (GOLD analysis project Ga0256914, IMG submission 191571) | Hydrothermal chimney microbial communities from Main Endeavour vent field at the Juan de Fuca Ridge, Pacific Ocean - Hulk | ecosystem: Environmental > Aquatic > Marine > Hydrothermal vents ... | reverse complement strand
ACCATTAATGGTGAATATACCTACTCTTAAGTTAGTAGCTCCTACATCAATAGCTACTACTACCTTAACCACAGTCACCACCCCAACCCCTAGGCGGGGTCTCCTCTAAGTACTTACATACTTCCTTAGCTATTACTGTTGGGTCATTAACTACCTTAACGTAAGCTCTCTTCCTCTCATCTACGTACGGCGAGAAGTGCGTAGCTTTATCGGTCGGCATTCCCGTCATTCCTAGAACGTATACCGGTACGCCTTCAGTGTAAGCAGTAATGACCTCCTGTAGAGTACCTCCAGCACCTCCTAAAGCTACTAAAACCTCTGAAGTCCTAACTAAGAAGACACTCCTAACTCTAAATGAGGTCCCGGTCCTAACTACTATAGCTTCTGGTGGGTACCTAACATCCTCCATTTCTAAGGGAGGTAGTATCAATACCTTAAATCCTAACTTAATAGCTTCATCAACTATAACCCTCATTAATCCCCAGTAACCACCAACAACTAATACAGTACTCTCTGCTTGCCTACACATTGAGAGTGCTTGAAGGAACTCCTCAGTAGCTGTTCTTAAGTGATCCGGAGGAGGTCCTGAATACGCAGCTACTCCTACGTACCTAAGCACAGGTCCCTACCAAGCATTAAACTTGGATTAACTAATTAATAATCTCGGTACGTACTATGGAGGGCGTATTAATAAGGAGCGAGTGCTTAAGGTGTGGTCTATGCTGTCAAGAAACCGAGATGATCCTCCTAATAAGTGATGTGCGTAGACTCTCTTCGATGGGTTACAGAGTAAGTGAGTTCGCGGTTTTTGATGGTAGGTACTACAGATTAAGAAACGTTGATGGTCATTGTTACTTCTACGAACCAGTTAGAGGGGTTTGTAAGGTGTACAAGTATAGACCTTTAGGATGTAGAATATACCCCATAATCTGGGTTGAGGGCTTAGGTCCTGTAGTTGATAGTGAGTGCCCATTAGCTAGCGAGCTAAGTACTGATGAGCTTAAGCTAGGTATTAGAATGATTAATGAATTCCTTAGGAAGCTACGCACGGAATATAGTACCTTTAGGGTTAAGACTCCCTAAAGTAACTCATTAATCCCTTAATAACGTCCTGTGCTTGGGGGTACGGATACTTTAGGTATAACCTAATAACGTCATTAATTACCGCGGACTCACTAATTAAGCCTCTAAATAAGTTAATGATGCCCTCCACATCCTTCCTATCAATATTGACTAATTCAAGCTTAATAGCTAAGCCTCCCCTACAACCAACAAGTATCGTACCTACACCGGAGGTTACGTACTTCTCAACTACTTCATTAATATATGCCCTCTCTTTACTGAATGTGTCATAGTACGTAAGTACGTAATTACCTAACTTAATTGACCTACCATCAATTTCAGCCACGTACCTAGCCTCCTCGGATTCATACATCTCAGCGTACTCTTCAATCAACATCCTTAAGGACGTGACGTCATTACTAACTACGTAATTAACTACCGAATATAGTGCCTTAACATCCCTGTACATAGCTAATGACGCTTTAATTACCCTCTCACTACTTAAGTTAGGTGATGAACCTTCAATAATCATTATTAACGGTTCACTTACGTGCCTACCTAACTTAAGTACTTGGGATACGAACCTCACGTAACTACTTGGAGGTGGCTTAACTACCTCAAGAACCTTAACACTGCCGTCGCTTCCTACTAGGTATGATGATCCCCCGTCCTCACTAATGACGAGCGAAAGCACATCCCCTAGTACTCTAGGCGGTGGTGGTATTCCTATACCTACTAGTACGTACGTGTCGGTAGCTGCTACCTTCCTAAGTACGTCACTATCAACTATATGCACGGTTGATGCGATACCTACATCCTCGAACTCCTTAATAATCAATGCTGAAGCAACTACGCTATCGAGGTTGGGTATGCACAGAATCACGGGCCTCTCTACTAAGTAATCTGGAAGCACTTACTCACCGATAATAAGTTGCAGGTAAAGAATAAATTGATTAGTGTTCTTTAGGTGCGTGATTAATTCATAGCTCTAGCATAATTGACTAATTAGGCTAGTTAGTAAGTCATGCTTAACTAAAGCACTTTAATTTCCTAAGTTAAACTCTACTACTTGGGTACCTAAATGATTGATGAATCACTCCTTACTAAGGCCGTCGATAGAGCTATTGAGTTAGGAGCTACATACGCTGAAGCTAGGTACCAAGCGGATGTCCAGAGAAGTATAACCTTAAGGAATGGGGCTGTCATAGGGACCGATGAGGTATTCTTCAAGGGTATAGGGATTAGGGTATTAGTTAATGGTTCATTAGGTTTCGCAGCGACTAACGTACTTAATGAGGCAGAACTCCTTAAAACTACTGAATTAGCTGTTTTCAGAGCTAGGGCACTGGCTAGGTTGAGAAAGGAGCCTATTGAGTTTAGCGATGAGAAGTTAGGTAGGGCTAGGTATGAGGTAGTCCCTAAACATAGTATCGAGGACTTCAGTATTGAGGATAGGGTTAAGTTAGGTGTTGAGCTACATAAACTACTCTGTAACTCAGTTAAGGAAACTAAAGTGGCGGTAACCACCTTCGGCTTCCTCGAGCATCATCAAGAGAAGTTAGTGATAAATAGTGATGGAGCATTAATATACTCTAGGGTACCTAGGGTAGCTATAGTAATTAATTACGTATTAGCGAGCGGTAAGGGAACGCTGCAGAGATTCATATCCTACGGAGCATCGGGCGGTTCTGAATTAATCCGTGAGTGGAGGATCGATGAGGAGCTAAGTAGCGAAGCTAGGAGGCTTGAGAATGTATTAATTAGAGGTAGGGAACCACCTAAGGACGTGATTGATGTAGTCGTGGGTCCTGAAGTAGTGGCGTTACTGGTTCATGAGTCAGCAGGTCATCCCATGGAAGCTGACAGAATATTAGGTAGGGAAGCAGCTCAAGCTGGTGAGTCCTTCGTTAAGCCTGACATGATAGGTAAGTATAGGATAGGTAGCGAGTACGTAACCATAGTTGAGGACCCCACCATACCTGGTAGTTACGGATACTACCTATACGATGATGAGGGAGTACCTGCGAGACCTAGGTACCTATACCTCAAGGGCTTGATCAACGAACCCCTACATAACAGGCATACAGCTAAGTTATTCGGTACATACAGTAACGGCTCCGCTAGATCAATGACCTACGCTTCAGAACCCATCATAAGGATGAGTAACACATACTTCAAACCAGGTGATATGAATTTTGATGAGCTACTTGAGGGAATCAAGTTAGGGGTCTACATTAAGAGCTACATGGAGTGGAACATAGATGACGTTAGGTGGAACCAAAGGTACGTAGGTCTGGAGGCCTACATCATAGAGGATGGGGAGGTTAGGGAGGATAAACCCATTAGAAATCCAGTACTTGAAGTAACTACTAAAGGCTTCTACAGTAGGGTCGTAGGAGCTGATAAGAACCTTAGGTTCTACCCAGGTACTTGCGGTAAGGGAGAACCTGCTCAGGGAGTACCTGTTTGGTTTGGAGGTCCTAATGTTCGTGTCTCCAAAATTAGATTAGGGGTGAGGTCGGGTTGAAGGAAAGATTATTGAGTGAGGCTTCCAAGGCACTAAATGAATTAATGAAGGAATTTAATGACGTAGCTATTAAACTAACTTCACGTGATGCAGTAATGGTTAAATTATGGAACTCCGAACCCAGTGTCGTACAGTCATGGAGGGAGCATACCGCAGTCATATACTTAAGTAAGGACAAGAGAGTGTTTGAGTTAGGGATAAACTTAAGTAAGATTGAGGACGTTATTAAGGTTGCTAAGCGCGTTAAGGATTATGTAGGAATGATGAAAGAATCTGAACTCTACGCACCCTTACCAGAACCTAGTAGGTCAGGTATAGATGATGTACTTGTCGACAGTACCGTAATTAAGTACATGGAAGACCCATTAGAACCTACTAACGTAATGATTGAGGAGGCATTTAGGGAGGGAGCTGAGAGAGTTGCTGGTACGCTCCACTTAGAAGTTAGTAAATACGCATTAGTTACTTCAAAGGGTTTTGAGGGATATAAGGAGGGTAGTGAAGTGATGGCCTATTTAAGAGCATTCAAGGGTGAAGATAGCGGTCACTGGGCATACGGTAGTAGGTACTTAAGGATTGAGGAGTTAAAGCGAGTAGGTAAGTTAGCAGGTAGGTACGCTAGTGAATGTAGCGGTAAGGTCACCGACATTGAGCCAGGTAGGTACGATGTAGTATTATCTCCTTTAGTACTCGGTAACCTCATGAGCTACGTGGGTATGATGGCTTCGGCTCTCTACGTAATGATGGGGTTCTCAATATTCATGAGGAGAAAACCTGGAGAGAAGATAGCTTCTGAAGTACTGACACTGATAGATAAGCCTAAGGATACTGAGCTAGCAGGATCTGCGGAATTCGATGATGAAGGTATCGAGACATTCGATAAGGAGATAATAGGTAAGGGGATCTTCAAGAACTTATTACATAATAGCAAGACAGCCGGTAAATTAGGTGTTAAGAGTACGGGTAATGCTGGCTGGGTAATGCCTAGGCCCTGGAACCTAGAGGTAGTTAAGGGTGATTACGGGCTCGATGAACTCATTAAGGAAGTTAAGAAGGGCTTACTAATCACTAATAACTGGTACACTAGACTACAGAACTACGTTGAGGGTAGCTTCTCAAGCGTTACTAGGGATGCCCTATTCCTAGTTGAGAATGGTGAATTAAGAGCGAGGGTTAGGAGGGTTAGGATATCAGATACCTTCCCCAACTTACTAAGTAATGTGCAGGCCCTAGGTAAGGATCAGTACTTAATTAAGTGGTGGGAAGTGGAGGTACCTTCTAGATTACCATACGCATTAGTACGTAATGTAGGCATAACTAAACCTTTTGCTTAAATAACCTCCTCAACACACCCGTACTCTCCTGAATACTCATCACCCACTTCCCTCTCCTCCCATCCTCTCGGGCATCCCTTACCATGCCTGAAAGTAGGGGCTTTTAGTTTAGTTAGTAGTGCTACTCTAGATGGTATTGAGTACGAAGCTACTCTATAACTTAATTCATTAGCTAACTTCCTAGCGAACTCCATGACCTCAGTGAATGTAGGCATACATGACCTACTCAACCTCTCTATGGAACCTCCTACGTGCATGTATGCCTTAACCTCAATAAACATTGGCTCACCTAACTCAAGTACCTTAGCAAATCCCTTAGCATCCTTATCACTCATGTTGAAGCCCTTAACGACTGTGACCCTAACTACGGTTGGGCACTTAAATGACCTTATTAACTTAATCGATTCTAAGGTTCTACGCCACCCATCACTAACTAGTGGCCTATTAAATCTCCTATACATCTCTTCATTCCATGACTCTAAGGATATGTAGAGTTGCGAGGGTTCAGTCTCGAGCGAAGAGAGTACCTCAGGTCTTACACCTCTAGTTACTAGGAATGTGGTTAATCCCTTACTATGGAATACCTCAATTAACTCACCTAACCTAGGGTATAGAGTAGCTTCACCAGTTAGTGATATAGCTACGTGCTTAGGATCCATGGCCTCCCTCCACATATCCTCCGATGCCCTACCCCTATACCCACTAACGGTCCTCCTATGCTCTAGTACAGCCATTTCAGCAATGAATTCAGGGTCATCAATGTACGGCAGTTCAGGTAATCCTTCGTACTTAAGCCCCATCTCCTCCGGCCTTACCCTCCAGCAGTGTAAGCACGAGTTCCAACACCAAAGTACTGAGGGACTGAATTGAATACATCTATGGGATTCTATGCCGTAGAACTTACACTTATAGCAGAACCTACGCTGTGTTAGTGCGTTATGGACCCATAGACACTTCTTAACTGCTGAGTGAGCACCTATTAGGTGGTACTTCTGCTTACGTAATCTCCCATATGCTTGAGTTAGTGGGTCTACGTACTTACTCAAGTACTCACCAGCATTCACTACTCTATACCAGTTTTATAATCTGCGTTAATACATAAGTGTTGAGTGTTGCGTATGAGGCATGGAGTTGTTTGCCATGGTGACTGCGATGGAGTCATATCTGCATTCATATACATAAAGCACTACATGATGGATTACTACCCCGGACATATAGACATGGTATTCACGCAACCCTGGAGAGCTCACATAGATGCTAGAAAATTAAGTAATGAGTTAGGTGAAGTTGTTTTCCTTGATTTAGCAGTAAGTAGTGAATTAAGTGAATTCATAACTAAGCTGAGGAGTAGGGCTAACCGAATAGTAGTTATTGACCATCACATGAGCTCCAAAGACTACATAGATAAGTTAAGCAAGTTAGACGTTAAGGTTGTTTGGAGTAAAGCACCCTCAACACCCCACTTAATTAAAGACGCCTTAAACCCATTCATGAACCCCTACGAGAACTTCCTAGTCGAGGTAGCTGATGTCTGTGAAGGCAACGAAACTAGGAACCCGGACGTAGCTAACGTAGCCGACTTAATTAAGTTATCAATAGCTAGGGATCCAGGCGATTTAGAGTATATGAGGTACTTAGTTAATTTAATGCTTAATGGTAAGGACTTAAGTAGTGATCAAGAGGTTCTTAGGAGGGCTAAAGTAGCTAAGTTCCTCCTTAAGAGGTTACTGAAGATAATGGGTGAGAGAGCTATAGAGATTTCAGGTGCTAAGGTAGTTGCTCTAGACCTACCTGAGTCACGTATATACGCTGGCTTACTAGGTATAGCAGCTACTGAATTCTCTAAAATGTGTAGGAAAGACGTAATACTGATTAGGAAGGAGGAGCGTAAGGCCGTAGTTACTGTTAGGTCAGTAACTGATAGGGCCTACAGAATATGTAAGGCATTAGCTGAAGCCCTTAAGGGTAAGTTCGGTGGTCACGCTGAGGCAGCATCGACTACCTTACCTAATCTACCATTAAGTGATGCTGTTCGCTTAGTTGTTGAGGTGATTAAGAACGTCCCTAGAAAGGCTTGAGTTTAGCGGGGTGGTTGACTCAAGTGAGTTTACCTCAATAGTTAGGAGGTATTTTAAGGTAGCTACCATAGTAGCGCTGATTAACTGCAGTATCGACTACCGAGGAAGAGCTGCTAGTAAGGCTGGTAAGGCGTGGAGGTTATTAATTATTAAGGAGGACGGTACGGTATTAATTCATGAGGGTAAGGGTAGGGAACCTATTAATTGGCAACCTAAGTCCCACATAATCGTTAGGGAAGGAGGTAATTACGTTGAGTTATTAGCTATTAGGTCTAAACCACATGAGGAATTAAGGGTAGTGATAGAACCGCCGATGTACTTACTAGTTACTAGACTAACAACTGCTAGATTCATTTTACTAGGTGCTGAGAAGGACATAGTTGATAGGATAGCTAGTAACCCGTCAATTATTGAGGAAGGTACTGAGTTAGTGTCTAGGGAAGTGAGTACACCGCATGGTAGGGTAGATTTAATACTTAGGAGGCGTGACGGTACCTTAATAATTGTTGAGGCTAAGAGGTCAGTAGCTGACGTTGATGCGGTCCATCAACTAAGGAGGTACGTTAATTACTATAGGTCTTTAGGGGTTAAGGTTGAGGGTGTACTAGCGTCACCTAAGGTAACACCGCAGGCTATGAAGTTACTTCATGAGTTCGGCTTAAGGCATGTTAAGGTAGAACCTTTAAGTACTACTAAGTAATTCACTGCTGGTTAGTGTGATGTTAGTGGATGCTCACGTACATGCCCATGAGTATGGTAATGAGGTAATTAGTAGTTACTGTGGTAGTTCTAACCTAGCATTGATTGCTGTATCGGACGACTACAACTCGTCAGTTAAGACCATTAAGTTATGTAGGGCATGCCCTAACATAGTACCTGCAGTAGGTATACACCCGTGGGAAGTAGGTAGTAAGCAATCAATTGAGTCAGCTACGAAGCTAGTTAATGAATTAGGTAATAAGGTACCTATACTTGGTGAAGTAGGACTTGATAAGAAGTTCGTACCAAATACCTTCAATAAGCAGTTAGAAGTGTTTAGGGTATTCCTTAAGTATGCTTCAGAAGAGGGTAAGGGAGTGAACGTACATGCAGCTGGTGCATGGAGTGAAGTTGTGAGGGAGTTATCGAGGAATGACGTTAAGGTAGCTATAATACACTGGTACACAGGACCTAAGGAATTACTTAAGGAGATAGAGTCCCTAGGTTACTTCGTAGGTATTAATGCAGCTATTAGGATACAGAAGAAGATGAGGGAAATAGCTAGGGTAGCCCCTCTTGAGATAATCCTCACTGAGTCAGATGGTCCTTACAACTATAGGGGACTTAAGTTAGGACCTAACTTAATACCAGGTACTATAAGGTTGATAGCTGAGCTTAAAGGAATGAAGCCTGAGGAGGTTGAGGAGGTAGTAAGTAGTAACTTTAGGAGGTTATTAAGGGAGCTAGGGGTAGGTTAATTTCGGTGATGAGTAACCTGGTTGCTGAGGCTATTGATGAACCACGCAGGGTCTGAATTCTTTACCGAAACTTAACACTAATAAGTCCAACCTTCTTAAACACGTGGTGCTGGGTATTGGGTAGAGTTACTGCTGCTGTTGTTGGTGTTGGTAGGTGGGGACGTAACATAGTTAGGGCTTTAAAGAAGCTTGAATCTGATGGGTTAGTTAAGTTAGTGGCTGTTGTTGATGTTAATGAAGCTAGAGCTAGGGAGGTAGCTGAGGAGTACAGCATTCCGGAGTACTTAACGGGTTTCGAGGACCTACCTTCGAGGGGTGTTGAGGCGGTAGCTATTGCCGTACCTGCTGATAAGTTAGCTTCTGTTGCTAAGTACCTAATCACTCACGGGATTAATGCGTTCATCGAGAAGCCAGTATCGTTGGAGCCAAGCGATATTGAGGAGCTAATTAAGTTAAGTAGGGTCTATGGCGTTGTTACTCAGCCTGGATTCATAGTTAGGTTCGACCCCACCGTTAGGGAGTTGAGGGAGTTAGTTAAGAGTTACGGAGTACCTAAATACATGATATTTAAGAGACTCTCTAGAAGACCTCCATGGATGAGGAAGTACCCGATAGTATTTGACTTGACGATCCACGATATAGACCTCACATTCTATTTGATAGGTAAGAGGAACTGGAGAATTAGGTCTGTTTATGTGTTAGAAACGGATAACGGAACTACTCAAACAATTTACGCTACAGTAACGTTCGGTAAGACCTTAGTTACTTACATAACTGACGGTGAATTACCCATAAAGGTAAGGGAGGTAGTTGCTTCATTCAATAATGCCTACGTGAGAGCCGACTTAGTTAAGAGGAGGGTAGTAATTAAGGGTGTTGATGCTGAAGTAACTAGAGTAGCTGAGGGTGAGGAGCCACTAATTAGTGAGCTAAGGGTGTTCCTAATGAGGATTAGGGGTAGGGGAGTTAATGATGCACCAACCCTGCGTGACGCCTTAGAAGCTGCAAGGTTGGCTAAGGAAATAATGATTAGGGAACCTGAAGCAGTTATTCTTACGTAATTAAATTAAAGAGTAGCTTAATTACTGGACTGAATATTATTTATTGTTTAAATGAATATTTTTTATTCTGTACGATAATTAGTTTAGGGGTTAGTTATTGAGAAGGAAGAGGGTATTAATTATAGGGGCTGGAGGTAGGGACTTCCACAACTTCAATGTGGTATTCAGGAATAACCCGGATTATGAGGTAGTAGCATTTGCATTCACGCAAATACCGGGTGTTGAGAGACGTAGGTACCCTCCTGAATTAGCAGGTAGTCTATATCCTGATGGAATACCTATAGTTCCCTATAAAGAGCTGGGTAGATTGATTAAGGAGTTAAGAGTTGATGAGGTAGTATTAGCGTTTAGTGATATAACCTATGACGTCTTAGGTAGGATAGCTTCTGAAGTACTAGCTGCTGGTGCGTCATTTAGGTTACTATCACCTACGGAGACGAGCATAAAGTCAATGAGGCCTGTTATAGCCGTTACAGCCGTTAGGACGGGGGCTGGGAAGTCGACCGTGTCGAAGGCTGTTGTTGAGGAGTTAAGTAGGAGGTCCATCAAGGTAGCTGTTGTTAGGCACCCAATGGCTTACGGTGACTTAAGTAAGATGGCTGTTCAGTTATTCGAGCGTTTAGAGGATCTTGACAAGTGGGGCGTAACTATTGAGGAGCGTGAGGAGTATGAGCACTACCTTAGGATGGGGCTTAAGGTATTAGCTGGTGTTGATTACGGTAAAGTACTTAGGTTAGCTGAGAAGTTAGGTGACGTCATATTATGGGATGGAGGTAATAACGACTTCCCATTCTACGTACATGACTACATGATAACCGTAGCAGACGCTATGAGGCCCGGGCATGAGGTTGGTTCATACCCCGGCGAAGTTAATGTTCGTATGGCTGATGCTGTAGTAGTTAATAAGGTGAGTCAAGCAAGTCCCGACGCTGTTAAGCGCATAGTAAGTAACGTTAAGGAGGTTAATCCTAAGGCTAAGATAGTATTAGCTGATATGGAGGTCTACGTGGATAATCCGGAGCTAATAAGGGGTAGGAGAGTACTAGTTATTGAGGACTCACCAACAGTTACTCACGGTGGCGTACCTTACGGTGCCGGTTACGTAGCAGCTACTAAGTACGGTGCTAGTGAAGTAGTTGATCCTAGACCGTACGCGGTAGGTATTATAAAGGATATTTACAGGACGTACAAACACATCGGTAAGGTACTACCATCAACAGGCTACACTAAGGAGCAGTTAAGGGATCTTGAAGAGACTGTAAGAAGGGCTGATGCTGATACCGTAGTGATTGGTTCGCCAGCAGATATAAGTAGGTTAATTAAGATTGAAGGTAAGGACGTCGTTAAGGTTAGGTGGAGACTTAAGGTAGTTGAAGGACCGTCAATAAGTGAATTAATTGATGAGTTCTTAGAAAGGGTCGGTCTTAAGTAGTTTTTAATCACAGTAATTCACAGGTATTAGTATGAGTGAACCCTGCTGCGTGAATCTACGTAACTACATAATACATCTACTAAGCAATTACTATAGGTACTTCAGTAAGGATACTGTACTTAATTCGGACGGACGTAGGTTACTTAATGAGTTAATTAGGGAGGGCATGAAGTGCAACCCTAGTTTAAGGAAGTTATTTAGGAAAGTTAGAAAGAACCCTACCCTCAGTAACATCATCAGACTTTCTGAAGAGGTTTTAGGTACTGAATTAACTATGGAGTTAGTACGCGAGAGCATATACTACCCTTAATTATCACTCAATAGTAATTACCTAGTAACCACTCATTACCTATGAATACGTACTTCAAACCAGCTGCTCTAGCCTGCTCGTAAGCTTCCTCAGCATGTCCAGTACTAGTTGGTGGTAGGTCTGTCATTAAGTAGTCTGGGTGATAAGCAAGTAGTATATACGGTATTTCATTACTTAAGGACGATAAGTACTCAGCTATCTTACCTACTTCGTAAGGATCGACGTAGCCAGGGACCAGTAATGTACTAACGACTAGTAGGGGAATGTCATCCCTTGAATCACCTAAGTCGCTTAGCTTAAAGAGTAATTCACAATTCTCTTTTAACCTCCTTAATGCCTTCTCACCATTAACTCCAGTTAATGCTTCATATATTGATGGGGTCCATGCTTTCCAATCAATCTTCACTATACCCCCGCTAACTAATGATAACCTCCCCATTTCCTTCATAATTGATGGTGCCTCAACACCATTGGTCTCCCAGCATATCCTCTTAACCCTCCCCTTAGCACCTTCCACCACCTTCCTAGAAACCTCTAGTGCGTAGGGTGCGTTAGGTCCTGGATCGCCTCCGAAGTAACATATGCATGTCACCCTATCGTTACTTAATGCGGTCTCGATTAGTTCCTTAGTGCTCCTTACATTACCTACCCATGCCTTACTAATCATCTTACGGTGCTCCCAATTCTGGCAGAATAGGCAATCTAAGTCACAACCAGCGAAGAATACTGCTAAATTATAGTAACCGTACTCAGCACCTCGTGATACGGAGTACTTAGGGTAACCTCGGTAAGTAGCTGCTGGACATACGGGTGTTGCTACACAGTTAGTTGGTAGGGGGTCTAAGTACCAGTGAAGTACTGACTTCCCCCATCCAGCAACAGGCTCTAACCTACCGTCCTTATTCACCCATACACCGCATCTTCCCCTACCGCCGTTAGGTATTAAGCATTCATTGATGCATAACCCGCATTTTAAGTACTTAACCGAGTCACTACTAGTTACTCTTAGGTAGTCATACCTCCAGTGATTCCTCTTGGCGTAACTTAATGCCTCCTTAGGCCTCTCTCTCAAACACTTACTACACACCCCAATTACGTCACTAATTACCTTGGATTTAGCACCACAGAGTAAGCACTTACCCACTAAGTCACTCCCTTAACTAATTAACTCTAGAGGATGTATATACTTGAGCTCTACTAGGTGGTATGGTGAGGTTAAGCAATAAAGAGAAGGAGATACTTAAGGTAATACTTATGAGGGGAGGGGCTTCCTTGGAGGAGCTATCTGAAGAGTTAAGGATTAATTATAACGAAGTCAAGGAGGTCGTTGACCTATTAATAATTAAGGGACTTATTAGAGAAGTAGTTCTAGGTAGGGATTGTAACTCCCAATGTAAATTCTGCCCTCTGAGCGCGTTATGCCCTAAGCTCAGAGGTCTAGGTGCTAAGTTATACTTACCAACTAATAAGGCGCTTAAGATATATAGAGCCCTACTTAAATAGCTTAACTACATACATAGTACGGTGTTAATTATTGATTAGTGAGGTCATTAAGTCGTTAAGAAGCATCATGGAGTCTAGTAAGTGCGAGTACTTACTAGTTACTAACCCCCATAACTTCATATACTTAACTAAACTACCGCTCTCCAGATTACCTCAACCTGCGGGTTACTACTTACTGATTACTGAGTCCGTGAGTTATGCTCTAACACCATTACTTGAGTATTGGAGAGTTAATGAACTCTTAGGTAAGTATTATGAGGTAGTCCCCACATCACGTTATGAGGTACCCATACCATCACTTAAGAATAAGGTCATTAAGGATTTAGTTAAATTCGTAATTGAGAAGGTAGGTACTAATGCTAGCCTATGTACAGACTGTACGGACGTTAGTACGTACCAGAGGCTCTCTAAGTATGTTAAGTTAATCGACGTTAGTAAAGATCTACTCAACTTAAGATCCGTCAAGAGACGCGATGAGATCGAGTTAATCAGACACGCATTAAGTATTACTGAGGAATGCCTTAATAGGGTAATGGAATCGCTCACCGTAGGTCTTAAAGAGTTGGAGGTTGTTGGTTTAATTGAGGGTTTAATGAGGTCCTTGGGTGCTGACGGTCCCGCATTTAGTACTATAGTAGCTTCAGGCAGCAACACCTCATATCCCCATGCAGTACCCACTACTAAGGAGTTAAGTAAGGGGGATATCGTTATTATTGATTTAGGAGCTAGTTACGGTAACTACTCTTCAGATACTACGAGGACATTAACCATAGGCTCGGCTAGTGAGGACGTTAGGAAAGTAATTGAGGCAGTTAAGGAGGCATTACTTACTGCCACTGATTACGTCAGGGATGGCGTAGAAGCTAAGGAAGTTGATGCTAAAGCTAGAGAGGTACTTAGGAGGTACGGATTAGATAGCTACTTCATTCACGGATTAGGTCATGGTGTAGGTATTGAGGTTCATGAACCACCATACCTATCACCTAGCTCAAGCGATGTGCTCAAGGAGGGTATGGTAGTGACTATAGAACCTGGAGTATACATCCCTGGTAAGTTAGGTGTCAGAATTGAGAATATGGTGTTAGTTAAAAAGAGTGGTTGTGAAGTGCTTAATAAGCTCCCCCTAATACTAACAACCTAACTTCCTCACCAACGCCATCATCGGCGGTACATGAATAGGTTCGCCAAGCGCTAGATGAGCTACTTCACCCAAACACTCAGATACTGTTGGGTGCGGATATATAACCTCACTCAACTCCCTAACCGTTAACCCTAACATAATAGCCGCCGCTATCGAATGTATTATTTCCGAAGCACCATCACCTACAATGGTAGCTCCTAGTAATTTCTTACTACCTTCATCAATTATTAGCTTAATGAATCCATCAGGTGTTCTCTCAAGCTTCGTGAAGTCCCTAGGTACCGCCGTAAATGGGTACTTAACTACTAATGCCTTAACTCCTTTCTTAATAGCTTCGACCTCCTTAATACCTACTGAAGCAACCTCTGGATGGCTATATATTACTTCAGGCACTGGTTCCTTAGGTAGTATTGGTTCCTTACCCGCTATTACGTCAGCAACTATCAGTCCCTCTCTATGCGCCTTATGTGCTAACTGAGGAGGTCCAGTTACGTCTCCTATTGCGAATATGTTGCTTACCGATGTTCTGAACATGCCATCAACTTCAATAACCCCCCTCCTACCTAACCTAATACCTAGTTCCTCAAGCCCTATACCTCTAGTATTACATACCCTACCAGCAGCTACTATTACTTTCTCAACCTCAACCTCCTTAGCCTCCCCATTCCTCACTACCCTGACCCTCACGTACTCACCTCTCTTTTCTACTGAGGATACCTTAGATGACGTATTTACGTCAATACCCGCTAATTTCATATACTTACTAACGACCTTAGATACGTCTGGATCGTAAGTAGGTAGTACCCTATCCATTATCTCGACTAGGTGTACCTCGCACCCTAACCTAGCTAGGGCCATGCTTAATTCAGTACCTATAGCTCCAGCACCTACTATGAGTACTGAGTTAGGTATGTCCTTAAGCTCGAAGAACTCCCTATTACTTAATACTAATTTACCGTCGAAACTTAGATTAGGTACTGGTGCTGGATCAGTTCCTGTAGCTATTACTATGTTCTTGCCTTCAATAACCTGCTTACTACCATTCCTCTCAATAACCACTTCATTCCTTGACTTTAGCCTACCTATACCTTCGTAGATGTCAGCCTCACTTACTAAGTACCTAACACCGTTTCTTGACCTCTTAACTACGCTCCTTACCCAATCCATAACCTTACTTAAATCCCTAAATTCAAGCCTACACCCTATCCCTAACCTCCTTAAGGACTCAATAGCTGAAACCGCGTGAGATACCTCTATCAATGCTTTAGAGGGTATACACCCGTAGTTAGTACATTCACCACCTAAGTACTTCCTCTCTACTAAAGCTACCTTAAGTCCGTGACGTAACAATCTTATAGTCGCTACGTAACCTGCAGGTCCCGAACCTATTACTACTACATCATACTTCATTAAACATCACCTCACTTCTTAAGATCCTTGATAATCTCCTCAGCAACCTTCCTACCCGAGATTAACATACCCCCGAATATCGGCCCCATTCTTGGATACCCATAGAGTGATGCTGCTGCCATACCTGCTACGTAAAGCCCTGGCAATACTTTCCCAGTAGCCTTAACTACTAACTCCTCACCTTCATGCAGGTATGCTGGTCCGTGACCCTTAACCATTAGCTTTGCCTTAGGCAACTTCCTTGATACTATAGCTAATATTTCGGCGTCGTGTCCTGTAGCATCTATCACAGCCCTTGACTTAATGAATATTGGATCTACATGAAGTCCTGCCAGGGGTATTGCTGACCATATAACGACGACACCCTCAATACTGATTCCATTCTCTCTCTCCCTATATATGACGTCCTCAACAGTAAGTCCGAATACTACCTTGGCTCCAGCCTCCACAGCACCTACCGCTAGCTTAGCCATTAATTCAGCAGTATCAACTACGTAGAGTCCTTCCCTAACCTCACTATACTTAACCTTGAAATCCCTAAGTACTTCATTAGCTGGCGACTCAACGAGTATCTTATGTAGTAAGTTACCCCCACCACCTATACCACCTCCAAAACTTAACCTACGCTCAACTATGAGTACCTTAAGACCTGCATCAGCTAGGTACTTAGCGGCTGTAAGGCCTGATGGCCCAGCACCAACTACGACTACATCAACATTACTGAACTCTTTCCATTCCTTTAGTGACTCCTCAATAATTACTCTAGTTAATTCAGCCTCATCTACATACCTAAACATCGTAGTACCCCAGTTCAGTAGGGAGGAGGGGTAATAAGCTAAATAGTAAATAACACTGTTTTTAATTTGTTTAGAATAAAAATTATTTATTACCGAGTTATTAATACAGATAACACCCTCTTAACCTTATCAGGCAATCTACTTCTTAAGTCACTCACATTACTAACCAATAGATAGAGTCCATAAGGTACATACTCTAAGTACCTACACTCCCAAGGAATATTAGCTACTTTATCAGTTGGAACTACCTTAACTATGAATCCATTAAAGAACTCACCACTCCTAATAGAGATTAAGACAGCATCATTACGGAACTTACTAACTAATAAGTAACACCTTCCCTCCTTTCTAACCATCACTCTCTCAGCACCTATGGATTTTAGTATATTACTTACCTCGTTAACTACCTCACTTATCTCCAAAACACTTCCCTAACCATATATAACGATTAATTTACTTATAGTTCTAGGTGCTAAGTAATTGAGGAGTAGTATTAGGGAGCACCTCAGCTTAGTTACT
>Ga0256914_1002175_pt1 | contig 16641 bp, 10 predicted proteins | sample HulkmetaG_FD_191571 | JGI IMG/M metagenome (GOLD analysis project Ga0256914, IMG submission 191571) | Hydrothermal chimney microbial communities from Main Endeavour vent field at the Juan de Fuca Ridge, Pacific Ocean - Hulk | ecosystem: Environmental > Aquatic > Marine > Hydrothermal vents ... | reverse complement strand
CTTTCAATCTCGTGCCCTCTTTGCTCGTTCAGCTGAAAGAGTATGAAGATTTTCACGTAAACGACGAACTTTTAAACGCCGTTAGGAAAGACGTGGATTTTTTATCGCAAGAGGAGAAAATATATCTTATAGAGTATCTTTTTTTCTCCAACGAAGAAAACTGCATAGCTCCGTTTAGAAGATACAAAGAACTTTTTGAAAAAAGAAAAAGATACGGCGGTTTTAAAGAGGCCGCTAACGCCTTTTTGAATAAGGAATTTTTGGATCTTGAGGTTCTTTTTCTGCTCTCTTGGTGCGGAGAGTATCTGAAAAGAAACGATCCTTTGGTTAAATTTCTTATTGAAAAGGGTGAAAATTTTACTCACGATGATAAAATAAACCTTTTAAAGAGACTTAGCGAGTTTATAAAAGAAATTATTCCTCTATACAAAAGAGCGAAGGAAGAGGGAAAGATAAAAATCTCCACCACTCCTTTTTACCATCCGATAGAGCCTCTTCTTTTCAATCCGGAGAACGCTTCGGTTTCAAATCCTTCCACTCCTTTGCCCAACGATCCCTTGTCTTTAAGAGAGGACGGGATTTTGCATATAAAAAAGGCGATAGAGTATTACGAAAACGAATTCGGAGAAAGACCCGTCGGTTTTTGGCCCGCCGAGGGGGCGGTCAGTTACGAATTTTTGGAGGAGCTTAGCAAAGAGGGAATAGTTTGGGCGTGTACGGACGAGGAGATTCTTTATAAGACCGTAAAAGCTTTCAGGAAAGAGGATATTTATAAGAAAAACAGACTCCACTTTAAAAACGGAGGAATATATCTCTTTTTTAGAGACAGAACTTTAAGCGATTTGATAGGTTTTAGTTATAGCGGCTGGGATGAAGATAGAGCGGTTGACGATTTTATAAGAAGACTGAGAGAGATTTACGACTCTTGCGATAAAAGCTGTAACGTTAGCGTAATTTTGGACGGAGAGAACGCTTGGGAGCATTATAGAAACAACGCTTTTTATTTTTTTGAAAAACTCTACGGCGCCATCGAGGAGAACGATTGGATAGAGTCCTCTTTTTTTGACGAGGTTTTGCAAAATCGTGAGATAGAAGAGCACGAGCTTTACAATCTCGTTCCGGGAAGCTGGATAAACGGAGACTTTAGAATATGGATGGGGCATGAGGAGAAAAATAGGGCTTGGGAGCTGATTTATGATACGAAAAGAGACTTTGAGAGATTGAAAGACAGATTTGAAGAGTCTCTTTTGCGAAAGATAGAAAAAGAGTTTATGATAGCCGAGGGAAGCGATTGGTTTTGGTGGTACGGAGACGATCATTTCACCGTTCAAAAGGATGAATTTGACGCGCTTTTTAGGAAACATCTTATAAACGTGTACGCTTTGATGGGAGAGACGCCTCCCGATAAGTTGTTAAAATCCATAGTGGAAAACAAGAAACGGGATCTCTTTTTTAAAAAACCTCAAAATCTAATAAGCGCCGTGATAGACGGTAAAAATACCGATTTTTTCGAATGGCTCGGTTCGGGAGAGGTTGATCTCGAGCATGAGCTCTCCTCTATGAATCTGAAAAATTTCGTTATAGAAAAAATTAAATTCGGTCATGACGAGAATAATTTCTATTTTGCGTTAATAGGGGAGACTAAAAAGCTAATAGGCGGTTCTTTGGAAGTCTCTATAGAGGATAAAAATTTTCTTTTGCCTTTAAAAAGGGGAGTTTTTGAAAAAGAGGGCATAAAATACGCAACAGACGAGATTATAGAGATTGCCGTGGGCAGAGAAATGAGCGAAAACAAAAGAATCAATTTTAAACTTTTCAAAGATGGGAAACTGTTGCAACTTATGCCTCTCTATTTTAAGATAGAGATGAAATTTGAAAACGAATCTTTAAAAAACTGGTATGTATGAAGGAAGAGATATGAAAAAAAGCGTCCTTTTGCTCGGACTCCATTGCCATCAGCCCGTCGATAATTTCTCTTACGTCGTGGATGAGGCGATAGAGAAGGCTTATAAGCCTTTTTTCAGAGAAGTTTTAAAGTATGAGAATTTTAAATTTTCCGTCCATTACAGCGGCTGGCTTTTAGAGTATGTGAAAGAAAACGACGAAGAGTTTTTTGCCATGATGCGGGAGGCTTCCGAGAGGGGACAGGTGGAGTTTTTAACGGGAGGTTTTTACGAACCGATACTCGCTTCCATTCCCTCTAAGGATAGAAGAGGGCAAATTAAAAAGCTTAATAAATTTATAAAAAAGCATTTCGGTCAGAAACCGAGAGGATTGTGGCTTACCGAGAGAGTTTGGGAGAATTCCATCATAGCCGATCTGCATAAATGCGGAATCGAGTATGTGGTGGTGGACGATTATCACTTCATAAGCGCCGGTTTCGACCCTTCCGAGTTAAACGGATATTACGCAACCGAAGAGGGCGGAGTCGGAATGAAAATATTTCCCATAAACAAAACTTTAAGATATATTTTGCCTTTCAATCCTTCCGACGAGGTCGTAAATTATATAGAATCATTAGCCGACGAGAGGGTCAGCGCCGCCGTAATTTTCGATGACGGGGAAAAGTTCGGGATATGGCCTAAAACTTACGAGTGGGTTTACGAAAAGGGGTGGCTTAAGAGTTTTATGGAGAAGATTTCGAAAAACGAAAAGATAGAGACGGCTTTTTATAGCGAGTTTATCGATAACAATCCTCCTTTGGGCATAGCTTACCTTCCTACGACTTCTTATTTCGAAATGGGCGAGTGGTCGTTGAGAGCCGACGACGGCGTTAAAATGGAAAAGATGAAGGAGAACCTTTTAAAAAACGGTTTTGACGAAGTAAGCGTGGAGAAATTCGTAAAAGGGACTATTTGGAAAAATTTTCTCGTAAAATACAAAGAGTCCGATAGGATTCATAAAAGGGTGTTGGAACTTTCGAAAAATAGAGTCAAATCGAAAAAGTATAAGGAATCTCTTTTCAAAGCTCAAACGAACGACGTTTTGTGGCACGGAGTTTTCGGAGGTTTGTATCTGCCCAATCTAAGAGATAACGCTTACAGATTTATAATAGAGTGCGAGAACTTAAGGGGCGAGAAAGAGAAGTTGGAGATAAAAGATATCAATTTGGACGGCTATAAGGAGGCTAAATTTTCAAACGAAAATCTGATAGCCGTTTTCGACAGTAAAGATGGAGGCCAACTTACGGAATTTTCCGTGAGGGATAAGACTTTTAACTTTCAAAACGTTTTAACGAGATACAAAGAGGCTTATCATCAAAAGATTTTTGAAAATAGAGTTTATGGAGGTGAAGAGAAAAGAAAGGAGGGGATAGAAACTATCCACTCTTTCAATTTTGAGGAGCTTGAAAAATATAAAGAGCTTTTGAAGTTTGATTGGTATGTTAAAAACTCTTTTGTGGATCATATAAGTGACGAAAGTTTCACCCTCGATAGTTTTGACAACTGCACTTTTTGGGAATACGGGGATTTTGCAAATCAGCCCTTTTCTTTGCAAAAGAGAGGAAGAGAGGTCGTTTTTAAAAGAGAAGGAGGAATATATAAAAATTCCAGAAAATACGAAACTCTTTTGACGAAAAGATTTGCTTTGAAAGAAAACGGCATAGCGTTTAACATAAGCTTAAATAGCGAAAACATGGAAAATCTTTTTTATATTATGGAGCATAATTTTCATTTCGCTTCTTTAGGGGAGATTTTCATAAACGACCTTTCGTACGAAGGCTCTTTCGTGATGGAGAATACCGATGTTTTGAGTATAAAGGACGGATACACTTCTAAAGAGATAAAATTCGTTTTCGATAAAAAATGCGACGTTTTTCTCTATCCTTTGGATACTTTGTCTCAAAGCGAATCGGGATTCGAGATTATAAATCAGGGGCTTACTTTGGGATTTAGATTCGATTTCAATTGCCATTTGAACATTGCCGGAGAGATCGTTCTCTCCTCTTTAGGAGAATAAGTGTCCGTTATAAGATATTGTCCTTTAAGGGACGAAAAGGTTATCGTTGCGGTAAATAGGTTGCACAGACCCGTAGATTACGGAGTTTGCAAAGAGTCCGTAAAAGAGAGCGAAAAAGAGTGTCCGTTTGAAAGAGGCAGAGAGGAGCTTACTCCCAAAGAGATATTTTCAATAAGAGAAAACGGCGAATGGCTCGTTAGGGTGGTTCCGAATCTCTATCACGCCTTAAGCGTGGAGAGTGAAAAAAGATCATACTCGAGAGGTTATTTCGAGTATGAGGAGGGCGTGGGAGCTCACGAAGTTATCATAGAAAATCCCGACCATTTTAAAAAAATGAAAGACTATTCTTTAAAAGAGTTTAGAGATTATCTTTTTGCCGTAAAGAGCCGTCTTTTGGATTTGTCTAAAGATAAGAGGCTCGAATATGTAAGCGTATTTAAAAATCAAGGCGTAAACGCGGGTGCGACTCTTTCTCATCCTCACTCTCAGATTATAGCCACTCCTTTCATACCTAAGGAGATAAGGGAGGAGATAGAGAGGAAAAGAGCTTATTATAAGATTCATAAGAGAGCGCTTTTGGCGGATATCGTTTCGGAAGAGATAAGAGAAGAGAAAAGGGTGATAGAAAAAAACGAGGATTTTGTCGCTTTCGTGCCTTTTGCTTCGTTTTATCCTTTCGAAACGTTCGTGGTTCCTATGGAAAACATAAGCTCTTTGGCCTTTTTGGACGAGGGGAAGCTTCTTTCTCTATCGCAAATCTTACAAAAGGTTTTTAAAAAGCTTTATAAAGTATTGGGAGATTTCGACTTCAATCTGATTTATAAAAATTCTCCTCCGGTTACCGAACAGACCGATCCTAACTACTTTTATAAAATGGAGGAATTTTATCTGTTTTATATACAGATAATTCCGAGACTTTATAAATTGGCCGGTTTCGAACTCGCTTCAAATATGCGGATAAATCCCATAACTTCCGAAGATGCCGCCAAACGACTTAAAAATGCGTAAAGGTATAAATTTTTTTCCTTTTATGCCGAATTTATATCAGTGATATTTGGTTGCTATTAATCTTTTTTTAGATAATATTTCCGCAAAAGAAATTAAACTTATACGGATAGAAGGTGGAGAAAATATGAAATTGTTTATAGATTACGGAGGCACTCATTTTCGGTACGTTATAAAATCCGGTCACGAAATAGTTTCTCAGAAAGTTTTGGAAAGTCAGAAAGTGGATTTGCTCGATTTTTTGGAGACAAAACTTCAGGAGCTAAAAGATATAAACTTTATAGGCATATCTTTCGCCGGACAGGTGAAGGACGGAGTTATTTTATCGGCTCCCAATATAAAAATAAGAGAGAAAAACATAAAAGAGTATATAGAATCCAAATATAAAGTGAGATTGGAGATAGAAAACGATCTAAAATGCGCTCTTTTGGCCGAAATGAACGAAGTCGGGAGAGATAAAAGCATAGTTTTGCTCTATATAGGAACGGGTTTGGGGAGCGCATATAGCGAAAAAGAAGAGATTATAAGAGGCGTTAACAATTTAGCGGGAGAGGCGGGACACATCTCTTTTAAGAAGGCTCCTTTTAAATGCGGGTGCGGGAAAGACGACTGTTTGGAACTTTACACTTCCGGCATAGGGCTTTCCAAATGGGTTGAATATTACGGACTCGATATAGAGCCTACTTTGGAGGCTTTGGAAAATCACGGTTCCGAGGAAGCTAAGGAGATATTAAATAATTTTTATGAAGGGTTAAGTTTCATAACCTCTTCCTTGGTTACCGTTTTAAATCCGGAGTATTTGATTCTCGGAGGAGGAGTGATTACCCACAATCCTCATCTTTTAAATTTCGTTCAAAAATCCGTTAGCGAAAAGGCCTTGAAAAAATCTTTAAAAGATTTGAATATTAAGCTTTCGACTTTTGAAAACGCCTCCTTAAAAGGGGCCGAATATTTAGAAAACTATACAAGGAAATTGCTGATGAACTATTTGGAGATGGATTACAATCAAAAATATAGCACGAAAGTCGCCTATTTCAGTATGGAATTTGCCATTCATCAGGCGTTGAAAACCTATTCGGGAGGTCTGGGATTTCTTGCCGGTTCCCATATGAGAAGCGCATACGATCTCAAACAGAACGTTATCGGCGTCGGAATGCTTTGGACCTACGGATATTACGATCAAGTTAGAAAAGAAGACGGAAGCATGGGAGTCTCTTATATTCATAAAAAATATCACTTTTTGGAGGATCCCAACGTAACCGTAACGGTAACGGTTAACGGAAAGCCGGTTTTCGTTAAAGTTTATCTTTTAAAGCCGGAAGTTTTTCAGTCGGCTCCAATCATCCTGCTTACTACGGATATAGAGGAAAACGATTATCTTGCGAGAACGATAACTAAAAGATTGTATGACGGAAATCACGAGGCGAGAATCGCCCAAGAGATCGTTTTGGGAATAGGCGGAGCGAAAGCTTTGGAAGCTTTGGGAGAAGAGGTTGATATTTATCATATGAACGAAGGCCACGCTCTTCCTCTCGCTTTTTATCTTTACGGAAAGTATAAAGATATTCATGAAGTGAGAAAGAGAGTTGTTTTTACGACTCATACTCCGGAAGCCGCCGGAAACGAAGAGCATAACATCCATTTTTTACATAGAATGGGATTTTTTAACGGATTGGATCTCGATACGGTTAGAGAGATAACTAAGATATATCACGATACTTTCAGTCTGACTCTCGGAGCGTTGAGACTTTCCAAAATTTCAAACGCCGTTTCCAAAATACACGGCGTCGTTGCCAATAAGATGTGGTCCGAATATGAAGGAATCTCCAAAATCATCTCCATAACCAACGCTCAAAATAGAAGGTATTGGCAAGATAAGGGCATGATAAGGGCGCTTGATGAGAATTTGGATTATGAGATCATTTTAAGAAAGAAGCATTTAAAAAGAATGCTTTTTAATGTCGTGGCGGATCAAACCGGAAAAATGTTCGATCCGAACGTTTTAACGATAGTTTGGGCGAGAAGGTTTGCCGAGTATAAAAGACCGGGGCTTTTGAAGTATGATTATGAAAGATTTTTAAGGCTCGTTACGAGAGAAGAGGAACCCGTGCAGATTATTTGGGCCGGCAAACCGTATCCGGGAGACGAGATGGCCATAGATCTCTTTAACGAACTCGTTTACATAACGAGGGATTTAAAAAGAGCGACCGTTTTGACGGGCTACGAACTTGAGCTTTCCGCCGTTTTGAAAAGAGGGGCGGATATTTGGATAAATACGCCGAGGATTACCCGAGAGGCTTCCGGAACGAGCGGAATGACCGCGAGCATGAACGGAGCTTTGCATTTCTCCATTCCGGACGGATGGCATCCGGAGTTCGGAAAGCACGGAGTGAACTCTTTCGAGATACCGGGATGCGATCCCAATTTGCCGATAGAGGAGCAAGACAGGCTCGATAACAAAAATATGATGGACGTTTTGGAAAACGAAATAATTCCTTTATATTACAGAGATCAAAACAAATGGGTTTGGATGATGAAAAACGCCATGAGAGACATAGTTCCCTATTTCGATTCCGACAGAATGGCTAACGAGTATTACGAGAAGATGTATAACTATACGTATTCTCCGAGCGACTACGAAAAGAAGGAAACGAGGATTTCTATGTTCATATAGAACGGAAGGGGGGAGATTATTCTCCTCCCACTATTCCTTCGTCCACGTCGGGATTAATTTCCTGAGGGATGTAATCTTTTCCGAACTCTTTTTTGGCTAATTCCAAAGCTTCTATAAGATCGTCTATGTTCTCGTAAGGAATGTGAACTCTATACTCGGGATGGGTTAAATTTCCGTCTAAAGAGACTCCTATGCTAACTACCGGTTCGCTTTTTTCTCCGTAAGGTTCGGTTATGTGAGCTACCGATACGATGCCGTCTTTCGTGCCGTATAGACTGAAAAACTTGATTTCCGTACTATTTTTTGACATTTTTGCCTCCTTTGTTAAATTTATTTATTTTTTATTATAACAAAACTTTTTATTAAGTAGGTTTTGTCTTTTATAAATCGTTCGTTTCCCGAGTGCGTTTAACTTTTTTCGACGGAAATTTATCTTGCAAATTCGCCGTTAAATCTTCTTTTGTAAAAGGCTCTTTCCCTCTTCTTTTTTTTCTCCAAAAACCGATATTAAAAGTAAAGTTTATAAGGATACGGATGAAAAATTCGAAAGTTTTATTTTTCATCAACTCTTTAGGCGGCGGAGGCGCCGAGAGAGTTTGCGTAAATCTTGCTAACGGTTTTTATAGAAAGGGATTTGATATCTCTTTGCTTGTTTTAAATCTGAATAACGACGTTTTTTCCAAGGAGTTGGATGAAGATATAGCGTTTTATAATTTAAATAAGAATCATACGAGAGAGGCTTTTTTCAAACTCGGCAGGTTTTTGCTTGAGAAAGATTTCAGGGTGATTTTGGTTTTTAATTACCAGCTTGCCGTTTTACTTCTTTTTTTGAGGAACGCTCTCTTTTTGGATTATAAGATAATCGTTAGAAATATAAATACTTTGAGCATGATTTACGAGAGGCAGAGCTCTTTTTGGCATAAATATTTCGTAAATTCTTTAACCAAAGTTTTTTATAAAAGAGTGGATCTGATCGTAGCGCAGTCCGAAGGGATGAAAAAGGATCTTGTTTTAAATTATTATATTCCTTCGGAAAAGATCGTTACGATAAACAATCCGGTTAACAAAAAGATAGAGGAGTTTGCAAAAAGTATCGATTATATAAAGTTTCCGAAAAGACACGAAGTTTTATTCGTAGGTTCTTTAACCGAAAAAAAAGGGGTGGAGTATCTTTTTAGGGCGTTTGCGCTGGTGCATAGGGAAGATCCCGATCTTAAGTTGAGAATCGTGGGAGAGGGAAGGCTGAAAGATAAACTCGTAAAGTTGTCGCATGATCTCGATATAGACAAAAATGTCGTTTTCGAAGGATTCGTTTCGGATGTGGGAATTTACTATTTGAAAGCGAAAGCGACTCTTTTAACTTCTTTATACGAAGGTTTTCCTAATGTTTTGGTGGAGTCTTTGACTCTTGGCACTCCCGTCGTTTCTTTCGACTGTCCGAGCGGACCTTCGGAGATCATAGAAGATGGCAAAAACGGATATTTGGTCGAATATCTGAATATAGAGGCTTTTAAAGATGCGGTATTGAGAGTTTTAAAGAGGGATTTCGATTCCAAAAGCGTAGCCATGACCGCTTTGAAATACTCTAACGAAGTTATTTTGGAAAAATATGCGAAGGTGATAAAGAGTTTTCTATGGCATTACAGATAGCTATATACGCTCTTTTGGGTTTTTTTATAATTTTGGTGGAGACGGGGAGAAAAAAAGAGACGATATTTGACATGATGAGTTTTTTCAATCTCTTTTTTTTCCTCGTTTACAGCGTCGTTCCGATAATCCTTCTTTACGGAGGAGTGGAAGAGTACGCAAGCCCCAATCTCTCCCGCGGAGTTTTTTATTTCGGCAAAACCGTTTTTACTCCGATAATTATTTTTATAGCTTATTTGACTTTTTTAGGAGGCTACTATTGGTCGGTTCCGAGATCTTGGGTTAGCGATTTAAGATTCGAGTTTTTGTTGAGCGAAGAGAGTATTTTAAAGATTATCCCTTTTTTGTTCGTGATACTGTTTTTTGCTCTTTACGTATATATCATGCAGTTTGGCGGGCTTAGAGAGACGATAGCCGTTGCGGAGCTTTATAGAAACGGAAAGCTCGAGCCTCCCAAGTACGGATTTATGATGAGATTTTTTCAAATAGATCATTTTATTTTATATTACACTTTTTTTAAAATATTTTTGGAAAAGAGTTCCAAATACAAAAGCGTGTATCTTGTTTTCTTTTTGATTTCTCTTGGGGCGTTCGCTCTTATAACCGTTTTGTTCAATAGTAGAAGTTACATTATCTTAACTCTTTTAGGATTTTATGTAATAACCGCTATTTACAAGAACAAGTATTATCTTTTGGGAGTCTCTTTGGCGATTATCGCGGCGGTTTTGATAATAGAGTACGGAGACCCGTTTTTCCTCGCTTTCCCTTCTCTTTATAACGACGGGGTCGAGGCTTTCGTGGAGGAATTTTTAAGGGCTAAGGAGCACGAATACAGCATAGGATTTGCCGGAATAGTCAGAAACTTTTCGCATCCGATAGTATCTTTGGAAACGGCTTTGGCCATAGCCGGATACAGTTTGGAATTTAATAAATTTTTCGAGCTGATAGTCTCTCTTTTAAATCTCATACCTCAAAAACTAACCGGCTATACGCCTCCGAAATCGATAATGGAGGTGAACACTTTTTATACTTACGGTATGGTCGGGCATCCGGCCATTTTACCGGGGCTTTTGGGCAATTTCGCTTACTCTTTGGGAGCGGTCGGAGTTTGGATAGGGAGTTTCGTTTACGGAATTCAAGGAGGGGTTTTAAACGAGATTTTTCTAAACGTTTATAGAAAATATAAGGGTTTTATCGTTTTTTATTATCTTGCCGCTTTCAATTACGGTTTTTTCCTTTTTAAGGGGGATTTCATTCACGGGCTTAAAGGAAACTTTTTGCTTATAGTCTCCATATTGACTCTCCTTTTCTTTTCGAAGGTTTATAGGGAGAAAAAATATGCTTAAAGTGGTTTATCTTCTCTCCACTTTGGAAGCGACTGCTCCGGTTAAACAGCTTTTTTATATAGTTAAATATCTTGATAGAAACGGGTTTGAACCTTTCGTTGTTACTTTATCTCCCGAAAAAGAGAGAAGTTATAAGGAGCTTTTTTTAAAAGAGGGGGCGGAGGTTATCTCTTTGGAGCGGTCGAGAGTGGAAGGAGCGTTTTTAAATCGCTTTCTTCTGAAAAGGATTTTAAAAAAATTAAATCCCGATATAGTTCATTCCCAAGGCCATAGGGCCAACATGCTTTTGAGCGGTTTTTCGGAATATAAAAGGGTCGTAACCTTAAGGGCGAATCCTTTCAAAGATTACGCGTTCTCTTACGGGAAAATTACGGGGAAATTTTTGGCCGAAAGAGAGCTTAAGGCCGTTTTGTCTTTTGATAGGGTGGTTTGCGTTTCTAAATCTTTAGCCGATACGGTTTACGAAAAAAGCGGTAAAAAGGTTGAGTATATTTATAACGGATTGGATTTTTCTCTTTACGAAGAGGAGTTTGATAAGGAGGAGCTGAGAGAGAGGTTGAATCTTCCTTCCGACAAAAAAATTTTTTCCGTCGTCGGGAATTTGATAGAGGGAAAAGATCCTAAAACCGTAATCGAAGCTTTTAAGCTTTTAAACCGAAACGATTTTTATCTCGTTTTTTTGGGAGAGGGGGAACTTTTGAGAGAGTGCGAGAGGCTGTCGGAAGGTCGGGCGGACTTTAGGGGATTTGTGAAAAACGTTAAAGATTATCTTCATGCAAGCGATTATCTTATTTCGGCCTCCCTAAGCGAAGGAATGCCCAATGCCGTTTTGGAAGCTCTCTCTTGCGGATTGGGAGTGGTTTTATCCGACATCTCTCCTCACAAAGAGATAGTTGGAGGGGGCTATTTCGGAGAAATATTCGAAACTAAAAATCCTTCCGATTTAAAAAACAAAATTTTAAAAATGTTGAATAAAGATTATGAAAAGGTATCTTATGAAGCTAAAAGAAGAGTAAGGGAGGATTTCGACGCTAAAAAGAACTCTTTTAAATATCAAAAACTTTACGAAGAAGTGGTGAAAGGCAAAAAATGAGAGATATGGAACATACTTTAATGAGCAAAGAGGAACTTGATCATATTTTAAAAAAAGACGAAATTTTTTATACCAAAAGTTGGAGAGAAGCGGTTATAAGAGGAACTCAAAGCGAAAATTTCGCCGTTTTAACGAGTTTTAGAGGCGAAAACGCTTTGCTTGGAATCTATTTTAAAAAGGAAGAGAGCGTTTTTAAACTCGTCGGTTCCCCTTTGCCCGGCATTTTCACTCCCTATCTCGATCCCGTTTGGCTTATGGATCTTACCGAAAAGGAGAAAAAGGAGGTTTTCTCTTCTCACGCTCGATTTTTGAAAAAATCCGGTTTTTCCTATATTGAATACCGCTTTTTCGATTATGAGGAGGCGAAACTTTTAAATGAAGGAATCAATTTTTCTCTTAATAAATTTTATAACTATATTTTAAGGGTGGATAAGCAAATAGAGTCCAAAATAAGCGATTTTTGCAAAAAAGCTTTGGTAAGAGCTAAAAGAAGCGGAGTTTTGATAGAGAGGATAGAAGCCGACATAGTTGACGTGGAAGATTACTATTTTATGCTTGAGGCGATATCTCGGGAAAAAGGTAAAAAAGTTATCCACTCTTTCGATTTTTTTAAAGAGATCGTCCATAAGATGCAAGGGGACAATAAGCTGTTTTTTATAAGGGCCGTTTTGGACAACAAAATAATATCCATGATGATTTTTTTATACGACGCGAAAAAGATGGTATGGCTTAGCGGCGTTACCGTAGATAGCGCTAAAGAGATCGGGGTAGAGCATGCGATGATTTTGGAGGCTTTTAAGTTCGCTTACGGAAAAAGGCTCGAATTTTTGGATCTGAATAGAAAAGGCGATAAGGAGCTGGATAAGCTTAAAGAGGATTTCGGAGCCTCGTTGCATGCGTGCGGGGAGCTTTCGTATAAAACTCCCTTGGCGAAATCTGCCGAAGCTCTCTACAAAAAATTAAAAAGACTTTCGTAATGTTGCAAAAGATTAAGGCCAAACTCTCTTTGGAAAGCAATAAGAGAGTATTTTACAACTTTCTTTCGATGAGTTTTTTACAGGGAGCCAATTATATACTTCCTCTTATAATTCTCCCGTATCTCGTTAGGGTTTTGGGAGTGGAGTATTTCGGAGTTTGGTCTTTCGTAACGGCGGTTATGGCCTATCTCGTTTTAGTCGTCGATTACGGTTTCGAGCTTTCGGCCACCAACGCCGTATCTATCAATAGAGAGAACGAAGAAAAGATAGAGGAGATTTTCGGTTCCGTTTTTATCATAAAATTTTTTCTTATCGGATCGTCTTTTCTGTTTCTTTTTATTTTGCTGATTTTTATGGAGAAATTCTCTCAATTTTTTTGGGTTTACGTAGTCGCTTTCGGAATGGTCGTGGGGCAGGGGATTTTCCCGGTGTGGTTTTTTCTCGGTATGGAGAGAATGGGATATATAACTTTTTTAAATATCGTTGCGAAACTTCTTTTTACGATATTTCTTTTTATTTTCGTGAAAACTAAAGAAGATTTGATATTGGTCGCTTTTTTCAACTCATTGGGTTATTTGATCGTCGGTTTTTATTCTATTTATTTGATTAAAAGGGAGTTTGGAATAACTTTCAAATTTCAACCGTTTTCCGTAGTGAAAGAGTATCTTATAGAGGGGTGGTACGTTTTCGTCTCTCGAATTTCCGTAACTTTTTACTCCACGATAAATACCATACTTCTCGGACTTTTGACGACCGACGTTTTGGTCGGTTATTACAGCATAGCGGAGAAGATTACCGTAGCCGCAAGCGGGATAATCTATCCTCTATTAAAAGCCGTTTATCCCTATTTTTCGAGCGTATATAAAGAGTCGCGGGAGAGATTTTTCTATCTGAATAAGAAGCTTTCTTTATATATTCTTTTTATTTTAGTGCCTCTGTTTTCGGTTTTGTTCGTATTTAGCAGAGAGATTTTGTATTTTATAAGCGGGGAGGAACCTTCCTCTTTGATGGTGTTTACTTTGCAGGTTTTTTCTTTCAAAGTGCTTTTTTCCTCTTACGGGACTCAATGGACTCAGATTCTAATTACGCTTTCTCAAGGAAAAGTTCTTCAAAAGATTTTGGTTAGAGCCGCTTTTATAAATATGCTTTTAGCTCCCCTCGTTATCTTTCTATTCGGCTTGCAAGGGCTCGTATTTTGGGGACTTTTTATCTCCTTATACACGACTCTTTCTCAAGGAGCGGCAATTTACAGAATCAAAAAAGAGTTTAAAAATTAAAAATATTTATGATGATTTTACTTTTTTAACAAAAAGGTTCAAAAAAACTAAAAATTGACGATTTTCTTCATGGAAACGGAATTTTTTAAACCATGAAGGAAAACCTTATGAAATTTTCAGTTTTGATGGCGGTTTATTATAAAGAGAAACCGGAATATCTTAATAACGCTCTCATTAGCGTTTACAGCGCTCAATCTTTAAAACCCCACGAAATAGTTTTGGTAAAGGACGGTCCTTTAAGCGAAGAGCTTGAGGAGGTTATAAGAAAATGGGAGGCTAAAATTCCCGGAGTTTTGAAAGTCGTAGCCTTGAAAGAAAACGGCGGCCTTGCGAAGGCTTTGAACGAAGGACTTAAAGAGTGCAGCTTCGAATACGTAGCGAGAATGGACAGTGACGATATCTCTTATCCGGACAGGTTTAAAAAAGAGATAAGTTTTTTAAAAAAGAATCCGGATATAGACGTCTTGGGGGGATGGATAACCGAATTCGAAAAAGACGAGAGAAGTATCTGTTGCGATAGAAAAGTGCCTATCTCCACCAAAGACATAGCCCGTTTCGCAAAAAACCGATGTCCGGTTAACCACGTTACGGTTATTTATAAGAAATCGAAGGTTTTGGAAGTGGGCGGATACGATAAGTTTATAGGAATAGAGGATTATTATTTGTGGGCTAAGATGCTTTTGAAAGGATATAAATTTTTCAATCTCCCGGAGTATCTCGTGCATGTACGGGCGGGAGAGGAGATGATAGAGAGAAGAAGGGGAATCTCTTACGCTAAAAAGGAGTTTTTGCTTCAGTTTGAGTTTTATCGGATGGGTTTTATAAGTTTGCCGGTTTTTATAAAAAATACTTTTGTTAAGTTTCTAATCAGAATGGCTCCCGTATCTCTTTTGAGAAGAATCTATAAAGACTTAAGAAAAGTGGATTTTTCAAAAGTCGAAAGCGACAGAAACATCTATTTCAGACCGAAGTATAGAGAAATTTTGTACGGAGAGAGCAGATGAATCATAAAAGCAGAGAGTTTATAAATTTTTCTTCGATATTTTTTATGTTTAATAAAAACAACAGGCTTTTGACTTTTTCGGTTACTTTTTTATTTCTCCTTATGGGAGTTATATATCTTTTTTTGAAAACTCCCACTTATAAAAGTTATACGAGCATAGAGCTTGATAAATCCTCTTTTCAAAAAAGCAAAAGCGGAGACGATCTTTTGGATCTTATAAATTCTCCCACGATAAGCGACATAGAAACTCAGATAGATTTGATAAAATCCAAAAAGATAATATTGGGAACGATAGAAAAACTTAATCTCGATATAAGGTATTATAAATACGACTCTTTAAAAAAAGAGGAGCTTTATCCCGATCCTCCTTTTCGCGTCGTTTGCGACTCCGTAGGAAAAGAATCCGTAGGTTTCGTTATAGAACCGACTTCCAACGATAAATTCAAACTCTATTATAAAAACTTTTTTATGCCCCAAATTGCGAGTTTTATACCTTTTAAGAGTTTGAAAGAGAAGATACTGGAGTATGCGGGAGAGTTTCGGTACGGCTCGGAGATAAAACCGATAAAAGTTAGCGGATGCAGTTTTAAAGTTTTGAAAACGGGATTTATGGAGATAGGAAAGAAGTACGAATTTGACATTTTTCAAAAAGACGCTTTGGTGGATTTTTACAAGAAGAAGCTTCACATAACTCCCTCCTCTTTAAGGTCCTCTTTGATAAAGATAGAACTTGAGGAGAGCAACCCTTATGTCGTTAGAGATTTCCTAAACACTCTTACGAAAGTTTATATAGCTCAAAATATAGAAAAAAGAACTCATTCGGCTTCGGTTACTTTGAACTTTATAAACGACCAAATAGAAAACATAAAAAGAAAGCTTCAAGAGTCTGCGGAAAAGCTTAAAAATTTTAAAAAGAACAGCAACATAATAGACGTGGATACGAAATCGAGAGAGCTTATGCAAAAAATCATTCAAGCCGACGAACAGCTTGCGAGGCTTAAAGTGGATCTAAGCGGTTTTTTGATTCTCGAAAAAGAGCTTAGGAGAGGAAACTATTCCGCTATGATAGGGCTTGGAAGAAGATACGAGGCTTTAAGCTCCATCGTAAAAGATTTGGAGGACTCTTTGGCAAAAAGAGCCGAACTTCTAACGGAATATACGGAGAAACATCCGGAAGTTGCGGCGATAAATCATAAGATAGAAAATCTCAAAATGGCCATTTCGAATATCGCTAAGGGCATAGAAAACAATTTGAAAAATCAGATAGCGGAACTTGAGAGGATAATAAAAAAATATAACGACGCTTTAAATAAGCTTCCGGGCAAAGAGCAACAGCTTGCGAACTACGAAAGAAAATACAACGTAAACGAAAAACTCTACTCTTATCTTTTGGAAAGAAAATCGGAGCTCTCTTTGGCCAAGGCTTCCAAGGTTTCGGATGCGAGAGTCATAGACAAAGCGACCGCGCCTACTAAACCCTATAGTCCCAAAAAGGCTTTGGTGCTTTTGATCTCTTCGGTGCTCGGATTGATTTTTTCGACTATTTTGATTTTAATAAAAAACCGACTCGACAACAAGGTAAAAAGCGAAAAAGAGCTTAAATCACTAACCCGCTATCCCGTTTACGGCAGCGTTCCTTATATAGAAAACAGGAAGCTT
>Ga0256914_1002174_pt1 | contig 16642 bp, 16 predicted proteins | sample HulkmetaG_FD_191571 | JGI IMG/M metagenome (GOLD analysis project Ga0256914, IMG submission 191571) | Hydrothermal chimney microbial communities from Main Endeavour vent field at the Juan de Fuca Ridge, Pacific Ocean - Hulk | ecosystem: Environmental > Aquatic > Marine > Hydrothermal vents ... | reverse complement strand
AAGGGAGAAGACTCCCTTCTTTTCAAAAGATTTAAGGGATTTATACGAGAAAAAGGACTTCTGGGTTCAGCCTCGTCGGTCCTTGTAGCCCTGTCAGGAGGTCCTGACTCTGTATGCCTTCTTCATCTGTTTTACCTCTTGGCTCGTTCAAAAAAGATAAATTTGCAGGCTGCCCATCTACATCATGGCCTTAGAGGAAAAGAGGCCGATAGGGATGCAGAGTTTGCTAAAGAGATTTGCCAAACAAACTCTATTAGGTTTCATCTTGCCTATGAAGATGTAGCAAAATTTGCCCATGAAAGGCGAATGAACCTTCAAGGCGCAGCAAGAAATCTTAGGTATCGTTTTTTGAAAGATGTAGCTCAACGCGAAGGTATAAAGCTTATTGCCACTGGCCATACCGCTGACGATCAGGCAGAAGAACTTCTATTACGATTTATCAGGGGATCTGCCCTTGAAGGTTTGTCTGGGATGCATCCCAAAAGGGGGGATGGTGTAATCCGTCCTTTGCTTTTTGCTGAAAAAGATGAAATCTTAAAACATCTAGATGCCTATAAAATACCATTCATAATGGATTCGTCTAACTTGGCCTCTAAGTATACAAGAAACAGGTTAAGGCAGAGGCTTATTCCCATTATTAAAAGAGACTTCAATCCATCTATAGTATCTACACTTTCAAAAACGGCTTACCTCCTTCAAGATGATGAGGAGGTATTGGCAGATCTTGCTTATAAGGCTTTAGAAGGCGCATTGGTATTCCCTAAAACGGTCTCTTTAAGAGAAGGATTTGTAATCCTTTTAATAGGTGCTCTAACTAAATGGAAACCAGCAATCCAAAGACGGGTTATTCGTTTGGCACTGGAGATGGTTGGAGTGCAAAGGGCCAGGATACTGGCGGATCATCTTCTCAAACTTCAACATATTATAGAGTCTGATCTTCCGTCAGGTAGCTATTCTATTCCGGGTGATTTTTGGGCTGCACGTATTTATAATCATTTGATTATTATTAGGAAGGGCCTCTTTGATAAGGGCCAGTGGAAGGTTGATGGGGATTGGTTGCGTGAAATCAATGCCCCGGGTATTTGGGAATTGCCCAGTCCTTTAGGGAGCATCTCTATTAATAAAATAAAAAACTTTGAAGCGGAAGGCAAAATAAGAAAATTGGCAGGAAGCAGCTATCCTAGGCCTTTGTATCTAGATGCCAAGATAGCCCAATTCCCAATGCAATTGCGCCTGAGACGGCCTGGTGACAGGTTTAGGCCCTTTGGTGCAAAAGACGAATCGAAATTAAAGGATTTTTTTATAAACAGGAATATCCCCAGGGTAATAAGAGACTTCATACCGCTTATTGTAAAAGGCCAGAAAATTGCAGCGGTATGCGGCATCGAGGTTAGCCATTGTTTCAGGGTTACTGGCAGATCAGTCCTTGAAATTTGCTGGGAACCTTCTAATCTTTTGAAAATCATGCTTTCCCTGTCAAGTAAGTAGGTTTTTTCGGGTAAATTGCACTTCAAGAACATTCTTTTTTGGTTGCATTTACATTGGCATATCGTTTAATTTATTAAAAATGTCCTTATTAGACTTTTTTCTGTGTGATTGGATTTATTGTCTTAAGATCAATAATCCAATAAAGATTTTCATAAAGTGGAGGAACGTATTTGAATACCTTTTATAAAAATCTCAGCTTATGGCTTGTAATAGGCCTTGTTGTCGTATTTCTATTCAATCTTTTCAACAAGCCCCAGACCAATGTTCAGGAAATAACCTACAGCGACTTCCTTAACTATGTGGAAAAAGGAGAAGTGGCCAAGGTTGTAATACAAAATGAAAAGGTGGAAGGGGTATTTGAGAACCAGCAGAAGTTCCGAACTGCCATACCCTACCAGGACAGGGATCTCATCCCAGAGCTGAAGAAAAAAGGCGTGATTATCCAGGTCAAACCAGTGGAAGAAACGCCTTGGTATCTCACTCTGCTCATCTCGTGGTTTCCTATGCTCCTGCTCATAGGCGTATGGATATTCTTTATGCGGCAGATGCAGACTGGTGGAGGCCGAGCCATGTCATTTGGCAGGAGCAAGGCAAAGATGCTCAATGGCCAGAACATCAACGTGACTTTCAAGGACGTTGCCGGAGTAGACGAGGCCAAGGAGGAACTGACTGAGGTCATCGAATTTCTTAAGGACCCTAAAAAGTTTACAAAGCTTGGAGGAAGGATCCCCAAGGGTGTCCTGCTGGTAGGGCCTCCTGGTACGGGCAAGACCCTTCTGGCCAAGGCAATTGCTGGCGAGGCTGGCGTGCCTTTCTTCAGCATCAGTGGTTCGGACTTCGTTGAAATGTTTGTCGGTGTGGGTGCCTCACGTGTCCGCGACCTGTTTCTGCAGGCCAAGAAGCACGCACCTTGTATCATCTTCATAGACGAAATAGATGCTGTCGGACGTCACAGGGGTGCTGGCCTTGGTGGCGGCCACGACGAAAGGGAACAGACACTCAACCAACTGCTCGTGGAGATGGACGGATTCGAGACATCCGAAGGCGTAATAGTAATCTCTGCAACCAACCGTCCAGACGTTCTCGATCCTGCTCTTTTGAGACCAGGACGTTTCGACAGACAGGTAGTGGTCCCAGTTCCAGACGTTCGAGGCAGGGAAGAAATCCTCAAAGTGCACGCTGCAAAAACCCCCCTTGCCGACGACGTGGACATTTCGGTTATCGCCAAGGGCACACCAGGTTTTTCAGGTGCAGACCTTGAAAACCTCGTCAACGAGGCAGCGCTCATTGCTGCGCGGGCCAACAAAGACAAGGTGGAAATGATCGACTTCGAAAAGGCCAAAGACAAGGTTCTCATGGGTGTCGAGCGAAAGAGTCTCATAATGTCTGACCAGGAAAAGGAGATTACCGCCTACCACGAGGCTGGCCATTGCCTGGTTGCCAAACTGCTTCCTGGCACGGATCCGGTCCACAAGGTAACCATCATTCCTAGGGGCCGTGCACTGGGACTCACCCAACAGCTCCCTGAGGATGAAAGGCATACCTATCCTCGTTCCTATCTCATGAATAATTTGGCAATACTTCTCGGTGGACGTGTAGCAGAGGAACTCATATTTGAAGACTATACCACAGGTGCAGGCAATGATATCGAACGGGTGTCATCCTTGGCAAGGAAGATGGTGTGTGAATGGGGGATGAGTGATGATATAGGGCCTGTGGCCTTTCAGAAGCAAAATGAAGAGGTCTTTCTTGGAAGAGATTTTGGGCATGTTCGCGAATACAGTGAGGCTACAGCACTTAAGATAGACCAAGCCATCGAGAAGATTGTCAAGGAGACCTACAATAAGACCAAAGAGCTTCTTACTGAAAACATAGAATGTCTACACAGACTTGCTCAGGAATTGCTTGAAAAAGAAACCCTTGATGCAAAAGATATTGACGAAATATTGTCTTCTTGCCGAAAAAATGAAAAAGAAGTAGAGGTGAAAAAAGAAGAGGAAAACGGCGGTCCTTCTGATAAATGACCAGTTATGCAATAAAATGCAGAAACTTTGACCTAAATCCCAAAAAGAAGACCATAATAATGGGGGTCCTAAACGTGACCCCTGACTCCTTTTCAGATGGTGGGAAATTCCTTACCACTACAGCCATAATTGATCAGTGTAAGAGACTCATAGAACAGGGTGCTGATATTATTGATGTTGGCGGAGAGTCATCAAGGCCATTTGCTGAGCCGGTTCCCTTGCAAGAGGAGTTGGAGCGTGTCATGCGAGCTGTTAAGGCCATAAGGACATTTTCTGATATACCCATATCTGTAGACACAACAAAGGTTCAAGTAGCCAGGCAGGCCTTGCTAGGGGGCGCTGACATAATAAATGATATAAGTGCACTCAGATTCGATGAAGGTATGGCAGAATTGATAGCCTTTGAAGGGGTACCTGTAATTTTAATGCACATGAAAGGCACCCCAAGAGATATGCAAATAGATCCGTATTATGATGACGTAGTAGGCGAAATTTATGATTTTTTTCAAGAAAGAATAGAATATTGTCTTTCCAAGGGGATAGATAAGAAACAGATCATTCTTGATCCTGGGATCGGTTTTGGTAAACGTTTCCAGGATAACCTTGATATTATAAATAATCTGGAGACATTTCTTGATCTCAATGCTCCTGTTTTGGTTGGACCCTCACGAAAGGCCTTTTTGGGAAAGATTACAGGCCATGAAGATCCTGCCAAAAGGGATAATGCCACCTGTGGCGCAGTTGTTGCCTCTGTGCTGAATGGGGCATCTATAGTCAGAGTACATGAGCCAGCCTGTATTGCCGATGCTGTTAAAGTCGCATACACGTTAAGGATGCGGAAAGGGGAATCTGTCTGATGGATTCCCTGCAGCAATTCCTCCCCATACTTAGATGGCAAGATGTTGTAGACATCTTGCTTGTGGCCTTTATCATTTATCGGATAATGGTGCTCATTCGTGGAACTAGGGCAGTGCAAATGGCTGCAGGGCTTGGGGTTATTATCCTTACCTATTTTGTTGCAAAGCAGTTGCAGCTTTATACTTTGCATTGGCTTCTAGGTACAGCCTTAAGTTCTATTTTCCTGTTGGTTGTTATTGTTTTTCAGGACGATATAAGGAGGGTTCTTACCCAATTTGGACAGCCTCCTTTTCTCAGATACAAAGTAAAGACCTTTCACGCCTTGGAGGAAGTTGCCAAGGCAGCATCAGAGATGTCCCAATCTAAGACAGGGGCACTGATAGTGCTCGAACGGACTATAGGCCTTAATGAATATATTGAGACAGGTACTAAAATAGATGGTGAAGTAAGTCGCATGCTACTTAACACCATCTTTGCCAAATGTACGCCCCTTCACGATGGGGCAGTTATAATACGGGGTGGGCGTCTTGCTGCAGCAGGCTGTGTATTGCCTTTGACCTCGAATCCAGCCATTAGCAGACGGTTAGGCACCAGGCACAGGGCAGGTATTGGTATTACAGAACAAACAGATGCGGTTACAGTCATAGTCTCTGAAGAGACTGGAGCTATTTCGGTTGCAATAGCTGGCAGGATAACCAGGGATATAAGTTCAGGCATCCTAAGAAGGATACTTCATAACAGTTTTGCCACAGATGAAAAAGATGCCTTGCGTTGGCGCTTGAGGTTTAAGTAGATGAATTGGCACGATATTTTTGTCCGGGATTGGCATCTGAAACTGATAGCCCTTGCCTTTTCAGTAACGTTATGGTCCTTTGTGGTAGGGCAAGAAAAGGCCGAAATAGGCTTGTCTATTCCTCTTGAGATAATAAATTTGCCTTCCAATCTGGTCATTGCCAACGATATACCTTCAGATGTAGAGATAAGGGTATTTGGACCAAGATCAATCATTAGAAATGTTGCTGCCCAGAATCTTACAAAGGTAATTGATCTGAAAGATGCATCACCTGGGAAGATGGTGATACATCTGGCTGCTGATGATTTTTCCCTGCCAGGCGGTGTAAAGGTACTCAGGATCAAACCGAGCATAATAGAGATAGAGCTTCAGCCTCTTCTCAGGAAAACAGTCCCAGTAAAACCTGTCCTTGAAAATCAACCAGCTCCTGGCTATGAGGTCGAAAAGGTAATAGTGCAACCCCTTGCGACCCAGATCAGTGGTCCTGCCAAGGAGGTGAGCAAGATCAGAGAGCTTGTTCTTTCTCCTGTGGATCTGACAGGAGCGAGGAGTACATTCACTGCTATTGCCACACCTAATCTGCAAAAGTTGAGGATTAGTGTGGAAGGAAGCTCAAAGTTTAGGGTTACAGTCTATATTAGGCCAAAGAAGGGGACGCGAAAGATAAGACATGTGCCGGTTAGAATATTTCAAGGACCCTATAAAGTCTCTGTATGGCCAACCGAGGTAACTGTGAAACTGTGTGGAGAGATTCCATCCTTGAATAAATTGCGTATTGAGGATATCAATGTCAGCGTAAATGCCACATCTTTAAAACCAGGAAAATATGTAGTAGAGCCAGCGGCAAAGGGCCCTCCTGGCTTTGAATGCTTAGAAATTATCCCAAAGAAGGTACGGATTAGGGTATCTCGGGAGAAGATAAGATGAGGAAGCTTTTTGGTACAGATGGTGTTAGGGGATTGGCCAATGTTCATCCAATGACCACAGATGTTGCTATGAATCTTGGCCGTGCAGTAGCATACGTTTTTAGAAACGAAAGGAGCAGAAATCCGAGGATCCTTATTGGAAAGGATACCAGACTTTCTTGCTATATGCTTGAAAATGCGCTGGCTGCCGGTATATGTTCGATGGGAGTCGATGTGCTTATGGTAGGCCCAATGCCTACTCCTGCTATTGCCTTTCTTACCGAAAGCATGAGGGCAGATGCAGGCGTGGTTATATCTGCATCCCACAATCCGTTTCAGGATAACGGCATAAAGCTCTTCTCTCATGATGGTTTTAAATTGCCAGACCGTGTAGAAGCCAGAATCGAGGAGTTAATGGATTCGCCGGTTTTACAGCGTGAGATGCCAACTGGAAAAGACGTCGGCAAGGCTTACAGGATTGATGATGCTAGGGGGAGATACATTGTATTTGCAAAGCACACCTTTCCTAAGGATCTTACCTTGGACGGGCTCAAGATAGTTCTTGATTGTGCAAATGGCGCTACATACAAGGTTGCTCCAGCCGTATTTGAAGAGCTTGGAGCAGAAGTAATAAAGATAGGTGTCGAACCAAACGGAATAAACATTAATGAAAAGTGTGGCGCCCTGTTTCCGGAGCTAATGCAGGAACTTGTCAGGACTAGTGGGGCCGATATGGGAATAGCCCTCGATGGCGATGGAGACAGGGTAATTGTTGTAGATGAGAAGGGAAACGTGGTTGATGGCGATCACATCATGGCTATATGCGCCAAACACATGATAGAAAACAAAAAGCTTAACTATAATACTGTAGTGGCTACTGTAATGAGCAATATGGGTCTAGAAAAGGCGTTAAAGGATATGGGAGGCCGACTAGTAAGAACCCAGGTGGGAGATCGCTATGTAGTAGAGGCAATGAGAGAGAAAGGCTATAATTTTGGCGGCGAGCAGTCAGGCCACCTGGTCTTCATGGATTACATCACTACAGGAGATGGAATCTTGGCCGCCCTCCAGCTTTTGGCTGTAATGCAGAGAACAAAGAGGCCTTTATCAGAACTTGCATCCATAATGGAGACCTTTCCTCAAGTCCTCTACAATGTACGTCTGCAAAAAAGGGTCCCCCTTAGCGAGGTCAATGGCCTTGATGAACTTAAAAACGGCCTTGGTGAAAAACTTGGAGACAGAGGACGTATTCTTATTAGGCCATCTGGAACAGAACCGGTTATCAGAATCATGGTAGAGGGAGAAGACCAAGGCGAAATAGAGGCTATCGCAAAGGAACTGGCTGCCCACATAGAAAAAGAATGCCGCCAATAAATATGCTTGTACGGCTCAAGGTATATCCTTTTCAATGATAAGGGCAACTCTCTTGTGCTCCAATATTGGTAAGGTGAGTTCTTCTGACTTTATCAGAACTCCTTTAGACCCCGCCATCTGTCTAAGCAAGTGTAACTCTTTTTTGATGGACGGGCCTTTTAATGTGACTATCTGACCACCTGATGATAAAAATGGCAAGGATGTATCGATTAGCCATCTTAGGCTTCCAGCAGCGAGGCTCGTTATTGTATCAAAGCCATGGTCTTGTCTTTGCAGGACAGTTGTCGGAGGATCCGGAGGCGATATCCTTTTTTCATCAATAAAAATATCCTTAAGCCTCAAAAGCGAGGCTACATATCTTAAAAAAGAGCATTTCTTTTTAATGGCTTCTGCCAAGACCACATTCAGATTAGGCCTTAATATCTTTAGCAAAAGCCCTGGAATTCCAGCACCGGTACCAATATCCAGCAAGTTAGAGACATCCGGGGAGATAAGTTTATCAAAAAGAAGAGTATCCCCCAAATGTTTATAGACCAGTAATTCTGGTTCTTTTATCCCTGTAAGATTGATAGATTTATTCCACTGATAAAGAAGCGAAAAGTAAAGAAGAAGTTTCTCCTTTTTGTCGCCTTTGTCAAAGGAGACAGAAAAGGACTCTTCTACCTGTTCTATTGCCTTATGCAGGCTCGTCTGGCAATTGTTCGTCTGCAAGGTTACCAAATGTAGAATATTTCCCTACAAAGGCGAGCACTACCGTGCCAGTAGGGCCATTGCGCTGTTTGGCAACAATTATCTCTGCCTTGCCACGTCTAGGATTGTTTTCGTCCCTGTTGTAAACCTCATCCCGGTAAATAAAGGCGATAACATCTGCATCTTGTTCGATTGCCCCGGATTCCCTGAGATCCGACATCTGGGGACGTTTGTTAGGCCGGTCTTCAACCTTGCGATTCAACTGGGAAAGGGCAATTACTGGCACATTTAGCTCCTTTGCCATGGCCTTTAAAGATCTTGAAATTTCAGATATTTCCTGCTCTCTTCTCTCGTTTCCACTCCTGCCTTGCATAAGTTGCAGATAATCTACAATTACAAGCCCAATGTCCCGGTCACTTTTTAGTCTTCTGGCCTTGGCCCTCATTTCCAGAATACCTAAGGCAGGGGTGTCGTCGATGAAAAGGGGGGCCTTGGAAAGGTTATCGGCAGCATTTATCAGCCTTGGCCAATCGTCCCGGCTCAAAAAGCCTGTGCGGACCTTATGGGCATCCACCATGGCCTCGGAGCACAGCATTCTAAGAGCCAGTTGTTCCTTAGACATCTCCAAAGAGAAAATGGCAGTTGGTATATTGTTGTCCACCGCCGCATGCTGGGCGATGTTCAGGGCAAAGGCGGTCTTCCCCATAGAGGGTCTTCCTGCAATAATTATTAGATCGGACGGTTGAAATCCCGCAGTTAATTTATCAAGGTCTGTAAATCCTGACGGTACACCCGTTACCAGTTCCTTTTTTTGATAAAGGTCGTCAACCTTTTTGATGCTTTCTTTCAGTACATCCTTTAGAGAGTGAAACGATTGTTTTATTTTGACTTGTGAAAGCTCAAATACGGCACTCTCAGCATATTCCAGTATATCGTCTACTTCTTGTGCCTCTTCGTAACACATAGAGGCTATGTCAGAGCTTTTCTGGATTAACTTACGAAGAATGGACTTGTCTTTTACTATTCTTGCATAATAATCGATATTAGAAGCAACAGGCACCGTTTCGCTTAGCTCGGCAAGGTATACCGCGCCACCAGCAGCCTCTAGTTGTCCTCTGCGCTTAAGTTCGTTGTGTACAGTTACGAGATCTTGCGGTTCGTTCCTGTCGAAAAGATCGATTATAGCCGAATAGATAATAGAATGCCCTTCTTTGTAAAAGTCTTCAGGTTCAAGTATTTCTATAACCTTGAGCAGGGCACCTGCCTCGATAAGTATTCCTCCTAAAACGCACTGTTCGGCCTCAATGCTTTGGGGAGGAATCCTAAACTGCTCTGGCTTAAGCCGTTTTATTTCAAAGGTTTTCACGCCTCTTTTGCTATGCTGCAACAACTTTTACATTTACAGTAGCAGTAACATCTGGACTCAATTTAATAGGAACCTCATATTCTCCAAGTGCCTTGATTGGCTCCGGAAGCAATATCTTTTTTCTATCTACCTGGTAGCCTTTATCCTCTATCGCCTTGGCGATATCCATAGAGGTGACAGAACCGTAAAGCTTTTCCTCTTCTCCCACCTTAACGGATATTTCCAAATCAAGCTTCGCCAGTTGCTCTGCCAGTGCCTCATATTCCTGCCTCATCTTAGCCGCCCTTTCGAGTATAGCGGCACGTTGTTTTTCTATCTGAACAAGATTCTTTTTGTTGGCAACAATGGCTATGCCTTTAGGAATTAAATAATTTCTTGCGTAGCCGTCAGAGACCTTGACAATGTCGCCTGCCTTTCCAAGGCTTTCTATACTTTCATTTAAGATTACTTCCATGGTTATTATCCTCCAAAATCCTTGATTGGATCTTTCTTACATAACAAAAAATTTTTTCAGGTCTTAACTTTGGTTGTCTTCTTTAGATGCCATTTTCTTTTCAAGGCGTGTTCTAAAATCAAACCAGTTGTCCATCAGGCCTGTAAATACTACAAGTAGCAAACCATACCATTGGATGCCAATAAGGGCGTATACAAGATAACGAATATATATTGGAGTATCCATCACTTTAAAGAAAAATCTCATAATAGAAAAGCCCTGAATAAGATAAAAGACACATAATATAAGTACGCCGTTCTTGCCAATGTCAGGCCATATCCCCTCTGGAATGATCGCCATGAATCCAAACAAGATAAAGACCCATACAAGCCACCAAGGCAAGCGCCATCTATCAAATTCTGGTTTTAGATTACGTTCAAGGCCCTTTATTTGGTTTAGTTTGCTAAAGGTAATAATGTTGGATAGACTAAGAAAAATAAAAAAGGAAGATACAATGCCTGGAAAATAGGCAATAAGGGTCCTTTTAATATCGATTATGAGTTGGTCTAACTGGACAGGTAACGGTTCGTTAACGTTTTTTTTGTAGAGTTCGACTGCCTTGTCATACTCGTTTGTCATTGCAGAGATCATCTTGCTATAAACCTCTTGAATCTCCAAGCCCGATGCAACCACCATGATAATGGCAGACATGCATATAACAGATAACGTCAAGACTAAGAGAGTCTTGGGCGCTTCAATCGCTTTCCATGCAGCAATGAGAAGACCGCCACAGATTACCGATGCCTGGGCAAGAATTAATGCAGAGGCAACCATGCCTGTTGCCAAAAACAAAGTGCTGCCCAAGATATAGACAGCTAGCAGAACCATAAAACCCCGCCGGATGGAGCCAGAATTCAAAAAGGCAGCTGCAGCTCCAGGCATGAAAAACTGAAAAAAAGAGTTTAACTCGGGCACTAGGCAGGGAATCACAAGGGCGCCTGTGGCAGCCACACCGTTTTTAAGAGGTGTATCCTTCCCTTTTTGACCTTTTATATTCGGAATGTTCACTCCATTAGGCAATGTTACTCGATTGCATGGCCGGATGTGAATGGCAGGAGTGCCATTATCCTGGCCTTTTTGATGGCATTTGTTAGCCTGCGCTGATGTTTTGCGCAGGTTCCTGTCACACGTCTAGGCAGAATTTTGCCCCTCTCGGTTATAAAGGATTTCAAGAGGTCTGGTTGTTTATAGTCTGCCACCAAAGTCTTGTCTGCACAAAATCTACATATCTTCCTTCTGACGTATATCCTGCGGCGTTTATACCTGTTTTGCTGTGGACGTTGCATCTATTCCTCCTTCTCTTCCAAGTCAGTTTTTGAGGTTTCGGCTTGCCCCTGAGGTTCTTTGGCCTCATTTGAGGCATATTTTTTAGTTGCCTCTTCAAAATCGAATTCGTCGTCGAGTTTTGTGGTCATAAATTTCATGACGCGTTCATCAAGTCTGTAGTTTCTGGTCAACTCTTCAATGGCATCGCCTGGAGCACCAAAATCCATGACCACATAGTAACCCTGGGTCTGTTTCTGGACCTTGTAGGCCAGTTTCCTCAAGGGCCACTGATCGATGTTCACGATCTGGCCTTTGTCATCCTGGATAATCTTGGAAAATTTCTGGATGGCATCTTCCCTGTCCTCACTGCTGAGATCAGGGTGAAGAAGGAACATGGTTTCATAATGACGCAATTTCATAATTGCCCCCTTTCGGTCAATTCTCTGGCCCTGAAAGTCAGGGCAAGGAGGAGTCGGATATGACTTTTAAAACTATAATTGACAAAAAGTCAAGGAACATTCGTTTTTTAAACTGATTATCTTGCATAGGGCTTTTCATATAACTATTTTAGTTCTAAACAAAATCAGACTTTTTCTGTTTCCTGACACTGCTAAGGTCGAGATTTTAAATTTACTTAATGACAAATGGTAATTTTTTCTTTGAGAAAGGGAATCAGGTATGCCGGTAATAAAAATAAGCATTTCCAATGAGATTGATAACATACGGAGAGAATTCAAAGAAATAATGGATGAATTGTTCAGGGTTCCTTATGGAGCGATTACAGCAAGTGGAAGCTGGATTCCTGCAATAGATATCTATGCCGATTCAACATTTGTCTACCTTGTTGCAGACCTTGCAGGGGTAGAAACGGATAATCTAGAGCTTGTTTTGGAAGGACAGTTTCTTCGAATGTCGGGCAATAGAAAACCGCCTTTAAAGATAAAAGAAAAACGTTTTTTTCAAATGGAAGTGGAATATGGCCCATTTGAAAGGATTGTTAGGATTCCGCTTCCCATAGATTCTGAACAAATTAAGGCCAGAATGGAAAATGGATTGCTGCTTGTGCGTTTTAACAAAAAGGGAACAGATCAGATGCAAATTAGAATCAGATAAGCTGAACACAAAGTAGGAGCGACCATGAGCCATAACACCAATAACAATCATAAGGAAATAGAGATACAGGATACGCAACGGTTAAAGGAACAGCATCAAAATACTATTAGGGAGCTTCCTATACTGCCTAGCAAGGATGTGGTCTTGTTTCCTCATATGGTGGTTCCATGGATTGTGGAGCCCCCTGGCCTGGTAAGAATGATAGACGATGCCCTTGCAGCAGATAGAACTATTGCAGTTGTGTCTGTAGATGGCCCTATAGAATCTGAAGAGGAAATTCCTGAAAAACTTCACAAGATAGGCACCATGGGGCTAATTCTCAGGATGGCCAAAAACGAACAGGGGCATGCAAGACTTGTTGTTCAAGGCATAACACGGGTACGTATCAAAGAAATCACTGCCACTACACCATATATTAAGGCCAAGGTGGAGGCTGTGCAGGATAAAGTGACCCCCAGCATGGCGCTTGAGGCCATGGTAGTCAATATACGTCAGGCCTTCTCTAAAGTGCTAGATCTGTCTCCGAATCTTCCCAGTGAGCTTCGCTCAATAATTCTGAATGTAGATGATCCTGGGGTGTTGGCAGATGTTGTTATTAGCCATTTGAATATATCTCCCGCTCAAAAACAGGAAATTCTCGATGAGCTGGATGTTATGAAGAGGCTGGAAAAGGCCTTAAAAATATTGTCTGAGCAGCTAGAGATATTAGAGCTTGGTCATAAAATCCAGACCCAAGTCAGGGATCAGGTAGACAAAAGTCAAAGAGAATACTTTCTTAGAGAGCAGTTAAAGGCCATTAAGAAAGAATTGGGAGAGTCTGAGGAACATCCCGATGAAATCGAAGAGCTTAGAGAGAAACTCAAGGCCAAGAAGCTCCCGGAAGATGCAAGAAAGGAGGCAGAACGTGAACTTGAGCGGCTTTCCCGTATGCATCCATCGTCATCTGAATATACAGTAGCAAGAACCTACTTGGATTGGATTCTTGAACTTCCTTGGGACGAGTCCACAAAGGATAACCTTGACCTCAAAAGGGCGGAAAAGATACTTAACGAAGACCATTATGATTTAGAAAAGGTTAAAAAACGGATCATAGAATACTTGGCGGTAAGAAAGCTAAAACCTGACGCAAAGGGTCCAATTCTTTGCTTTGCTGGTCCGCCTGGAACAGGGAAGACCTCCCTTGGTAAATCCATTGCAAGGGCTATTGGTAGAAAATTTCATAGGATTGCCTTAGGTGGTGTTAGGGATGAGGCTGAAATACGTGGTCATCGCCGTACCTATATCGGCGCAATGCCAGGCCGCATAATCCAGGGACTTAGAAAAGTTGGTGTCAATAACCCGGTAATGATGCTGGACGAGATTGATAAGATAGGTACAGACTTTAGGGGAGATCCTGCCTCAGCATTGTTGGAGGTGCTTGATCCTGAACAAAATTCTAAGTTTACAGATCATTATTTGGGTGTGGAGTTTGATCTTTCTAAAATAATTTTTATTGCTACAGCTAATGTGCTCGAGACCATCCCGGCTCCTTTACTGGACAGGATGGAGATCCTGGAGCTTTCTGGCTATACCCTCGAGGACAAGATTGAGATCGCAAGACGTTACCTTATCCCTCGACAACTTGAGGCTCACGGCCTTACTCGTAAAAACCTTGTTATTGAAAAACGGGCTTTGATCAGGATTATTACCGAATATACCCGTGAGGCCGGAGTCAGAAACCTGGAACGCCAGATAGGTTCTATATGTAGAGCGGTAGCCAGGATGGTTGCTCAGGGACATGATGAGAAGGTAACGGTTAAGGTTAAGAACTTGGAGGAATTTTTAGGAAAACCCAGATACCTGCCTGATGTCGCAGAGCGTACATCTGTACCTGGTGTAGCTACTGGATTAGCGTGGACACCCGTTGGCGGAGACATTCTCTTCGTTGAGGCCACTAAGATGCCTGGCACAGGCAAACTTACCTTAACCGGTCAGTTAGGTGATGTAATGAAGGAGTCTGCGCAAACGGCTTTGAGCTACGTAAAATCTAAGGCATGTACTTATGGAATTTCCGAGGAAGTATTCAAGACTGAGGATATCCATGTACATGTACCTGCTGGAGCCATTCCTAAAGACGGGCCCTCAGCCGGTATTACTATCGCTATAGCACTCATATCTTTGTTTACGGATAAACCGGTTAGGCCAGATGTTGCAATGACCGGAGAGATAACTCTAAGGGGATTGGTGTTGCCTGTTGGCGGTATAAAGGAAAAGGTTCTGGCAGCCCATAGGGCTGGCATAAAGGAAATAATTTTACCTAAGAGAAACAGAGTGGATCTCGATGAGTTGCCGGAACAGATACGTCAGCAGCTTAAGTTCCATTTGGTATCGAAGATCGACCAGGCCGTTAAAATTGCTTTCAAAAAGGTCCGTCGTAAAAAGCGATCCGCTGGCGCTGCAGCAAAATGTGTTAGGTGATATATTTATTTGTTAAGCAAAAGGAGAGGGGTCAATGCGTATCTTATTTATTGCTCAGTCGGGTTTTGAGGATACAGAGTTGCTTTGTCCAAAATACAGGTTAGAAGAGGAAGGTTTTTATGTTGATATTGCTGCTCCAGACTGGGGAGAGCTGAAAGGCAAAAGGGGATATATTGTTAGTGCTAATCTTGAAATTGGTGAAGCAGAGCCAGAGGCCTTTGATGCGCTTTTCTTGCCTGGAGGGAAGGCCGCAGAAAAACTGGCCATGCATGAGGCTGTCATAAAGTTTATTAGGGAATTCAGTGAGCTTGATAGACCAATTGCCGCTATATGTCATGGCCCTTTGGTGCTTGCCGCTGCAGGAATTCTTAATGGCAGGAGGGCGACCTGTTACTACAAGGTCTCTTACAAGTTGGAGGAGGCCGGTGCCATTTTTGACGATAGTCCAGTAGTTGTTGATGGAAAGATTGTAACATCAAGACAACCCCGTGATCTGCCTCTATTTATGAAGGAAGTGGTGAAAATGCTGAAGGCACAGTGATTGCTGGAATAGAGATCTGTACAAAAGGTATCAGGGTTTGTTTTGATTTGCTATCCGGTCGTCTCTTTCGCGCATAAGCCAATAAACTAGGCCAAGGGAAAGAAGAACGGCAGATAAAGAAAAGATTGTAATGGGAGACATGGCTTTGGTATCAAGTATTATCATTTTTCTGCTTATAGCCAGGATGGCAATTAGTAGAACCGTTTTAACCTGAACAATACTTTGATTTTTTTCTATAACCTTAACAATGGAATGTTTAAATTCTAAGGCTATAAGCAGGATCATGATCATACCGAAAATGGTTTTAAAGGCCTTGTGATCAAGGGGATCAACGCCATGAGTTATTAAGAGATGGAACAGGTGAAAGCCTAGTTTGTAAAGGGCGCAAAGGATAACAAGGGCTACCATAAAGGATAAAATGATGCAGACTATCTTTTCAAATTTTTCATACCAGCCTAAAAGTTGCCATTCTTCCCTAAAATTCATGGTAACTCCCCCCCTAAAATCGTAGTTATCGTTTTTTAAAATGGTTTTTTGTTCAATTTAATATAATAACATTGATTAGTCTTCAAAAAGTCTGCAAGATGTCTCTGTATTATTGCTCCATGCTCCCAAGAAGCCAGGCGAAGCGCCGGCGGATTGGCGGTCAGCTTGAGCGGCTTGTTCGGCCTATGGCCGTTTTTTCTCTTAATTCACGCTAGTTCGTTACCTTATTTGCTGAGGCAACTGCTGGCTCAATCTTAGATAACTCTTCTTTCATCTGTTGCTCAGCATGCCATAAATCATAATTCTGCTGCATTCTTAGCCATAAACCGGGACCATTACCTGCAAACTTGCCTATTCTAAGAGCCATCTTGGGAGTAATTGGATGAGTACAAGCAAGAATACGATGCAACTGTTGACGCGATATCCCAAGACGCCTGGCAGCCTCGCTTACTGTAATTCCTAAACTAGGAAGAACATCCTCGCGCAATATCTCTCCTGGATGGGTTGGAGGTCTTTTCAATGGACGCTTTACAAAATATTCACCCATATCTATCACCTTAATGATACTGCTCTAAATCTACTCTTAATGCGTTACCCTTTCTCCATTCAGAAGTAATACACCAAGGACCATTGACATGAATGCTATAACGCTTAGCCTTTCCATGAAGGCTGTGAAAATTAAACCCTGGAATATTTAACTCTGTCAGTAATTCCGCTTGATCCAAAGCCTCTAGGCGTCTCAATATGCGCCTTTGCATATCCTGTCTTATCTTTGCAGAATGACCTTT
>Ga0256914_1002173_pt1 | contig 16654 bp, 15 predicted proteins | sample HulkmetaG_FD_191571 | JGI IMG/M metagenome (GOLD analysis project Ga0256914, IMG submission 191571) | Hydrothermal chimney microbial communities from Main Endeavour vent field at the Juan de Fuca Ridge, Pacific Ocean - Hulk | ecosystem: Environmental > Aquatic > Marine > Hydrothermal vents ... | reverse complement strand
ATAGTACCATGGTTCTCTGGTGCGCGTTATAAACCCGTGTTCATTTTCAAGGAGTTCTTTCTGTCGAAAGATAACATTCATGAAGCAGACAGGAATGTCATCATGTTGAGAGATGTCCTTGGTATACCTGTAAAAAACCATGGGTTGATCTTTCCGGTGAAAGATGAAGATAGAGTATGGATTAAAGATATATTTGACAAAAACTCTATATCCGATGAGAAAAAAATCGTTTTGGCAATAGGTGCAAATTGGGACAAAAAGAGGTGGCCGATAGAGAAGTTTGCAATGCTTGCAGATCTATTGTCCCAAACAGATAAATGCTGGTTTTTCCTGGTTGGAAATAGGAGAGATGAGGAGAAACTTGCAAGTAGGTTTATGGAGCTCACAAACGCCAATGTCATCAACTTGATTAGAAAGACATCTCTGGGAAGGTTAGCTGCCCTTCTGGAGGTCGCAGATCTTTTAGTCAGCAATGATACCGGTATTTTGCATCTCGCTTCTGCTGTACACACACCAACCGTGGGAATATTTGGACCCGGGGGGTGGAAGAGATATGGGCCTTACAGTAACAAGCATGCCGTAGTTCACTTGGATCTTCCTTGTATCCCGTGTAATAAGAATTACTGCAAATATGGTGATTTTAGATGTATAAGGGATATACCTGTGGAAATGGTGGAGAGGGCCTGTTATGAAATATGGAATTGATTATCTAAAGCTGAAACTTCATGAAAGGCAAAGAAGGAGGAAGCTTATACTGGCTGCTTTAATAGCAATACTGCTACTTTCCTTGCTGATAAATGTGAAGATAGGCAGTGTGCCTATTCCTTTCAACGATATATTCAACATGCACACAAGGATGGGAGAGATATTTTGGTTCATAAGATTACCGAGGCTTGTTCTTGCAGTTGTGGTAGGAGCTGCATTGTCTGTCTCTGGGGCAGTGATGCAAGGGCTTTTTAGGAATCCAATGGCAGGACCGTACCTTCTGGGAATATCTGCAGGGGCTGGAGTTGGTGGTGCAATAGGGTTTTTGATGGGTGGGTTGTATTCTGTTAACGTAATGGCTTTTGTAGGGGCAATATTACCGACGTACATATCGTACAGGTTGTCAAAGACACGCTATGGGGCAAATATCCTGATATTGGTGCTTGCGGGTATAGCCATAAGTGCTCTGCTCTCGTCTCTCATCACACTTTTGCTGTTCTTTGCTGGAAATCAACTGCATAACATATTCTTTTGGCTTATGGGTAGCTTGAGCAATGCTGAATGGAACGTACTCTTGTTGTGTGCTATTCCTGTGGTTGCATCCTTGATAGCAATTATAAGACTTTCTCCTGAACTCAATGCTCTGGCACTTGGAGAGGAGACAGCCTCTTCTATAGGTATAGATACAGAACATTACAAGAAACTATTTCTGTTGCTTTCGTCTTTGTTGACATCTTCCTCTGTTGCAACATCTGGAATAATAGGGTTTGTGGGCTTGGTAATACCACATATATGTAAGCTCTTGTTTGGCTATGATAGCAGAATCGTTATACCTACCTCTGCCTTAATTGGGAGCACATTTATGCTGTGGTCAGATGCTCTCTCAAGGAGTGTGATATCGCCTGCGGAGATCCCTATAGGAATTGTTACTTCTCTGGTGGGTGCTCCATTCTTTATGTATCTCTTGCTGAGGAAGAAGGATAGGTAACCTTTAACATAAACAGCATTGACAGGAATGTCATCAGAAGTATAGATAGTATCAAAGTGGTATATCCATATCTCAATTTTATCCACATTCCCACAAAAGGAGATGCAGCACTTATTGTGCCTACTATAGATTCATATAATCCGACAACTTTTGCTCTCTCGTAGGCAGATGACATGGAGGATAGCATGAGGTTAGACGAGATCAAGCAGTACTGCTGAAAGACGAAAGAAATAGCAAATATCCAGATATTCCCTCCCGTTAGAATCCATACAAATAGAATAGATCCCCATGCCACAATACTTACTGAAAATACCTTCTTAGCATTGAGTTCGCCGATGAAGAATGCACCAGCTATGCTGCTGAGTGCTGCTGCAATATTTCCCATTGAAAATACGAAATTTATGTAACTATCAGATAAAGATCTAATTTCCTTGTAAAATAGAGTAGGAAATGGGCCATAAGGGATAGCATTTAATATCATTCCGAAAAATATACCTGAGACTATGAACCACAGGAGATTTCTAGTAAAGGGGAGGCGGAAGTTCCCTTTCTTTTTAGATGTCTTAAGTGTCTCTTCAAGGAAGATGTGCCTCAAAATGCCTGCAATACCTACTACAATTGCTGTGATAATGAATAGATGGGGAATGTCTGTAAATTTCAGTAAGAATGCACCAGACAGTGTACCTAAAGCAAGTCCCGCAGATACAGAACCCTCGAGGAATGAGAAAGATTTTCCCTTACTTTCTGATGAGGAAGACTCGAATACAAGTGATATAAAAGACGGCATTTGCATAGAAGATACCACTTCTGAAAGTGCTGCTAACAGGATAAATATGTAAGGGCTCTTTGTAAAGGCCATTAGAGCATACAGCGCCGCACCAGCATAGGTAGGTAGCACAATGAGGCCTTTCCTCCCAAATCTGTCTGAAAGGTAGCCGCCAACCACTTGTGCGCTTGTAAATCCTAACAACATAGATGCGTAAGCTACTCCTACCAGCCAATCTGTAGCTCCCAGTTGCTTTAGATATATGGGTGTCAGATAGTACCATGTGAATATTACTGCGACATTCATAAATATAGTAATAGAGGTTATATGTATGTTTCTTCTCACCATCAAGAGTAAGTATATAATAGAACATGTACTTTGTCAAAGTGTTTGGGTAGGATCCTATGGTTCTACTCCGCTTCTACTCCACTTAGGTTGTATTGGTTTTAATTTCAGGGCTATGATATTCTATGTTTTCTTAAGAAACAAGTGGTAGTATAATAGTAATCAAAAGGGCTAAGGAGGTATAAGATGAAGACCATCGTAGTTACAGGTGTAGCAGGTTTTATAGGGTGGAAAACCGCAGAAGTACTTCTTAAGGGTGGATATAGAGTTGTTGGGATAGATAATCTCAATGACTACTATGATGTTAGGCTGAAGAGATGGAGGCTTGATTCTTTGAAAAAATATGATAATTTCTTTTTTCATTACATGGATATAGAAGAATTATCTCCTATCCTAAGATTATTCGATGAAAATATGCCAATAGAAGGGGTGATCAACTTAGCTGCTCGAGCAGGTGTGAGGTATAGTATAGAAAACCCATTTGTATATGTGAGGACAAACTCTTTGGGACATTTAAATATTCTTGAGGCATGTAGAAGATATGGCGTCAGAAAAGTTGTCCTTGCATCTACATCGAGCCTGTATGCGGGTCAGAAGACACCATTCAAGGAGGAGTTAGCAGTAAACGAACCTATATCTCCTTATGCTGCATCGAAAAAGAGTGCAGAGGTTATGAGTTACACCTACTTCTATCTGTACGGCATATCAACGGCTGTTCTTAGATATTTTACTGTATACGGGCCTGCTGGCAGGCCTGATATGAGCATATTTAGGTTTATAAAGTGGATAGATGAAGGCAAGAAAGTGAAGGTGTTTGGAGATGGAAGGCAGAGTAGAGATTTTACATACATTGAGGATATAGCAGAAGGTACGGTTAAAGCCCTTTCACTGCGGGGTTATAATATAATTAACTTAGGTAACAATAGTCCACGCATACTCATTGATGTCATAAAGATGATAGAAAGTGCGCTACGCAAAAAGGCAGATATAGAGTACCTGGATTTTCATAAGGCAGACCTTAGAGATACATGGGCAGACATACAAAGAGCAGGTAAACTACTAAACTGGAAACCTAAGACACCTATAGAAGAAGGCATAGGGCAGACTGTGGAGTGGTATAAGAGGAATAGAGAATGGTTAAAGAATATACAACTGGGAGTAGCCTGAAATGGAAGATGAGATACTAACCGAACTTAGAAAGAAGATAGAAAAAATAGATGAGAAATTAGTGAAAGTGCTAATGGAACGGGCTGCTGTGTCTGTGGAGATAGGGAAAAGGAAAAAACTATTGAACCTACCGATCACGGATTTGAGAAGGGAATCTTTTGTGTATGAGAGGGTATTGGAATTAGATGCAGGTCCTTTAAGGAGGGAACATTTACTTGCGATATTTAGGGAGATCATATCCTCTTCGAGGGCATTGCAGCAAGAGGTAAGTGTTGCGTATTTAGGTCCAGAAGGCACATTTACGCATATGGCAGCTCTAAAGCAGTTTGGTCAATCACCAACTTTTGTGGCAATGGGAAGTATAAAGGAGGTATTTGACAGGGTAGAATCTGGAGACAATGATTATGGCGTTGTCCCTGTGGAGAACTCCGTTGAAGGGGTAGTTACCTATACGCTTGATGCTTTCTTTACTTCAAACCTAAGGGTTGTGGGAGAGGTTTACTTAAGGATATCGCATGTGCTTGCATCTCTGAGTGAGGTTTTTTCAAAGGTTTATGGTCACCCTCAGGCTATAGCGCAGTGTAGGGAGTGGCTGTCAAAAAACCTCCCGAATGTGAGCATAGTTGGTACGAGTAGTTCGGCTGAGGCTGCCATAAAATCTGCATCTGAACCGGGGACGGCGTGCGTGACAACAGCATTTGCAGCCCACAAGTATGGTTTAAGGATACTCAAAGAGCACATAGAGGATTATCCCAGCAACACGACAAGGTTTTGGATACTTGGTAGGGAACTACTGGGGCCAACAGGAAAGGATAAAACATCCATTCTGTTTTCAGTAAAAAATGTTCCGGGTGCTCTGTATCATGCGTTGGAAGTATTTGCAGCAAACAATGTCAATTTGACTAAGCTAGAGTCCCGCCCTATGAAGAGTGTTCAGTGGGAATATTTGTTCTTTGCAGATTTAATAGGACACTATAGTGAAGAGAAGGTAAAAGTTGCATTAGAAGGGCTGAGAGACAGAGCGAGCTACTTCAAACTTCTTGGTTCTTATCCTCAGGGCATTAATACTTAGGGAATTGGAGGTGTGTGTATGTTTGCTACAATTATAGAACCGGATCTTGAAGGATACCACATTGTTATGGACTATGGAGAAGGTGGGAACAAAAGTATCTCGGTTGACTTTTTGAGGCTTTCTAAGGGAGAAGATATTGAAAGAGTATTTATGAGTGAAGAGGCTGTCTGGGTGATACTGGAAGGTGAAGCAAAGTGGGAGGTTTCTGATGGACTTTCGGCTGTGTTCAAGAGGGACTCTGCGTTTGATGAATTGCCCAAAGCTGTTTACCTTGCACCGGAAAGTATAATGAAGGTAGTTTCTCTTTCTCCTACCACTGAGTTTGCCATACTTAGAAGTAGGGTAGAGACAAAAGATGTGCATCCCTCCATGATTGTAGAGAGCAAAAGGGTAAGGGAGGTTAGAAGAGATGAATATGGTGTCAGTTACCTTCTCAGAGAGGTAATTAGTGAAGACTTTCCTGCTTCGAGGTTGCTGGTAGCAGAAACGGTAATTGAGTATCCGAACTGGGGAGACTTTCCGCCCACAAAGTTTGAAGAAGGTGAAAGGCTCTCTTTGTTTAGGATTAGAGGAAAAGGTTTTGGTTTATTTTATTCTTATAGTGGTGAGGAGTTTGATGAGAAGGAGGCAGTAGTTATTCAAGATTACTCGGTGATATTCGATAACGGGTATCGGAGCTTTGCACCATCTCCCAACAGTGCGATTTATTGTTTATGGGGGTTGGTTTCAACTAATAGAAAGGTTGCAGAAATTTTTGAGGAAATAGCTTGATTTGAAGGGAGGTATTGCGATGGATTTAGGTATTGCTGGAAAAGTAGCGATAGTTAGTGCCTCAAGTAAAGGTATAGGAAAAGCTATAGCCATTGTATTAGCAAAGGAAGGGGCGAATATTACTCTTTGTGCAAGAGGGGAGGAGGCACTAAACAATACTGCATCGGAGATAAAGAAATTCAGAACAAGGGTGTTAGCAATTCCCGCAGATGTGTCCAAATTTGATGATATCAAGAAGGTGGTGGATGTAACTATTGGTGAATTTGGAAGGGTAGATATACTTGTAAACAATGCTGGTGGACCCCCACCGGGATACTTTGAGGACTTTGAAGATGAAGATTGGCTTTCGGCATTTAATTTAACGTTTTTGAGTGCAAGGAGATTTACCCATCTTGTCCTCGACTATATGAAGAAACAGAAATGGGGAAGGATAATAAATATGACATCTATTTCCGTAAAGGAGCCTATAGATAACCTTATTCTCTCTAATGCGATAAGGTTGGCAGTTGTTGGGATGGCAAAAACTCTCTCGAAACAAGTGGCAAAATATAACATCACAGTTAACAATATAGCAACGGGGATAACGAAGACAGACAGGATAATAAAACTTGCGGAGGCAAAGGCGAGAGAAAAAGGTGTCTCTGTAAAGGATGCATTAAGCGAGATGGCAAGTGGCATTCCACTTGGGAGAATTGCCGAACCGGAAGAGATTGCATACCTTGTAGCATTTCTTGCCTCTGAGAGGGCATCATTCATTACGGGAAACACTATTCAAATAGATGGTGGAATGTCAGGGGGTACATTATAGTCAGCTCAAAGTATTGAGCCAGTCTTTGAATTGCTTTGCTGTAGAGAGTAGCTCCTCTAATTGCTTAGGTGAGGAGGAAATTGCGTTGTCAAGCTTTTTTAGGAGTTGGCACATGCCTTCGATAGAGTGATGTATATTATCTTTGTTAGTGAGGAATATGTCCATCCATATGGATGGACTGCTTGCCGCTATGCGCGTAAGGTCCTGAAAGCTTTGAGGAACAAAAGGGGGAGTATCGGTGCTTGTCCTTAGTTCCAATACAAGAGCGGAGGCTATAAGGTGAGGTAGATGGCTTGACAATGCAAGAAAAGTGTCGTGTTGTGCTGCATGCATAATGATTATCCTGGCGCCTATGGATTTTATTAAATCCCTGAGGAAGAGTGTCCTTTCATTTGTTTCATGTGGTATGAGTACATACGGTCGGCCCTTGAATAGATTCCCATCTATATGCTCTATGCTGCTCTTTTCAGAGCCTGCTATGGGATGTCCGCCTACATATTGGATATGAGGCGGCAGGGGATTGGTTTGTAGCTCCTTTTGTACAAACTCTTTTGTGCTCCCCATGTCAGTGATTACGGCTTCACCTCTTATGTGGTTTGCCACTTTCCTTATAATGGAAGGGATAGTTCTGACAGGAGTAGCCACAAATATTATGGATGCACCTTTTACTGCTATGGAAATGTCTGTGGTGCCCCAATGAATTGCTTTCTTCTCTGTGGCTTTTTTCAGAGTACCTTCGTTTCTCGCCACACCTACTACTTCTACATCATCTCTATGTTTTAAGAGGGCAGCTCCTAAGGAGCCACCCATAAGTCCAAGCCCTACAATTGCAATTCTATGCACCTAACTTTTCCCTCCTTGACAAATCAGAGCATTATCAATATAATAACCCGTGTGGGGCTGTGGCGCAGAGGGAGCGCGTTTCCTTGGCATGGAAAAGGTCGCGGGTTCGATTCCCGCCAGCTCCACCATTTTTTCATTTTGAAACAATCTCACTTATATAGTGGAAATCTTGCTGTAAGCTCCTTTACACGACTTTGAGCCAGTTTTCTTGTGTGTTCATTATCTGGATCTGATAGTACCATGTTTATTATATCTGCTATTTCTTCCATTTCCGCTTCTTTCATACCTCTCGTTGTAACAGCTGGGGTGCCGACCCGTATTCCGCTGGTTATGGCAGGTCTTTGAGGATCAAAAGGTATCATATTTTTATTGACGCTTATTCCCACTTCTTCAAGTATCTTTTCTGCTTCCTTTCCAGTGAGGTTTTTAGGCCTTAGGTCTATAAGCATCAAATGGTTGTCTGTTCCACCTGATACTAATCTAAAGCCTTTTTCTGAAAGTGCCTTAGCGAGCTGTTTGGCATTCTTTACTATCTGTGCTGCATATTTTTTGAATGTTTCTGTAGATGCTTCTTTGAAACACACAGCCTTTGCAGCTATCACATGCATCAATGGTCCGCCTTGTATTCCCGGAAATACCATCTTGTCTATTTGCCTACCATACTTTTCCTTGGTTAGTATAATAGCACCACGAGGTCCCCTTAAGGTTTTATGAGTTGTAGTAGTCACGAAGTCTGCATATGGAACTGGAGATGGATGTACCCCCGCTGCGACCAAGCCTGCTATGTGTGCTATATCAACCATAAAGTATGCTCCAATACTATCTGCAACTTCCTTAAATCTTTTGAAATCTATTATTCTTGGATAGGAAGATGCGCCTGCAAGTATGAGTTTTGGCTTGTGCTCCTCTGCAAGCCTTGATAACTCCTCATAGTCTATGGTTTCCGTTTCACTACTGACTCCATAATGCACCACATTGTAGAATATACCTGAAAAATTTACCGGGCTGCCATGTGATAAGTGTCCACCATGTGCAAGATTCATTGTTAATATAGTATCCCCATGCTTCAGGAAAGCAAAGTACACAGCCATGTTTGCCTGTGTACCGGAGTGCGGCTGGACATTTGCATACTCAGCTCTAAACAGGGTTTTGGCCCTTTCTATAGCTATAGTCTCTATCTTTTCAATATATTGACATCCGCCATAGTACTTGTGCCCTGGGTATCCTTCTGCGTATTTGTTTGTGAGCACAGAGCCTTGAGCTTCCAAGACTGCCTTACTCACAAAGTTTTCAGATGCTATAAGCTCAATACCCTCTTCCTGACGGTGTTCTTCCAACCTTACTAACTCTGCTACCTCTGGGTCTACTTCCTTCAACAACAATCTACTCATCCCCCTTTATGTTTAGTCTCTCATCAGCTTTGTACTCTCTTCCTTCTATGAGTCTTCTTATGTTTGCTCTATGTGTTATTAAGGATAAAAGAGCCATAATGAACGAGAGTTTTATATATATTGGAGGCATTTTCCATACCCACATCCACAAAGGAGTAAACCCTATGGAAAAAATAGATGCAACAGAGACGTAATGTGTTGTCTTCTTTAATACATACCATACAGCAGCAGCAGTTAATGCTACAGGTAAGTAAATGGCTGCTAATGTTCCAAAGGTAGCAGCTATACCTTTTCCTCCTTTAAACTTCAACCATACAGTCCAGTTGTGTCCCGTTATCGCAGCCAAACCCGTACACATGACCACCATGTCTGTAGAGGCAGTATACTTTGACACTATTACTGGAACAGCGGCTTTTAATATATCCAGTAGCAGTACTATTCTCCCAAGTTTACTTCCACAAACCCTCTTTACATTGGTGGAGCCTATATTCCCACTTCCATACATCCTTATGTCTATGTTTTTAACATATTTGCATACTAAGTATCCCGTGGGAATGCTACCAAACAGATAACCTATAGCGATCATCAACCATCCCATTTTTATGCCTCCAAGTTTAACAATAGCACAAGGAAGATAGAAGTTCAATAGTGGAATTATATATCAAATGTCAATTAAGCGGCGATTTATTTCTTGGGCAGAAAGTTAGACGACCCAACATGTCTGGTTGACAGGTGTTAATAGGTGGTATAATATTAGTGGGTCGGAAGGTCATACCTTTTGACCAAATATTTCAGTTCAAAGGAGGGTGATTAGATGATGAAGAGAGGGAGGTTATGGGCTATTCTGGTCATTGTGGCTTTGGTTCTTGTTCCGGTGTTTGCGACTACTGCGATGGCAAAAAAGCACGAAATTGCAGTAGTTGTCAAGATTGCAGGGATACCATGGTTTAACAGGATGGCTGAAGGAGTAAAGCAAGCAGGTAAGGAATTAGGGGTAAAGGCTTACTTGATAGGTCCCTCCACTGCTGACCCTGCACCTCAGGTTCAGATGGTAGAAAATCTTATTACCCGAGGCGTAGATGCTATATGTGTAGTCCCAAATGATGCAAAAGCTTTGGCGCCTGCGTTCAAGAGGGCAAGGAAAAAGGGTATAGTTGTGCTGACACACGAATCCCCATTTGAGACAAAGTCTGCTGATTGGGATATAGAGATGATAGACAATGTAACATACGGGAGACTCGCGATAAACGAGATAGTTAGGAACATAGTAAATCAGGGTGAGAAGTTTACTGTGAAGAAACCATGCGGTTTTGTAATGTTGGTTGGGAGTCTTACTGTGCCTCTCCATAACTTCTGGGCAGATGTGGCACTAAAATATGCCAAGGAGTACTTCCCCTTCCTCAAAGAACTTACGTCTAGGCTACCTACTGCTGAAAGTGTGACAGATTCTCGAAAGGCTGTGTTGGATCTCATAACAACGTATGGTAACAAGTTAGGTGCTATCATTGGATGGGGTAGTCTTGGTCCTATTGGTGCAGCACAAGCTGTAACGGAGAAGGGATTGCAGAATAAGATCATAGTGGTGGGCAGTGCGATACCATCTACCACTATACCTTACTTCAAGACAGGTGCGATAGATTCTGCTCAGCTCTGGGACCCCAAGGAGGCTGGATATGCAATGGTTTACATTGCAAATATGATACTGAATCACAAGAAGATTGCTGCAGGAGAAAAGATACCTCACCTTGGCCCCATGCATGTGAAGGGCAAGATAATCTACTTTAACCAGATCAAGATAATGAGAAGTGCAAAGGATGCAGAGGCATTAGGGTTTTAGATTAAAGGAGCTTTAGGGAGAACCAGACGGTTCTCCCTAAGGTGTTGTCGTAGTCTTTGGTGGAGATCCGAGTGAAGATGGGGGAAAATGTGGTATTTTTAAGTGCAAAAAGTGTGAGTAAAAACTATGGTGGTGTTCTGGCACTAAAAGGTGTTGACATAGAAATCCGAAAAGGGGAAGTTCACTCCTTGGTAGGGGAAAATGGTTCAGGCAAGAGTACATTGGTTAAAATCCTTACTGGGGTAGTGCAACCAGAACCCGGAGCGGAGATAATAGTTAATGGTATATTGAGGTCAGCTTTATCTCCTCTTGAGGCATTCAGGTTGGGTATTCATGTTGTACACCAGGATTTGTCCCTATTTCCGAACGCAACAGTTGCAGAAAACATAGCTATTCATGAGTATACGGAGAAAGGGAAGCTATTAGTAAACTGGCCCGAAATCTACAGTATAGCGGAGCTTTCGCTTAGAGAGTTCAATCTTGACATAGATCCTGACATGGAGTTAGGAAAACTTCCACTGGCAGATCAGCAACTTGTTGCTATATGTAGAGCGCTTGCGAGTGACGCTAAATTGATAATATTAGACGAGCCAACATCCTCTCTAACAAGGAGGGAGGTTGATAGACTGTTTTCACTTATAGAATCGCTAAAGAAAAGCAACATTTCCACACTCTTCATAAGCCATAGGCTTGGAGAAGTACTCGAGATATCAGATAGGGTCACTGTATTGAGAGACGGCAATAAGATAGGCACATTTGAGAGAAAAACTCTGGATAAGAATGAGCTTACTTACTTGATGACAGGAAAACGAATAGTTCAGGAATCAAGGATGTTGCCGTTGCAGAGTCAAGAGATTGTACTTGCGGTCAAGAACCTATCCAAGGAGGGAGAATTCTCGGATATAAGCTTCACTTTACGCAAGGGTGAAATCTTGGGCATTATTGGTCCTCGAGGTGCGGGACGAACAGAACTTGCGCTAAGTATCTTTGGGATGAACAAGTACGACTCTGGTGAAATCATATTCAAGGGTAGTCGGGTGAACATAAGTTCGAATCGAGATGCAATTGCACTTGGTATAGCATATGTTCCAGAAAATAGACTTCTTCAGGGTATCGTACTTCCCCAGTCTGTGATGTATAACATAGTCATTACGAACTTTAAAAAGATTTTGGGTAGAGTGGGACTTGTAAATAGAAAGGTGTTGAGGTCTTTTGTAGAAGGGGCAATAAGATTATTTGATATAAAGGTGTCTGAAATAGGTGCAGCGGCCCGTACACTCTCTGGAGGAAATCAGCAAAAGGTTGTTTTAGCAAAGTGGATTCTTACCTCCCCTGAAGTGCTTATACTTGATGGTCCTACAATTGGAATAGATGTAGCAGCAAAGGAGAGCATTTTCAACCTTGTTCAGGAGCTTTCTGCAAAGGGTGTTTCTATAATACTCATATCAGATGAACCTTCGGAAGTGATATACAACTCTCATAGGATATTGCTAATGAAAAATGGCAAGCTTGTTTCGGAGTACTTACCCGAGGAAATAAGTGAAGAGGAATTAGAGACAAAGATAAAGGAGTGACCACCAGAGACATGAAGCGTATCATTAGCCGACAAGAAGCGTATTTGCTACTTATACTGATTACATTTGCTGCATTCCTTACATTCATGAACCCCAAATTTCTGACATTAGAGAATATCTTTGATATGCTGAGGAATAATACATTTTTGGGAGTTGTAGCTCTTGGAGAATTGGTAGTTTTAATCTCTGGAGGTATAGATGTGTCTTTTACGGCCATTGCAACAGTAGCACAGTACATAATGGGGGTAATCATAAGCAGTTACTATCTAAATAGCGTATTGGCTGCGTTTCTTATACCGATACCGATTGGCATAGCACTGGGGGCAATAAATGCGGCCCTGATATACTATACAAGACTTCATCCGGTTATAATTACTATCTCTAACCTCAATGTGTTTTATGGCTTATTAATCTTTTTCACGCATGGTAAGTGGATATATAACTTTCCACCCGCATTTAGAAACTTTGCAGGCATAAGGGTTTTCACCCTTGTAAATGATAGAGGAGTTCCATATGGACTTTCTATTTTCACTCTTATGTGGATACTTCTAGCTCTGCTTACATGGTTTATATTGAGATATCTTACAATAGGGAGAAAGATATACGCAGTGGGTGGAAATATAGAATCTGCTCGGAGAGTTGGGTTTGATATATTCCGTGTTCAGCTATTTGTGTACTGCTATATGGGAGCATTAGCAGGTATAGCTTCGTTCATTCAAGCAGAGCTTTCACAGATGATACAACCAAATGCAATAGTTGGGCATGAATTGGATGTCCTTGCTGCTGCAATATTAGGAGGAGCAAGTATATTTGGTGGTTCAGGTAGTGCCTTGGGGGCAGTCTTAGGCGTTCTCCTGATAGCTATAATAAAGAATGGATTGATACTCATGAAGATATCTGCGTATTGGCAACAGGTGTTTGTTGGTATAGTGATTGCAATAGCAGCTGGTATTACTGCATACCAGTATCAACTACGGAGAAAGAGGAGTAGAAGAGATGCTAAAGGATAAGAACTATCAGTCAGTGATCCTTGGTAGCACACTTATATTCCTTGTTATTCTGATGACAATTCTCACAGGAGGCAAGCTGTTACAGGTGGACAGCTTACAGGCTATTGCATTTCAGATACCACTACTTGGTGTACTTACGCTTGCACAGATGACGCCCATGCTTACAGGAGGAATAGACCTCTCTATTATATCTACAGCAAATCTATCTGGGATTCTTGCAGCAATGGTCCTCATTCATATTCCATCAGTGTATGGCACCCTTCTTGCCATAATGGTTGGAGTGGCAACTGCAATGGCAGTTGGGATCCTAAATGGTATCTTAATAGCTTTCTTGTATATAACACCCATAATAGCAACGCTTGCAACCATGATTCTGATAAAGGGTGTAGCGCTTGCAATAACTAAAGGATATATTATATCGGGTTTTCCTGATAGTTTTTCTTTCATAAGTAATGGAGAGATACTTGGTATACCTATGCCATTTATCATATTCATAGCATTTGCGCTTTTCCTATCTGTCATCCTCTCAAAGACGACTTTTGGTATCTCTGTCTATATGATAGGGTCTAATCCAACAGCTACTGCCTTTTCCGGGCTCAATAACAAAAAGATACTCTTTAACGTGTACCTACTGTCTGGATTTCTGGCAGGTATCGCTTCTCTTATCATGATATCAAGATTTAATGCAGCTCAAGCTGCATACGGTGAATCTTACTTGCTGTTGACGGTACTGGCATGTGTGCTTGGGGGGATAAACCCTGCTGGTGGATTTGGGAAAGTGTCGGGACTCCTTGTTGCAGTAGTGGTTTTGCAAACGGTTTCTATAGGGTTTAATCTCCTGAGGCTAAGCTCTCATCTGACAGATGCCTTATGGGGCATAATACTACTTGTTATAGTAGTAATAAATCGTGCCATAACAGGGAAATGGATAGGTAATTAATCCTGAAACTCACTCTACAGACATATACTTCCTGTAGCTATCATCATAAACATTTGCTAAAGTCTATATTATCAGAAATGTATTTTCATAAGCAACAAATACACAACGTTTTCCTCTTTTTTCCTGCTAATTATCATGTCTCTGTATACTTTTTGGTAGAATAAAGCAGATGATACGGAGAAAAAACATAAATCTACCGGATATCTTACCTTTTTTTCGGCATAAACTTGTATAATATGCCTTGACTTTACAATAATAAGCGTGTATGCTAATTTACAACCACGTAGGGATGAAGAAGGCACTTTTTAAGCGTTCGGAAAAGCACACGTTTGTGAGGTGTTGCAATGACTAAGAGGGCGACTATAAGGACTATTGCAAAAGAAGTAGGTTTGGCGCCTTCAACGGTTTCAAGAGCTCTGAACAACAAGCCGGGTGTGAGTGCTACTACACGCGAGCTTGTCAAGGAAGCATCCGAAAGGCTTGGATATGTACCTTTCAGTCAGGCACGTGCCCTCAAGAGCAGCAAGACCTTCACCATCGGAGTGATAATCCCAGAGATGAAAAACCCTTTCTTCTTAGGATTCTTGGACGGTGTGGAAAAAGTGCTGTTCCCTCGTGGTTATAAGTTCATCGTTTGCAACTCCTCCCAAGATCCCAAAAAGGAAAAAGTATATCTTCAGTGGCTGATGGAACATGGTGTGGAAGGAATACTTGCGTGTCCTACTTCGCCACACGAGGACCTCAGTATGTACCGGAAGATCAAAAAGTATGGGATACCAGTGGTGTTCTATGACAGAATCATCCCTGATTCAGCAAGCGAGTTTGACAGCGTTACTATTGATAACAAAAGTGCAGTAGCAGATGCTGTATTTTACTTGCACAAGATGGGGCATAGGGACTTGGGGATATGCCTGCCAAGGCTGGACATTTACACTATCCAGGAGCGTTTGAAAGGCTTCTATGAAAGTTGCAAGCTATTGGGTATTCCTATACGTAAGGAATGGGTTGTAGACAACATGTATATTGGAAATAAGGGGGAGGAAAAACTTCGAAGCATCTTGAAAGCATCGAGTAGACCAAGCGCTATAATAGCAACGAACCAGATAGTGACTCGGCAGATATTAAAGGTGATTCATGAATGCGGATTTTCCATACCGGATGAGATTTCTGTAGTGGGCTTTGACGATGTACCAGAAAATGAGCTTTTTTCCCCTCCAATTACAGCTGTTAAGCAACCGGTTTTGCAGATAGGAAAGATATCTACAACCCTCCTTCTCGGTAGGATCGATGGAGAAAAGTCAGATATAGAAAATGTCCAGCTAAAGGCAGAGCTGGTAGTTCGCAAATCGGTGAACAGCATGTTGCCCCCTTGAGGGGAAAATCTAAGTGGGAGGTGTTACATTCATGAAAAAGTGGGTGGGTGTTATCCTGGTAGCCACATTGGTGTTTGGCTTTGCAGCAGTGGGGTTTGCGGCAAAAAAGGCTATACCGGTCAATCAAATGCGTATATTCTTTATAGTCAAAGCAAGTGAGTCTGCATACTGGCAGATAGTCTTGGATGGTGGAAAGAAGGCTGCAAAACACTTTGGTATCAAGAAGTTTATTCACCAAGAAGCCACGGCAGAATCTGATGTAGCAAAGCAGGTAGCGATACTTGAGACAGCTATTTCAATGAAACCAGATGCTATAGTTATTGCTCCTACAGTTGCAGATGCGCTGGTACCAGGCATCGAAAAGGCAATGAAGAGTGGCATCCCTGTGATAATCATTGACTCCGCAGCAAACACCAAAAATTATGTGAGTTTCTTAGCATCTGATAACTACAAGATAGGTGTCACATCTGCAGATATGATGGCAAAGGCATTAAAGAAGAAATTTGGTGCTGCAAAAGGGAAAGTTGCCGCTATTACATTCATGTCTGGAGTTGGTTCGCTGGAAAAGAGGAAGAAAGGATTCCTTGATGAGATAAAGAAGTATCCTGGAATCAAAGTTGTGGCGATGAGAGATGCTCAGGGTAAACAGGGTAATACCATAAGTATAGTGCAGAATCTACTTACTGCTTATCCGGACCTGAAAGGTATCTATGCAAATAACCAGTATACGGGTGACGAAATGGTAAGAGCTCTTGCGATGGCAAAGAAGAAAGACTTGGCAACGGTGGCGGTCGATAGTGGTCCTCAGGAGCTGTGGGGAATCAAAAATGGGTACCTGGATGCAATGCTGGTACAGAGACCGTGGGTTATGGGATATGCAGGTGTAGCATATGCCATCATGGCAAGGGAAGGTGTACCTCTGGCAAAGTATGTTGACACTGGAATAGTAGCAGTTACACCACAAATGGTGAAGTCTGGTGAGGCAGACGCAGTATTGAAGCCAATAGAGTTCCATAAGAACTGGTAAAGAACTAAGAGAGATAGGTGGTGTAACCCAAAACAAG
>Ga0256914_1002172_pt1 | contig 16664 bp, 13 predicted proteins | sample HulkmetaG_FD_191571 | JGI IMG/M metagenome (GOLD analysis project Ga0256914, IMG submission 191571) | Hydrothermal chimney microbial communities from Main Endeavour vent field at the Juan de Fuca Ridge, Pacific Ocean - Hulk | ecosystem: Environmental > Aquatic > Marine > Hydrothermal vents ... | reverse complement strand
GTTTATAGGACGAACACCACATGCAAGAAGTTTTCTGGCAAGCCAACCGGGAGAGCTTGACACCTTCACACCTTCAATGGCAGCTCCAACGTATCGGGTACATAGACTCGGCTCATTTATAGAGATAGTTACCCCATGAAGGGTAATGGAGCCATCAAGCTTAACCTCTGGCGGACGAATCTCAGAAGCAAAAAGGGCAGCAGCCTCTCTGGCCACACCAAGTATACTCAAACAATCGGGTCTGTTTGGGGTAATTCCTATCTCAAAAACTGTATCTTCTATACCTGTAATTTCACCGATGCTCTGGCCTATCTTGGCTTCTGGAAACTTTGAAGATATATCAAATATACCAGAGGGATCTCCTTCTAACAGAAGCTCGTATTCCGAAGCAAGCATACCTGATGAGGGCCTGCCATAAAGAACGGCCTCTTTAACCTCCTTGCCATCCGGCATCTCCGTTCCAGGAGGAACAAAGGCTGTAAGCATCCCTTCCTTTACATTTGGCGCACCACAAATCACCTGAACCTCGCCAGAAACCGTCTCTACAACACAGGAGGAAATGTGTCTCTGGTCATCTAGCCATTCTAGCCTCGAGATCCTGGCTACCTGAGACAAAAGAAGCCAGGGATAGGCTGGCTCTAACGCCTCTACCTCAAGTCCTGCAAGAGTGAGGGCCTCTGCAAGCTCATAATCGTCTGCTTCTATAGAAACCAGCTCTCTAAGCCATGATGAAGGAACAAGCATCTATCTGTTTTTCCTAAAATTGGTTAAGAAATCTCATATCGTTGTCATAAAAGAGCCTGATATCATTAATACCGTATTTCAGCATGGCAATCCTTTCTATGCCAAGGCCGAATGCAAAGCCACTATATTTTTCGGGATCTATTCCTACATGCCGAAATACCTGCGGATGAACCAGTCCTGCTCCAAGGACTTCCAACCAACCCGTTTGGGAACATACCCTGCAGCCCTTTCCTCTACACATAACACACTGGATGTCTATCTCTGCGCTCGGCTCCGTAAACGGGAAAAAACTTGGCCTAAATCTCACCTTGGTATCTTTATGGAAGATTTCTTGGGCAAAGTGAGTGAGTATTCCCTTTAAATGAGAAAAGGCTACCTGTTCATCAACCATGAGACCTTCTACTTGATGAAACATAGGAGTGTGGGTTATGTCAGAGTCACACCTATAAACCTTGCCTGGAGCTATGATCCTAATCGGAGGTTTCATAAGCTCCATAGTCCGGACCTGTATTGGCGAGGTATGGGTACGCAACAATACCTTGTCATCAACATAAAAGGTATCCTGCATATCCCTGGCCGGATGGTCTGGTGGAATGTTCAGGGCCTCAAAATTATAAAAATCAAGTTCGATCTCTGGACCCTGGGCTGCCGAAAAGCCAAGCTTTTCAAAAACAGAACACACCTCATCCAATATCTGAGTTATAGGATGAGCATGACCTAATGGGAGCCTGCGTCCGGGAAGGGTCGGGTCGAAACCCTTTATTAATCTTGGGCCAACGCTATTTTCAAGGATCTCCAAACGCTCCCTAATGGCCCCCTCTACCTTGGCCTTGACCTGATTGGCAAGTTTCCCAATCTTTGGGCGTTCCTCCTTTGGAAGCCTGCCCAGCCCTTTTAATATGGATGTGAGAACTCCTTTGCGCCCAAGAAACTTGACCTTTATACCTTCAATGGCTTCCTTGTCTTGGGCCTTTTCAACAGCCTCCAAGGCCTCGGCCTCAATTGACCTCAGCTGGTCTTCCATCCCTGTTACGCCAGAACCTAAATAGCAGCCTTGGCCTTTTCTACAAGGGCCGAAAAAGCCTGGGGCTGGGTAACCGCCAAATCTGCCAAGATCTTTCTATCAACGCCGATCTTTGCCTTGGCAAGCCCTCCCATAAATTTGCTGTATGAAATATCATTAAGTCTACAGGCTGCGTTTATTCTGGTTATCCATAGGCGTCTAAATAAACGTTTCTTGGCACGCCTGTCCCTGTATGCATAACACAGAGCCTTTTCAACACTGTCTTTAGCTTGACGATAACAACGGCTCCTGGCCCCACGAAAACCCTTAGCAAGTTTCAGTATCTTCTTCCTGCGTCGTCTGGCCTTAAAACCTCTCTTAACCCTAGGCATCTCTAATACTCCTTAAAAGGTGAACTTAAAAAGAAATCAGACAGATCTTTATCTGTGAGGATAATATCAGGAATAAGGCAGCATACGCTTAACGTGGTCAAGCATTGCCTCTGATACAACCCTGTCCTTTTTCAAATATCTTTTACGCTTCCTGGTCTTTTTTGTAAGAATATGGCTGTGACCAGGCCTGTTAAAAACAAACTTACCAGTTCCTGTCTTCTTGAAACGCTTAGCCGCAGCCCTTTTTGTCTTCAGTTTTGGCATAATAAAGGCCCCCATTTTCAATAAAGATTTAGCACAAACGGCATTATTTAACCTCAAACCACTGCGAGGTCAACGTCTAAATTAAATAATAAACAGGGGCGGCCTACCAAATCGTGCCAATATGCCAGGAACCTCTCCCTAAATTTGGGCCTTAGCGGGTCTTCTTGGGTGCAAGCACCATGGTCAAGGTCCTACCCTCCATATTAGGCATGTGCTCTACCACCGAAATATCAGCCATTTCTTCAGCTATCCGCTTGAGCATCTCGGCTCCAAGTTCAGGATGAACTATCTCCCGTCCTCTAAACTGAACAGTTACCTTGACCTTGTTACCTTGATTAAGAAATTTGACAATCTTTTTCTTTTTGACGTTCATATCGTGAACGTCCGTCCTAGGCCGCATCTTAACTTCCTTGACCTGTATAACCGTCTGGCGTTTTTTGGCCTCCTGGGCCTTTTTGCTTTGCTCATAACGGTACTTGCCATAATCCATAAGCCGGCACACAGGTGGCTTTGCGTTAGGAGCGACCTCCACAAGATCAAGGCCGACCTCATTTGCCCGCTCCAAAGCCTCTTCCAGAGTAACTATCCCTACCTGTTGACCGTTTTCATCAACAAGACGGACCTCTGACGCCCTTATACCCCTATTTACCCTTGCTTGCTGTTCCCTGGTGATGTGACACCTCCCATTTTCTCTTCCTGTGCCTGCCTTTTGAGAAACTCTACAAACTTCTCAACAGACATGGCCTCCATAGTCTCTCCTCTCCGTGTCCTTGGGCTGACTGTCTTGTCAGCCACCTCTTGGTCTCCCAAAACTAACATAAATGGAATCTTTTCCAACTGGGCCTCTCTGACCTTTTTACCAAGTTTTTCATTCCTAAGATCCATGTCGGCCCTTATATCATTTGCCCTTAAAAATTCAAAAACTTCTTTGGCCCACTGATCCTGTCTGTCCGTAATGGTCAGGACTCGAACTTGAACAGGAGAGAGCCAAATAGGGAAGGCACCCGCATAATGCTCGATAAGCACACCAAAAAAACGTTCTAAAGAGCCAAGAAGGGCCCGATGCACCATAATAGGCACATGTTTTTGGCCATCCTCTCCCGTATAGGTCACTTCAAACCTTTCAGGCAGATTGAAGTCCACCTGGATTGTTGAACATTGCCATGACCTATCTAGACAATCCTTTATCTTTATGTCTATCTTAGGGCCGTAAAACACTCCTTCTCCCGGATCTATCTCGTAATCTAGACCCTTTGACTCAAGAGCCTGCCGAAGGGCATTTGTGGCAAGCTCCCAATGCTCATCGCTTCCAACATATTTTTCAGGCCTTGTAGAAAGATATATATCATATTTTTGGAAACCAAATACCTGAAGCATATAGAGGGTCATGTCCAGAATCTCTATAATTTCAGCATCAAGCTGTTCTGGCATACAAAAGATATGGGCATCGTCCTGAGTAAAACCACGAACCCTCATTAGACCGTGCAGAGTACCTGTACGTTCGTAACGATAAACCGTACCAAGCTCGCACCATCTAAGAGGCAGCTCTCTGTAACTGCGTTTTCTGAAATTGTAGATAGCAATGTGAAAAGGGCAGTTCATCGGCTTTATTTGATATTCCACATCATCTATCCGCATAGGCGCATACATGTTTTCAGCATAAAAATCCAAATGCCCGCTTGTTTTCCAAAGGTCTCTCTTGGCAATATGCGGCGTAAAAAGCAGACTGTAACCCCTTTTCAGATGCTCATCCCGCCAAAAATCTTCCATAATTTTCCTAACAAGTGCCCCCTTGGGATGCCAAAGAATGAGTCCAGGCCCAACAGATTCTTCGATAGAGAAAAGCTCGAGCTCCTTGCCAATTTTCCTATGATCCCTTCTCCTTGCCTCCTGAATACGCTCAAGATGTTTCTTTAGCTCATCTTTATCAAAAAAGGCTGTTCCATAAATCCTCTGAAGCATCTCCCTGGTCTCGTCACCCCTCCAGAATGCTCCTGCAACGCTTAGAAGTTTAAAGGCAGGGATCTTTCCTGTATCTGGAAGATGAGGGCCTCGACACAAGTCGATAAAATCACCCTGTTTATAAAGAGAAACCTCCTTTTCCCCCTGCTCTTTCAAGTCTTTTAAAAGTTCAACCTTATATGGTTCATTTCTTTGCTGAAAAAAAGAAATGGCCTTGTCAATATCCATCTCCATCCTTTCGATCGGGATGGCCTTTTTGGAAAACTCCTTCATCTTCTTTTCTATCTTTGAAAGATCCTCTGGAGAAAAAGGTTCTGACGTGTTGAAATCATAGTAAAATCCCTGCCCTATAGCAGGCCCAATTGCAACCTGTACATTTGGATACAAATACTTTACTGCCTGGGCCATTAAGTGGGCAGCAGAGTGGCGAAGCACTTCCAGGGCTTCCTCATCACCTATAAACACTGGACTCAGTGTACAGTCTGCCTCCAACTTGTAACGCAGGTCCTTTAATTCCCCATTAACCTTAGCCAGAATTAGCCTCTTTCTCTGTTTTTTGCTAAGACCTTTAGATAAAACCTCGCCTGCACTCTTGCCTTCTTCCACTTCTATTGTTTGACCATCATCTAATGTAATCTTGATCATTTGCCCCGATGTCCTCGCCTTACGAAAATTTATGATGCCATGAAAACAAAAAGAGGCATCTGGATCAATGTTATTGATCCTGCAGATGCCTCTTTCTTACAAATTTTATGGGACAAAGTAAACGTTTATAAAAAAACAGTCTTTCCCTGGGGTAATATCAGCCAAAAACTCCCAAGAACAAAATTAAGGTCATTGGTAGGCGCGGGCGGGATCGAACCGCCGACTTCTACCGCGTCAAGGTAGCGCTCTCCCCCTGAGCTACGCGCCTTTAAAATCTTTTAAAATCTCAATTCAACAAACAATGGATTTGTCAGATAACAAGAATTATATTTTATGTCAAGATGGAGGATGACTCTATGATAGCCACTGAATTAATAATAAGAATTTTCGAAGCAGCAAGCATCCAGAGATGGAACGACCATGTGCGCCCTGTTGAGTTGACAGAGCTGGACAAGCAGGCACATAAAATGCTCATTGCCTACATGCTCGCGAGATTCCAGGAACAGATTCAAAAAATAGACTGGTTGCTTTTGATAGAAGGAGGATTTTTTGAACTTCTGCAAAGAGTGGTCCTCACCGACATTAAGCCTCCTGTCTTCCATTATCTTATGAAAAAGGCAGGAAGACAACTCAACCGTTACGTTATCGAACAGGTAAAGGCAGAGTTGTCAACTATAAACAGCCTCTCCACTGGCCGTCCGATGTTGGATGAAATGAAGACCTATCTTGAAGACCCAAGCTATGCCGGAACAGAAAAGCGCATCCTGAGCGCTGCCCACTATCTTGCTACCAAATGGGAATTCGAACTTGTCTACAATGCCTTCCCTAAAATGTATGGAATTCAGGAAACCAAAAGAGAGATAGAAGACAAGATCGAAGACTACTATGAACTGGCAGGGGTGCAAAAAATACTTCTTGGTGGCAAATCCCACCATTTTGTTGACCTTATTAGCCAACTCAGGTTTCAAAAAAGATGGTCCAAGACCCCTAGAATACCTCAGACCACGGTTTTGGGGCATATGCTTGTGGTGGCAATCTTTTCCTATCTCCTTACACCAATATGCACCAAAAAACCGTGCAGGAAACGATTATATAACAACTTTTTTTCGGCCCTATTCCACGACCTGCCAGAAGTCTATACCAGAGACATAATATCACCAGTAAAACGAAAAGTTGCGGGTCTTGATAAGGTCATACTGGAGTATGAAAAGAAAAAACTCGAGGAAAAGATACTACCTCTACTGCCTAGCTCTTGGCAAAGGGAACTAATCTACTTTTTAGAAAACCAATTCAACAACAGGATAATGGAAGGCGGTAGATGCAAGGTCGTACAAGAAATTAAAGAGCACATGAACAAGGATGAGCTTTCACCAGTCGATGGCTGTGTTGTAAAGATAGCAGATGAAATGGCGGCATATTGGGAAGCAGAGATATCCCTTTCACACGGTATCCGCTCTCCACATTTGGAAGAGGCCATCTCCAGTATTAAAGCCAAATATGAAAATCACAAGAAACTGTCTGCCATATTCTGCTCAAGTGGCTATTCATAGTTGTCTGCCTTTACCTTCCAGATCTGAAAAAATGGGGTCTTTAGCTCTACAGGCTCAAAATAGGCTTCTTGGAACTGATGCCTCAAAAAGAGCTTGTTAAATACAGACTCTGCTATATTTGGACTCATTAATGCAGAGTAACCACCTGGCATAATCTCCAGATGATAGCCTCTGAAAACTGGAAAAGTCTTTTTTTCGATCTTGTCTTTATATCGAACATAAAATGCCTTGAGAGGTACCGTTCGTCCATCCAAGTAGGCCAAGCCCTTTTGGATATCAGCCTTGAGCGGATGTCCGTTACTTTGAATAGCTGTAACGATATTCCCCTCTACCTTTGTATTGTAAAAAGGCACGTAAGTGGGGTGCACACCATTGTGAACGCCTGGATCCCAAGTGCCAAGCCAAAACCACCAGTAATTGGTTACTGTAAGCCTCCAGTCTGTAAATAAAAATATTGGCCGAGTCTGCCCGGGGAAAAAGAAATGCAGCCAGTCTTCCACTGTCACAATCTTGCCCTGGGGTCTTAGTCCGGCAGAGGCTACAATCCTTTCCGCATTAACTGGACCTGCTGCCAAAACCTCTTTGATGAACCGGAATCCTTTGGTTGCATTGTCTCCAAGGGCATGATAGACGAGATGAGTACCTTTATTTATACCCCTGTGAACAAAAAAATTCATAAGGTTTGCGGCAAGCCTCTCACTAGATGTAGCGTAGGGGATACCATTGAATACCGATCTTTCTCCGCCATGCACTTGACCGTCGTTAATCGTTGCCCTCTTAGACCAGTAAATCATGGGATAGCCATGATCCCACCAGGCCCATATCACAGAATTTACCGGTGTCTTTTTAGATGCCTCAACCATACCATTTATAAGAAAGGGGGGCTCCTTGGGCCAAAAAGTCTTTACAAAATCCCTTTGAACTGAAGGATAGATAAGGACCCCTAGGAGCAGGGATACGATTGCCAGCCTGCCTATTGCAAGAACCTGTCTGTTTTTTAAAAAATTATAGGCCTCAAAGATGATACAACCTATGCCAAGAGCCAAGGTTGGGGCAAGAAATATCATAAACCTTTTAGCAAAAAGAAATGAAAGGCCACTAAGTATCAGGGGTACTGCCAGATACAAAGCCCTCATCCTGTAACGGTAAAAAATAAACAAAAGCCCAACAAAACCTGTCGAGAAAGCCAAAATGCTGTCGGTTGTCTTTGCTATTATCTCTCCAAGCCTTGGAACAGCCTGTTCAGAAATGGAAACACCTATATTTGGAAAATCTCCAGCAACCTCCTTGGATATGTATTTATATATAGTGGCTATCTGTTGCACTGACTTTATTGGAAGTGCTAATCCTTTCAAAAAAAACATTGCCATTCCAGCCAAAACCAAAAGGCCAAAAAATATACTTCCCTCCCTCTTTTCAGGCCTGTAAAAAAGTACTATGGCCACAGCCATTGGCAACAGGGCAATAACTGTGGCCACTTGGGGAGTTTGGTCCCACCACCACATAAAAAAAAGGTAGTTTATAAGGGCTCCCAAAAACCAGAGATAACGAGTGCGGGTCTTTATTTCACCAAACTTCAGGGCAAAAAATACAGCAGACATGGCAAAGGTAACATTCATGCAATCTGTATCAAACCAGCCAAGACTGCTTCTGTAGACATAATAAAAAGACATGAGAGAAAAAAGGCCAGCAACACATCCCATCAGCGGCCCACCGTAATAACGTCCTATGCCGTATACAGGAAAGAAAAGAACAAGGCCAAGCACTGCAGGGGTTATAGCCCCTATCCAGTTAAATGATGCCCCTGTGATTTTATAGATACTAAAGGCTATAGAAGAGAGAAGTGGAGGGGGTTGAGGCCTTGGAGGACAATCTGGCACCGCCCTTTTCTCATCAATAGACCTGTAAGTACCTTCTGCAAGATCCCTGGCAAGGGTCAGATAATAGTAGCCATCAAAGGTGGTAAGCAGGGGCTCTGACTTGAAAAAGGCCCTGTCAGGTTGCCCCTTCCAATCCCTTAAATCTTCTATCCTGGCAAAAAAAGCCACGCAAAGAATAAGGACAATAAACGCTACCTCTATCCATCTGTTGTTCAAATACAAAGATATCTCCCTATGCTAAGTTTTTTAAGAAAAGATCCGATTCCAGGTCTCTAATACTCCTTCTCGTATCTCGTCAAGCTCTTCTAAAGGGACAACTGGCTCTTCAAGATCAAGTGCCTTTAAACTTAACCGTTCCTGATAACGTTCGAAGGCCAAAGCAAGCCTGTAGGCATCCGGTCTCGAAAGGAGGCCATAGCTTGCCAGAACCTGAATCAGTTTTTTGGTTCTTCTGTATTTTACCAAGTCAGGTTCACTATGCGCATATCTTAATACCAAAAACTGCACAATAAATTCTATATCCACAAGGGCTCCAGGAGACCGTTTTAGATGAAACTGTCCTTTCTTCTGTGGATAACTACCTAATATTTTGTTTCGCATATACAAGATATCGGTCTTTAAACGAATGTCGTCACGTTTTTTAGTAAGCACTGACTTCCTGATTTCCTCAAAGTGCTGACCGCATTTAGAGTCGCCGCATATGAACCTTGCTTTGATAAGGGCCTGATGCTCCCATGTCCAGGCCTTTTCATTCTGATATTCCTCAAAGGTCCTTAATGTGCTAACGAGCACCCCCTGGGAACCATTTGGCCTCAATCTTGTGTCTATTTCATATAGGATGCCCTGGGACGTTCGCGTTGAAAGAAAAAAGATAAGACGTTGGATAAGCCGGGAATAGAAATAGCCAAGCTGTCCTCTTTCTCCTGTACCAAGTTCTCCAAATCTATCTGGAGCGTATAAAAAAACTAGATCCAGATCCGATGAATAGGTCATCTCTTGACTACCAAGCTTTCCATAAGCAATGATACCAAGACCGCTGTCATTCATGGCCCTCTGGCCTTGAATAAATAGAGGCGCCTTCTGATACATATCTTTCCATGTCCCTTTATATACCTCTGCCAACAAAACCTCTGCCAGATTGGAAAGCTCTATGCCAACCCTATCCATAGGGATTATAGCCTTCAACTGACTTGCCGCTATCCGTAAAATATTGGCCTTTTTAAAACGCCTCAATTCATCAAGCCAATGCTCTAAATCCTTTCTGGAAAGAGCAGCAATAGTGGCAGATAAAAGTCTTTTGAAATCGCCTTTGCTAAAACTCTTAAAAAGAGAGTCGGCACTAACCAACTCGTCAAGAAGTATAGGTTGGCGCCTGATAAGCTGTGAAACCAGTCTACTTTTTCCACAAAGATAAACCAAATGTTCAAGGGCCGATGGATTCTGATTTAACAGCACAAGATAAATACTTCTTTTTAATACCGCCTCAAAAATGGCGAGAGCTTCCTTAAACGCCTTATCAGGGTCATGAGTATTGGCCGTGGCAACAAGTAACTTAGGGATAAGGGTGTCGAGCAACTGCTGCACCTGACCAGAAAGAGATCGCACCTTCCTTGAATCCTTAAAATTTCTAATCAGTGTGGCAATATTATCTGGAGAGCTAAAACCCCACGATCTCAATATATCGATGACCTTTTTGTCTTCCGGGGTCGTCCATACAAATACGGCCTCCAACATAACCCTATCGTGATCTTCTTTATCCTCCAAACCAGTCCCTGTTTCCTTTTCCTGAAACAGCCCCTTAAAAACCCCCTCCGCTTCTTTTGTATGCATACGATATTGCTGGATAAAGACCCGCCAATCTGTAAAGCCCATAGAAACTGCAAGAACAGAACGTCTCTCTTCATCTCTCGGCAGGCACTGGACCTGCATATCAGCATACTCCTGAAGCCTGTTCTCTGTTGTCCTCAAAAACACATAGGAACGGGCAAGCTTAGTGCATGTATCACTATCCAACAAAGACAGTTCCTCAATGACCTTTAAAGCCCCCAACAATGATGGGGTCTGAAGAGACTTGATTCTGCCACCTTTTATAAGCTGAAAGGTCTGCACAATAAACTCTATATCCCTTATCCCTCCTGGCCCAAGCTTTACGTTGTCTGGCCCCGCCTTTCCAGCTTGCTCGGCAAGAATCATGGACTTCATGGCCTTTAGAGCCTCAATCGTGGAATAATCTATGTACTTGCGATAGACAAAGGGACGAAGCATGCTTAACAGGCTCTTACCACTTTTAAGATCTCCAGCAACAGGACTTGCCTTTACAAGGGCGTATCGTTCCCACTGACGGCCATGGGTCTCGTAGTACTCAGCCATCGCCTCGCAACTCATAACAAGAGGGCCAGACTCTCCAAAGGGTCTAAGCCTTGTATCAACACGAAACACGAACCCTTCTGGTGTGCTTTGGGACAAAAGCCGTATAAGTTTCCTTGCCTGGATTACAAAATATTCTTCATTGGAGATGCTCCTTTTCCCTTTAACAGTCTTGCCTGGACCTCCGAAGGAAAAGATGATGTCTATATCGGACGAAAAGTTAAGCTCTCTAGCACCCAACTTACCCATACCAATGACAATCAGCCTTAACTTTTTGCCTTTTGAATCTGTTGGATAGCCATATTCAGGGAGCATGATCTCTTCAAGAAAATCAATAGCCTTATCAAGACACACCATGGCCAAATCAGATAACTCAGCACAAGTTTGGCAAAAACCTGCCAATCCTCCCATATCACGAATAGCAATCCTGAGCATCAGCAGGTTTCTGAAAATCCTAAGCCTTTCAGCAAATAGGGCTTCTTTACGGGCGTTATCTAGAAATGTTGTGGCAAGATCGTGGAGACGGTTTTGAGAAATGGGACGATTCCAAAAGGCATCTTTTGAAAGCTCAAAGAGATAGAAGTCTTTTCTTGTCAAGAGATGGCGTAAAAATGCACTCAAGGGCAGGACCTTCTCCAAAATCCCTTTGAGGTCTGGTGAAATTAGATCATGAGGAGTGTCAACGCTTGCAAGCAATCTGTTAATGAAATCCCTGCCTTCTGACAAAAGCCTTTTCGGATAATGACTAAGGCTATTGACTGAAAGGGCCTTGCCAAAATCGTCACACATCTTTTTCATAATTGTCTTCCTGCCAAGAGAAACCTGCAATTTTTTTATCTGCCTTTTTCTTTCTCAGCTCCCTTGCTGTCACCTGATCAATAATGAGTTGGGCATTATCCTTAGTAAGGCCTAACTTTTGCCTGTCTTCTTCCAACACACCCATTTCTTCTTTAGTAAGCCTGCCATCGTCATGTATCATCTGCTCCACCTCAAGCTCGAACTTTTCCCTTCTCAAACGAAGCTGCTCGGTGAATCCAGAGGCAATGATACCGGCAGGGAGAGAGACAAGGCCTACTCCTGCAATAGTTATAAAAGTTGCAAAAATCTTGCCCTGAACGGTAACAGGAGTGACATCACCATATCCAACCGTAGTCAATGTAACTATTGCCCACCACATGGCCTTTGGTATTGATCCGAAAGCCCCTGGCTGAACATTGTGCTCAAAAATAAAAATTCCTACCGATGCAAATACGAGTATTATAAACATGAGCATCACTGAAACAAGCAGGGACTCGGCCTCGTCCCTAAGGACATCTGCTAACAGATCAAAGGCTACAGAATAGCGTGTCAACTTGAGCAACCGCAAAAGTTGCACCAGCATGAGCTGGGGGGTTTGGCTCCAGCCTAAGACCATAAGAAAAAAAGGCAGAAAGGAAAACAGGTCTACAAATCCCATAAATGAGGTAATGTAACGCAATCTGCACTTGAAGGCCCCTTGGCGCCTATAGCCTTCGGGACAGCTCCAAAATCTAAGAATATATTCCACCATAAAAACAAGGCTGGCAAATCCTTCGTAAAGCCAAAGAATATGACCATATCTTTGTTCTATTGATGGTTCGGTTGTAAGGACAAGACAAATAGAACTCGTAAATATCAAGGTAATAAGAAAACCAGATAAAAACTTATGAAATATCCCGCGCCATTCACTTCTGAAGTAGTTAGCTACCACCCGTCTCATGAAATCAGGTTTCCTCCGTGTAAACCAACAATGCCTTTATATCTTGTTCCTCCTCAAGATTGCCACCCACTGCCGAGGCCAATACGCCAAAGGTGGCCATAAGCTTTGAAAAATGAAAGGCTGGCAACCTGGCCTGATCGATTCCTGCCCAGCCTGCAAGCACTCCTTCTGGAAGGATATTTATAATAAGATAAGAAATAATGAAAAGATTTATCCAAAATGAGACTATTCCTACAAATAACGTCCCCAAAAGCACCACCCTGGAGCGTACCGCTTGTTCTTTCATTTTGTCACTTCGTCCAATAGCATGAAGATTCTGGCCAAAATATATTGATAATGTCGCAATAAAAATCACACCGACTAATACCAGATTAAGCCATCCAGACTTGACAGCTGCCCCCATTTCCCATGCTTCTGCACTTAAAAAAAGAAAAATTATAGATACTACTGTCGCAGCGGTAAAACGACCAAGATGAAACAACATTAACAAAAAACGAGATAAAACAATATCTTTAAAGATAGCCCTACCCTCTTGGTTTAGGACCTTTAAATAAAACCTCCAACTGCTTGAAATGTCTGCCTTTTCCTCTACCCTTGGATCTGCTACCTTTTTAAGATGATGCAGTATTTCTACCTTTTCCTCCCGAGTCCATTCAAGAGGTGGCTCTCCTGTCCAGAACTTTTTGGGCTTCATAACGCTCTTGTCTTGATGTTCAAGACCCCACAGGTGGCCAAGGCAATGACGCACAAGCCCCAATAAGGCCTTCTCCTGTCTCTTCCGTTCCTTCAATTCCAAAATCCGACAAACAGTTATCACTGCCGTTTCCAACATGTTGGAGGGAACAGCATTTATGCCTTGATTGAACCGCGACTTCATTGAAAGACTTGTAAGCACCAACACATAATCAAACCCGTACTCAATCTTAATGTCGGATCCGAATTCTAATAAAACCAGGGGATCAACAGGTACATTTTTGGGGAAATCCTGTCTTTCCAACAGGGAAAAACGCCAAAGAAAATCAGGAAAGGTCTCTTCTAATTCTTGGCACAGGACCTTTGTAAGCCAATTTGCCCAAGGATATACAACTTTGTCTTCTGCATCAATCACTAAGCCTATATGAATAAGGCCTCTTTCATTTTCTTCTAAACCATTAGCCATCATAGTCTATTTTTAACAAAAGGAAGGGAGGCATCACAATGATAAATCTTTTAAAACACAAAAAAACCCGCAGGCCTGTATGTACCTGCGGGTATCATAGGCATTAGCTCAGAAATGGAGATTTAAGAAGACATCAACCTTTTCTTAAACTCCTTCAATTTTTTAAGCAACTCATCAAACATCTGTGCAGCCTTATTTTTACCTTTTATTTCCTTCTTTATAGCATCAATTCTAGACTGTAAATCTTTATATACCGAAGGATCATCCTTTCCATAACCTAGGACCTTTGCTATTTGCAGCTGTTTTTTAGCCTCGTTCAAGTACTTGAGGGCCTGTTCCTTGTTACTCTTTGCGGTCCTTGAAGCCTCCTCTATGAGATCTGCAGCCCTTACAAGTGGAATCGGCACAACTATTTTCTTGACAACCATTGAGTTGAGGGCAATAGAGAGAACGCTTTTGGCCTCGTTTATCTTGCCATCAATGATATACTTGGAGGCGAGCTTCATAGCATCAGGATAAGTTCCAAGAGGAAGGTTTTCTATTACTATATCTATCTCGCTTTGCAAGGTATCTAAAAGCAACCTTGCTCCCTGCACATCCCCCTGGCTAAGCATCTTTTTAACCTCGTTTATCTTTTTGGCGATGTCCTCCGGGCTGAGTGGCGTATCTACTACAATCGTATAACTATTTATTGGGATAAGAGAGGCTTCCTTATTAGCTGCAAGTATCACCTCCAACTCGCCTATTACCTTTTTTAGAAGGCCTAAGGCCTCCTTTGTCTTTTGCTGCTCAAGAAGATCAAGCACCTTGTAGGTGTCTGCTACGGCCTTAACCGCCTTTTTATTAAGTTCTTCTTTGATATGCTCTGCCTTTTTCTTCTCCTTTTCAACAGCCCCCTTGGAAACTTGAGCCGAGGTCCTAAGCTTTGTCTGTTCCTGGACCTTAGTAACCTTTTCTCCACAAAAGACCGATGTGGCCAAAGATACAGCCATGAAAAATGCCAAAACGACAGGCAACACAATCACTTGGCTAACCTTCTTTACCTTCCTAAGATACATCATTAAAAATTCCTCCTTACTTTTTTATTTTTTTGGGAATTCTTAGGCTGAAGCGCCTTCTACCACACTATCTTCTTTTGCAAATTTTGCTGTTTCCATGGCCTTTTTCTTTGCAGCTATAGCCACAACTACATGACTCCAACCATTAAAAATCAGGTCTATGGAAATAAATAACCCCAAAGTCCATAGAGCAGAATAAGGCCAAGCTATTGCTATAAGTATAGCTATGGCCACAGAGGCAAGACCACTAACAAGAAGAATACCCCAGTCAGACAGCTCTCTTCTATGCTGAAATGCCACGATTATCCTGAACACACCCACTGCAAAAATAGAGGCGGCCAAAATAAGCGTCAAGGCCAGAGAAGCAGCTACCGGATTCCATATGGATACAAAACCTCCAGCAATGTATAGCCCCCCCCCAATAATGTGAGGTAACCTGCTCTTCCAACCTTTTGCAGCCTTCAGGGCCTCTACAAGCTGAAGTATTCCTCCAGCCAACATAAAAGATGCAAAGAGCAAAATAGACGAAAGGGTGGCAAGAGGTGTTAACACAAGTCCAATAGTCCCAGTTACTATAAAAAAGAACCCCAAGAGCAGATGCCATTTCCAATTTTTTTCTATATCACCCCAGGCAAATCCTTTGCTTTCGATTCCTTCTGATTCCTTCATAAGAAAAAACTCCTCCTTTTTCTTTTTTGTAAATTTTAATATCAAAAATTGACAATTTTGTATGTGTAAAACTTTGTGTCACTTACAAAAAAGTCAAGGGGGCATTGGCCATTTTTTTGAAAATTGCAAATATTTCAATGAATTAAAACATCAAAAAATGAAAAATTGTTCATTCATTTATAAAAAATCATAGAAGAAATACTGGACAACTTGAGAGACATGCTTAGGTTAAAATCTCTTTTCGAGTTCTAATAAAAAAATCAAAAAATGGGGGTAAGACAAATGAAGGTCAGTCAGCTACGAGAGCTTCAAGTAAATAACACCTTGGTATTTGAGACCCTAGGCAAACCTGAAAAAGAAAGGGAGTTCAACCTTTCATCCCTGAAAAGATGGGGTTTTGATCTTGTATTTGGAAAAAAAGATGGCAAAAAGACCTTTTTTGCCACAGCATCTGGCAAAAAGAACAGCAGACAACAAGATACTGGATCTTTTGAGATACAAGAGCTATTCAACTCCATGCCTAAAAACAAAAAGGTATTTGCCAGAATAGAGATGGATCAAGGCAAAGCATATCTTGTGTCTGATCTCAGGGAAGGACAAGACAATATAGAAATCTTAAGGATACCAGCGGGATCTATCCTGTTGGCATTTTTGAAGAAACACAAGTGTTGGAATATAATTGAGGCCCTAAGAAGTCTTGGCACTGCCGCAGAACTCAGAAAACAAAGGGGCCAAGAGGGTAAACCAGTCCCTTATGATAAGCTTCCAGCCTTTTGTAAAAAATTTTTGAAAGATGCCAAAAAGATAGAGAAAGATACTGGTTTTGGAAGAATATCCCTTTCCTTTTTTGGCAAGAACAAGGATGGTGACCCTCGATTCCTGCTTACCTGGTTCTTGCCAACCATATCACTCTTTGAACTAGACCTAGCAGAAAAAATAGACAAGGAACTAGAGCTTTTTGATTAATAAAAGAACAAAGCTTGTGCAGGTAGGGTGTCAGATGGCGCTCATACAACAATTTTCCGAAAGAGAAAGGGCCTCTTTCCAAGGCCTTCCGGCCCGGTGATGCATTTGGGGCCATCCTGTCCTGTCAGGGGGCAAGCCCCAGGGCCTTTCTCTTCTGCCTTATGCGCTCGTCTATCATCTCTGCCGCCTTGAAGGGATCCGGCTCGATGCCGAAACAGGCACCAAGCAGCTCGTCCAGCCCGGAAAGGGCCAGGTCTGTAACGATCC
>Ga0256914_1002171_pt1 | contig 16665 bp, 17 predicted proteins | sample HulkmetaG_FD_191571 | JGI IMG/M metagenome (GOLD analysis project Ga0256914, IMG submission 191571) | Hydrothermal chimney microbial communities from Main Endeavour vent field at the Juan de Fuca Ridge, Pacific Ocean - Hulk | ecosystem: Environmental > Aquatic > Marine > Hydrothermal vents ... | reverse complement strand
TTGAGTTGAGCGGATCGATAATAGGAGGACACGCTAAGATTCAGAGGGGCGACTGAGGAGCTCGAGCGTCTCCACGGAGCGTGCGTCCCTGAAGAATGGATCGCCCAACACGACGTGATCGCACATTTCGAGCAGATCCTCTATTTTCCTCCTTATTTCCCCGAGGTCTCCGCATATGGCGAACCTCTCGAGCAGAACGTCCCTATACTTCAAAATCCTTCTGAACTCCTCGCACTCGAAAAGATTCGCGCCCCTTTGCCTCATCGATATCAGCCCGAGGAAGTCGAGCTTCGATAGTTCGTAGCACATCTTGGCAAATCCGAACTCCTCCACAAACCTCCTACTGCTACAAGAAACTATGGCACATGCGAGAAGGAGATCCTGCTCGAAATCGCTCGGAAGGACGAGGGACGGTGCGAACGAAACCTTCACGACATCCCCCTTCAGGAAACCGAAGATCCACCTCAGGTGCTCGGGGTGGGCGTAGTTGAAGAGTATGCCGTCCGCAATCGTGGAGGCCTTCGACGTTATAATGGGGCTGGAGCATCCACAGAACACGGGGACGTCGAGCTCTTCCTTCAGCCTCCTAAGGCACTTAAGCGTTACATCGACCGCAAGCTTCGGATCCTCGTAGCTTCCCGGAGCTATCCCCAAGAGAACTTCAGTTCTTCCAACCAAACCGCGTATTCTTTCTATTATTTCAGAACAGCTCCGCCTAAGGGGGGAGACTATGCCGAAACCTATGGGAACGGAAACGTAATCCGCCACGAGCTCCGCGACGTAAAACGGATCTTTAAAGAGGGGATTTTCACCGATCCAAATAACGACTCCCGCCCTATCGGCTTTCAAAGAGACCTCAACTATCCTTTCGTCCGGCAGATCTCCGTTTAAGTTAAGTCCTAAAACTTCAGGTAACCGTGTCTCTCGAGCCATTCCACCTGCGGGTTGGTGTATCTCCAGACTATGTCCGCCCTATCCTTCCTAAACGGCCAAGGGACGACTATCACAACGTCCCCTTCCCTTATCCATACCCTCTTCCTCATCTTTCCCGGTATCCTCGCCAACCTCTCCACCCCGTCCTCGCACCTCACCTTCACGTGTCCAGCGCCGAGCATCGACGTTACGATGGCGAACATCTCCCCCTTACTTTTATCCGGCAATTTAACCCTAATTACCTCCTCTTCCATTCAATCACCTCCTTTCAGTTTTTCTCTAACATTTTCTAAGATTTTGTTTAAATATTTTGCTACCGCCCTCTTCAAGTCCAAAGGATGGAGTTTTCCGGATTTATAATCCGAAACGAGTTGTTCGAACGATTCGTATATCACATCCCCGCCGAACTTCTCCTCCCTCTCTACGACGACCCTGCCGAACCTCGGAAATATGTAGAACTGAACTATCTGGATTATCGGATTGTCCTCAACCTGCCCCTTGGGACAGTAGGCCTTCAAAATCTTCCTCTCCACCTCCTCAGCCGAATCGCGCACGGATATGTAGTTTCCCTTGGAGGAGCTCATCTTCTGCCCGTCCAGCCCGACCAGTATCGGGGTGTGAAGGCACACTGGCGCCCTGTATCCGAGCTTCGGCAGGTTTTCCCTCGCGAGCATGTGTATCTTCCTCTGATCCATTCCTCCAACGGCCAAATCGACGCCCAAGTGGGCTATGTCCAGAGCCTGCATTAGCGGGTATATCATCTGAGAAACCATCGGATCCTCCTTCCTCCTGCTCACCTCATCCATACTCCTCCTCGCCCTGTTCAGCGTAGTGATTCGAGCCATCTTAAGAACGTCGAGCACGTAATCCCTGCTCAGCTGATATTCACTCCCCAAAACGAACTTGGCCTTGCTCTCGTCGAGACCGAGGGCCACGAACGCCTTCCTGTTGTACTCCGCGACTTCGGCTATCTCGTCGAAGTCCCCCTTCTCGTTAAGGTAAGCGTGAACGTCGGCGAGGAGGACTATGACCTTGAATCCCGCCTGCTGGAGATCCATTAGCTTCTGAACGGTCATCATGTGCCCCAAGTGTATCTCCCCGCTCGGCTCGTAACCAACGTAGGCGGTAGGCCTCTCCTTCGATTCGAGCAGATCCCTCAACTCCTCCTCCGTCACCACCTCCAAGGCGTTCCTCGTAACCAGCGACATCCTCGTTTCGATGTCCATAAAACTGCCGAGTGGGGATGGTTTTAAAAAATCATCGAAGGATCTTGGAAACCACCGCGAGAAGGGGAGAAACGTCGGCACCGAAGAGCATCTGGGAGACGTTCAGAACGACCGCCGATCCCAAGACCAAGCACATAAGCGTCAGACCTATCGAACATCCCCTGTTTACGCCGAGCAATATCGGTTCCTCCCTGTTCTTGGTGAAGACGTAAACCAAGGATAGGAACACCACCGCCAAGAGCTTGTAGGTGGCGTAGAGGACGACGTTGTTTCTGATCATCTCCTCCGCGAACCTGTTCAGTTCTGTGTAACCCATGAAGTATATGGCGTAGAGGGTCGTAACGAGGTCGAGGAGGTTGAGCAGGTTGACGAGGACGACGAGCCTCACAACTATAGCGGATTCGGAGGACGCTTAAGCTTTGATTTAATCGAAAGATTGTAATGATTGTTGTTAGATTTTTCTCATCATTTAAATAATTATTATTATCGTAATTACGGTCATCATCAGCTAACCTGCTCGAATTCGATGCCCAACCTCCTCGCGTACTCGTAAGCTTCCCTCATCTCTTCATCGCTCGGCCTCCTCGCTATATCCCTCCACCTCTCCGGATTTCTCGCAACCTTGTATTCCGGTCTGTACTGCTCCATCACGTTGACCAGAGCCCTCGGACAGTTTTCGGCTATCCATCTCAGCACGGGCTTGGTGCAACACTCGACGTGGTTCGGGAGGACGAGGTGCCTTATTATCACATCCGCCCAGTCGTGAGCCCACTTTAAATTCCTCGTAACGACCTTCCAATAGTTCTTAACTCCGCTGAGCCTCTCCGCGCATTCGTCCCGCCCGTACTTGAAGTCCGGGAGCCATATGTCGATTACCTCCCTCAAAAGCCTCATCGTCTCCTCCGTGCAGAACATGTTGCTGTTCCACAGCTGAGGAACGTTGACGTCCAAGTACCTCAGGCTATCGAGAATCGTGTTGAGGTTGGGAGTGGGATCGCCTCCGACGTGGTTAACGTTTCTCGCTCCCTCCTCCCTGAGCTCCTTCTGAATCAACGCGAGCCTCTCGGCATCGACCACGACCCCGTCCCTCGGATACTCCTGACTTATGTCGTAATTCTGGCAGAAAACGCACTTGAAGTTACAACCTCCGTAGAATATCGTCCCGCTCGGAACCAGAGGCGCCTCCTCGCCGTAGTGGAGGAAGTAGCTGTGAACGTACGTTCTGTCCACCCCGCACACGCCGATCTTTCCCTCCCTCCTGTTGACTCCGCACCGCCTCTCGCAGAAAGAACAGCTTTCGTAGATTCTGTTCGCTATCTCCGCCTTCACGTCCAAGAAGTTGGGACTCGCAACCTCGAGCTCCTCGAACTTCAGGGCATCGTTCCTTATACCGTCGAATATTTCGTCGAACTCCTTCGAAAGCTCGCGGTGGAGATCCCAAAGTCCGTCCAAGTCCATTCTCCTCGGATCCTCCGCCGGTATTCTCTTGCATATCATGAACTTCGCCGGCTTTTCGTTCTCCATTACCGCCCTGTACCAACCGAGGCGTTCCCTGACCACCGGATCCTCCCAAACGAGTATCGAGTCGGGGCGGAATATCTTCCACATCGATTCGAAGTCTGTGAGCAAACGTTTAATACTATCGAGTCCACCCCATGCCATGTTCAGGAGCGTCGACGGCATACTTCACGTAGAAGACGTTAGCGTTCTCGACCTCGTCTCGAAGCTCGGAACCCCCCTTTACGTCACGTCCAGACGTTTGCTCGAATCGAACATGAAGGCCTACGAGGATGCCTTTCCCGACGCCAAGCTCCTCTACGCAGTTAAAGCTAACAACAACCTTTCGATAATGAGGTTGATAGCCAAGAGGGGGTTCGGGGCGGACGTGTTCAGTGCGGGTGAGCTTTACATGGCTTTGCTTTCCGGATTCAGGCCGGAGGACATTTTATTCAACGGCAACTCGAAGGGAGATGACGAGATCAGGATGGGGGTGAGGAAGGGGGTCAGGTTCAGCGTGGACAGCTTGGACGAGCTATACACCATATCGGAGATCGCGGGGGAGGAGGGGAAGGAGGTGGAGATAGCGTTCAGGATAAACCCCTCAATAGATCCTAAGACCCATCCGAAGATCGCGACGGGACTGAGGACTTCAAAGTTCGGGATACCTTGGGAGAACGTGCTCGACGCTTACAGGATGGCGTTGGAGTTGCCAAACGTCGTTCCCGTCGGCGTTCACTGCCACATAGGGAGCCAGATAACCGACACGTCACCCTTCGTCGAAGCCCTAAACAGGCTGTTCGACGTGGCTATCAAGCTCGAGGAGATGGGAATAGAGGTAAAGTTCTTGGATTTGGGAGGTGGTTTGGGGATAGATTACGAGGGCAAGGGGGCTCCGACTCCGAAGGAGTTCGCAGACTCCATACTGCCCGTGTTCGAAAGGAGATCCAAGGAGCTTAGATCAGATCCCGAGCTATGGCTCGAACCGGGGAGAAGCATAGTCGGAAACACCACCGTACTTCTGACCAAAGTCAACGCTGTAAAACGATCCTACAAGAACTTCGTCGCTGTCGACGCGGGGTTCAACCTCCTAATAAGGCCTGCGATGTACGGGGCCTATCACAGGGTGGCGGTGGCGAACAAGATGGACGCGCCGGAGGAGGAGACCTACACGATAGTGGGGCCGATATGCGAGAGCGGGGACGTGCTCGCCGAAGACAGGAGGCTTCCGAAGGTTGAGAAGGGTGACATAATAGCTGTGTTCGACACAGGCGCGTACGGATTCGTGATGAGCAGTCAGTACAACGGGAGGCCGAGGTGCCCGGAGGTTCTCGTAGATGGAGACAGGTGGTTCGTCATAAGGGAGAGGGAGAGCTTTTACGACGTGATAGGAAAGCAGATCATACCCGACTTCCTGCTATGAGTTCGATCTTCGACCTCCCGAAGCTCGTCTTCCCCCTCTTTCACCGAATCTACAGATACTACGTGGGGACGGGGTGGATTGTCGTAAACGGGAGGAGGGTAGGGCAGAGGATAGTCAGGGTTACGAACAGGCTGACGCTCGAAAGCACGCTGTTCAACGAGCTAAGGGCTAAGAGGAGGATGGAGGGTAGGGGCACTAAGGTGGATGTTGGGGAGTGCGGGTTCTGCAGGGCGGAGGAGACCACGGCAGAAGACGTTTTCGGAAGGGTGAGGGGGAGACACTGCGTAACCGCAAGCAACTCGGCGAAATACGACGTCCTTCACGGACTCGTGATATTCAACGAGCACGATCCGTTCGTGTGGGAGGAGGAGAAGATAAGGGACTTTTTCGAAGTTTCGCTCGAGTGGATAGAGAAGGCGAGGAGGGAGGACGAACGCGCCCGGTATCCTTTCTTCATGTGGAACTGTCTCTGGAGGGCTGGAGCGAGCGTCGTGCACGGTCACGCCCACGTGCTGCTGTCGAGAGAACCGTACTCCACGAAGGAACTTTACGACGCGGTGAGGGAGAGGTACGAAAGGGATTTCGGTTCCGATTACTTCGATGACGTTTTCGAGATCCACAAGAGACTCGGGCTGGGGTTCGAGCTCTTCGAAGTTAGGACGATGCTCCACCTAACCCCCGTTAAGGAGAAGGAGGTCGTGATGATATCGAACGATTTAATGGATCTGCCCGAAGCTCTGAGCGTAATACTCAGGTGGTACGGGGAGATAGGCGTGGAGAGCTTCAACTTGGCCGTGTTCATGCCCCCCTTGGATAAGGAGGACGTATGCATAGCGAGGTTGGTGGACAGAGGTCGCTTGGACGTTGCCACCTGCGATATAGGAGGAATGGAACTGCTGGCGAGAACTTCGGTCGTTTCGAGCGATCCGTTCAAGCTGGCGGAAAAATTGAGGGATTCACTTGACCTTGGAACCTAAGGGGACTTCCCTGTCGGGATGTAAGAGCACCGGCTTTCCTTCCACGTCGACGGCCAGAACCATACCCCTGCTCTCCACTCCCATGAGCTTCGCGGGCTTTATGTTCACGAGCACGGGAACGAGCTTGCCGAGGAGATCTTCGGTCTTGTAAACTTCTGCAATTCCTGCGACGACTTGCCTAACTTCGTTGCCCAAATCTATCTCAAGCCTCATCAGTTTTTTGCTACCCTCTATCTTTTCTGCCTTGACTATCCTACCAATCCTTATGTCGAGTTTGGCGAAGTCCTTTATATCCACGAGCTCCTCCTTCCTCTCAGATTTCTCAGCCTTCCTTATCCTTTCGATCATTATCCTCTCCATCTCCTCGATCTTCCTGTCGTCGATCTTCTCGAAAGGTATGAAGGGTTTCTTAAGCTCTATCGATCCCACCGGCTTCAGCGCGTCCTCGAGCCTGACTTCGGCCATGTTCATCCCCAAGAACTCCGCGAGCTTGCCCATTGTCTTGGGCATGACGGGATAGGCAAATATCACAAGAGCCTTGACTATCTGGATGCATGAAGCCAGAATATCCATGCATTTCGATCTGTCGGTCTTGATCAGATCCCAAGGCGCTTTGGATTGGAAGTACTCGTTGCCAAAAGTCGCGAGCTCCATGAAGGCGTCGCTCGCCTCCTTGAACTCCCACTCTTCTATAGCCTTAACGATCCTATCTTTGACCTCGGCGATCTTGTCCATGACCGCGGGATCGACTTTCCCCTCGACCCTTCCGAAGTTCTTCCAAGAGAAGTGGAGAACCCTGTATATGAAGTTGCCCAGCGTCGCTATTACCTCCCTGTTCACCTTGTCCCTGAACACCTTCCAAGAGAAGTTCAGATCCTTCTCGTGCGACGTGTAGTTCACTATGTAGTATCTCAGGTAATCGGGATCGAACCCGGCCTTGAGGTAATCGTCCTCAACCCAAACCACGTATCCCCTCGTCTTCGAGAAAGTCTTGCCTTCAACCTTCACCATTCCCGACGCAACCACAGCTTTGGGCAACGAATAGCCCGCCCCCTTCAACATCGCCGGCCAGAATATGCAGTGGTGGTAGACGATGTCGAGCCCTATGAAGTGGGTTATATCGCCGATTTCTCCGTTCTGCCATATCTCCCTCCAATCCAACCCCTTGAGCTTGCAGGCTTGCTCGGTGAAGGAGATGTAACCTATCGGAGCGTCCACCCAGACGTAAACGACAAGATCCTCCCCCGGGAATTTGACCCCCCACTCCAAGTTTCTCGTTATGCACCAATCCCTCAACTCCTGCTTAACCCACCGCCTCGCGTAGTTTAAGGCGTTCTCCGTTCCCTTAAGCTTGTTCTCCAAGTAATCTATTAGAAAATCTCTAAAGGCCGTAAGCTTGAAGAAGTAATGCTTCTGCTTTCTGAACTCCGCCTTACTTCCGCATATCTTACATCTCGGTTCCTTAATCTCTCCCGGCTCCAAGTGCCTTCCGCACCCCTGATCGCACTCGTCACCCCTCGCAATTGCACCGCAGTAGGGACATATCCCCTCCACGTATCTGTCCGGCAGGAATCTGTCGCACTTTGGACAGTAAGCCAACTCGATCTCCTTGGCGTAAACGTAACCCTTCTCGATGAGCTTTTTTACTATCTCCTGCGTTCTGCGATGATTGTAATCCGCATCCGTCCTTCCGTAGAAGTCGAACTCGATTCCCAATTCCTTGAATATCCTTTTAAAGTGCTCGTGATACCTGTCAACGAGCTCCTTGGGACTTATCCCCTCCTTCTCGGCGTTGACGACTATCGGGGTGCCGTGGCAATCGCTACCGCATATGAACAGAACATCCTCGCCCATCAGCCTGAGGTAACGAACGTACACGTCAGCTGGCACGTACGTCCTTAGATGACCTATGTGCGCCTTCCCGTTCGCATACGGCAATCCGCACGTGACGAGTTTCATCTTAAAGCAGAAGCCCGCGGGAGGAATATAAATATACCGACCGTCGAACTTCGATTGAATGCCGACGCCCATAGGTCTCGTAAAGGGGCCGGCCGAGTCGCCCTTGGAGTTCAAGTTCATAACCCCCGATAAGACTAAGCTGAAGAGCGGTGAGTTCGTTTACTACGAGCTCGGGGGAAAGAAGGTCATATGCAGGGTGATCAAGAGGTATCCCCTCAGGCTATATCCGGACATCTACCTGTCCAAGCCCACGGTCAGTCCGGAAAGGATAGTTCGGGCGCTGGGAATAAACGCGAGGGAATTCGAGCTATTCGAAGTTAGGGCGACCATAATGGGATACTTCGACCCCAAGCTCGGATTCGTAAACCCCCGCATACCCCCCAAACCCGGACAGCCAATCTATCTGGCGGAGGCGGAGACGATTCAGGAGGTTCTGATGAAGAAGAGGAAGGGCGAGATAGGATCAATGCACATAGGTTACCTTTTGAACAGAGAGGAGGAGGTGCCGGTCGTTCTCGATTCAGCTTTGGTTACGAGCGAGCACATGTGCATACTGGCTTCCACGGGGAGCGGGAAAAGTTATCTCGCCGGAGTCATTGCGGAGGAGTTGTTGAAGCCATACAATTCGGCCGCGCTACTAATTCTTGATCCCCACGGGGAGTATCACACGCTGAGGGAGATGGAGGGCCTGGAGGAGTTCAGGGACGGAGACTACGTTCCCCGGGTCAGGATACTCGGAAAGGGGGAGATAAAGATAAGGGTGTGCGAGCTCGATTACGATGAGCTCGTTACCCTCCTTCCGAGGCTCACGGACAAGATGGAAGCTCTACTCAACGAAATTTACAGAGAACTCGCCGGGGAAAATTGGACGAGCGAGGAAATGATTAAGAAACTCGAGAGCGTGGCGGAGGCGGATCCAAACTTGAGGTCGACGGCCTACGGACTCATATGGAGGATAAGGAGGTACGTCCAGAACATGAGCGTTCTCGACGACTACGAGCACATGGATCTCAAGGAGATACTCAGACCCGGACAGGCGACGGTTCTCCAGCTGACGGACATGGAGGAGGTTGAACAGCAGATTCTCGCCTGCGTTCTCCTGAAGAAAATTTTGAACGCGAGGATAAACGCGGAGAAGGGGAGAAATGGTGAAAAGCTCGAGTATCCCGTTTTCGTGATAATAGAGGAAGCCCACCGTTTCGCCTCGCGGGATGCGAGGAGCTACCCAGTGCTGAAGACGATACTCGCCGAAGGAAGGAAGTTCGGCGTTGGCGTTTGTCTTATAAGCCAGAGACCTTCGAAGATAGATTCCGACATACTTAGCCAGTGCATGACCCAGATAATAATGAGAATCGTCAATCCCGCGGATCAGGAGAACATAAGGAACAGCATAGAGAGTTTGGGGAGGGAGATGATAGAGGAGCTACCCGGATTGACGAAGGGGCAGGCGTTGGTGGCCGGAGTTTCGATAAACGCTCCCGTGCTTATAAGGGTTAGGGAGAGGCTTACGAGCCACGGAGGGATGAGCAAGGACGCTCCTATGGAATGGATAAGGTGGAGGAGCTTGAGGAGGGAAGAAAAGCCGGCGATAAAGCAGAAGCAGGGGAGACTATTCTGGGAGGACTGACGAGCATTCTCCCGAATATATTTTTACGATCTCGCCGTTTCTCTTCAACAGAAGGGCTCCGTCCTCGTCGATGTCCACGGCCAACCCCTCGTAAACCCTTCCAGCCACCCTTACCCTAACGCGCCTGCCCAAGGTATCCGAGAGCTCCTTCCACCTCCTCCTTATCGCATCCCATTCCCCCGAGATCAGCTTCAGGTAGTAGTGTTCGAAGTTCTTCAGGACTTTTCCGAGCACCTCGGAGCGATTAAGCGGTCTTCCGTGAACCTCCTTTAGGGACGTCGCGTAATCCGGGACGGGGTTGTTGACGTTTATCCCTATTCCCACCACTACGAGCGGATCCTCCACCTCCCCCGCCAATTCGCAGAGTATGCCGCTGACCTTCTTTCCACCTATCAGCACGTCGTTAGTCCACTTCAACCTCCCCTCGATGGCCTCCGCAACCGCAACGCCGGTGGTCAACGTAAGCTTCGGCACGTCCTCGATGGGAAGGGAATTCGGAAGGGTGATGGTGAAGTAAAGACCTCCCGGCTCGCTTATCCACCTCCTACCGAACCTCCCCCTCCCCGCCGTCTGTCTCTCCGCTATTACGAGTATTCCCCTTTTCCCTATCTCCTTAGCCTTGGTGTTAGTGGAATCTACGACCTCGTAATAGTGCACCTCCTCGATTATCTTAGACCCCCTACAAACCCTCGCCACCTCGTAGGGGGAAAGGTCGGGCTTTGAGACGAGCCTGTATCCGACCCTCCTCCTCGCCTCTATAACGTATCCCATCTCCTCGAGTCTTTTGATCATCTTCCAAACTGACGTCCTGCTGATTCCAAGTTCGTCGGCGATCTTCTGACCGGAAACCCCCCTTTCGAGCAGATCTATCAGTTCGAGCATCCTTTCGTCGGGTATCATGGATCAAAGTCAATTCGACACTATAAAATATTGGGTAAACGTACATCGGTCGATGAGAATTGCGGTGCTCGGAGGAACCGGTAGTTTGGGGAAGGGTCTCGTTCTCAGGCTCGCCAGTTTGGGTTACGACGTAGTTGTTGGTTCGAGAGACAGAAATAAGGCCGAGGCGAAGGCGAGAGAGTACGGAGAGATCGTCGGGGTAAGGATCAGAGGTTCGGATAACAGATCCGCCTCCAAGGACTGTGACGTCGCCATCGTTACGATCCCGTGGAAGCACGCGTTCGATACCGTGGCGGAGCTCAGGGAGGAGCTCGCCGATAAGATCGTTGTGTCTCCGGTAGTTCCGATGGAGAAGACGGATAGGGGTTTCGTTTACGTGAACCTACCCGAGGGATCGGCTGCTGAGAAGATGGCGAGTCTGCTTCCTAACAGCAGAATCGTCGCTGCTTATCACAACATACCCGCCAAGAAGTTCGCCGACCTGAACGCTGAGTTCGAGTGGGACGTGGCGGTTTGCGGGGACGACGAGGAGGCGAAGAGGGTCGTGATAGACATGACAAACGGTATAAGGGGATTGAGGGCTCTCGACGCGGGTGGGCTCAGAAATTCACGTATCGTGGAAAGCATAACCCCTCTTCTCATAAACATAGCGATTAGGAACGGTATGAAGGAGTTGGGAGTCAGGTTCGTCTAAGTCAAACTATATATCGCCAACGTCCGTAGGAGAAAACATGAACGAAACTGAAGCCCTCAAAATTTCGAGGGAAGTCGCCAAGACTGTTAGGAATGCGATCGCCGGGATTGCGGGAAAGAGGGAGAGCGGGGAGACAGTTGGAATGGGCAAGGACGGCACACCTACAAAGAAGATAGACAAAGTCGCGGAGGACGCCGCCCTTTCCGTTCTTAGGAATTACGACGTAAGGGTTGTGAGCGAGGAGGCGGGGGTCGTTGGGGAAGGGGACGTGTACGTTGCTTTGGATCCTATAGACGGAACTTTCAACGCCACGAGGGGCATTCCGATATACTCTGTATCCCTATGCTTCTCCGAAGGAGACCTCGCGTCCGCTTTCTTCGGTTACGTCATGAACTTGGCGACGGGCGACGAATACTACACCTCAAACGGCAAGGCGTTCAAGAACGGTGAGAGGATAGAAGTCACGAACACCGAAGATATCTCGGAGTGCGACGCGATATTCTACTACCCGTTCAAGGACTACGGCTTCAAGAGAATAAGGATATACGGATGCGCCTCTCTGGAACTCTGCTTCGTTGCCGAGGGGGCTATGGACTGCTTCATCGACATGAGAAAAGGAGCGGGCAAAGGATTTCTGAGGATATACGACGTCGCGGCCGGGTTGCTCATAGCCGAAAACGCGGGAGCGGTTGCGACGGACATCGAGGGAGGCGATCTGGGGGGCAAGAGGTTCACGATGGACGAAAGGTTGACCCTCGTCGTTGCCAACCCCGAACTTCACGGGAAACTTCTGGAGTTGATCGGATGAAGGCCTGCGTCGTTTACAAGCCAGATTCTTCGAAGCTCGCGGAGGAGGTGCTCGAGTTCCTGAAGGGTATGGGTATCGACGCCGTGACAATCGACGATTGGGGGAGGGCGAAGGAGTTCGACTTCATAGTCAGCGTCGGGGGAGACGGTACGATTTTAAGGCTTTTGCAGTTCATAGACGTAAAGACTCCACCCATCTTCGGGATAAACACGGGAAAGGTGGGGCTTTTGACTCACTGCGATTCGAAGAATTACAGAGAGGAGCTAAGGAGGGCTCTGAGGGATTTCGAGACGGAGGAACTTATGAGACTGGAATGCTCGGTTGAAGGGAGGAAGCTCTTGGCGCTGAACGAGATCGCCGTTCTAACGTCGAAGCCGGCGAGGATGATAAGGGTTAGGATAACCGTCGATGGAACGGAGGTTGAGGACATGAGGTGCGACGGAATGCTGTTCTCGACTCCCATAGGCTCCACGGCCTACGCCCTTTCAACTGGAGGCCCCATAATAGACCCCTCTTTGGAGTCGATACTCGTAGTCCCGGTAGCTCCTTTCAAACTCGGTTGGAAGCCTTGGGTAGTCCATCCGGAGAGGAGGATCGAGGTGGAGACGGACGACGAGGCTTTGGTCGTCGCCGACGGACACGAGGTGGTCACGGGGGAGAGGTTGGTCGTAAGAAGATCCGACCGTCCAGCCGTGTTCTTCAAGGTCGAAAACAGAATAGGCAAGATAGTCGAAAAGTTAAAGCTTATAAGGTAGCTCACTCCAAAACCGCATGCCTCGCCTCCAAATCCTTCTCGGTTAGGTTCTTGATCTTCATCAACTCCGCCACGAGCCCGTCCAAGAATATCAAGGCCGTTAACTCGAACATCGTCCCCAAAGGCGCTATTTTGGCTATCTCGTCGTTTCTCTCTACCTTGGTCTTCCCCTTAAGCAGAACTACTATGTCGCTCATCTTGGCCAGAGTAGAATCCTTGTTTTGGGTTATGGCGACGAGCTTCGACCCTATTAGCTCCTTGGCCTTCCTGCTTATGTTAACGACGGAAGTCGTCTCACCCGATCCCGATATGGCTATGAGCAAGTCCTCCCTCTTTATCCTCGGCGTAACGGTCTCTCCGACGACGTAAACGTTGTATCCCAAGTGCATGAGCCTCATCGCGAACGCCTTCGCAACGAACCCGCTCCTCCCCGCGCCCATGACGAATACGCTCCTCGCCTCCTCTATCGCGTCTATGAGCTCCTGCACCTTCGAGAGGTCGATCTCCCTTTTGACGTTTCTTATGTGGTTCTCCACGGTGTCCAAAAACTTGATCAACATATCACCGACCAACTGAAGCTCCCCCATCCCCGGCTCCACCTCCCAAATTCTCTAAACTCGATTTCGACGTGCATTTAAAAGTTTTTGCTTTCCATCGGTCGAATTCATATTCAAGGTCGAATAATTTCAGCAACGTTCTCGAAACCACGTATTCCCCACCGACATCCCTCCTCGTTCCGACAACGAGGTAGTTCTTCCCGTCAATCTCCTCCAAGATCCCCCTCGCCTCCAGAACCTCCCCCTCGAAAACCTGTCCGGCGAACGTGTGGGTGAAGCTCAGAACTGCATCAACCGTTGGGTGGTCGAGGAAGTAGCAGGCGGGATAATCGAAAGCCCTCTCCTCGATGACCTCCGCGGTTACGCAAACGATCCCCCTCCTCGTCCCCATCTTCTCCGGAACGAGTCCCTTCTCGGAATCCCTAACGAAGAGGAGGTCGAAGTTTATACCGTCAACCATCGCCTTGTTGAACTTCCTCTCCTCGTGAACCCTGAAGACCTCGAACGGAATCCTCACCCTCCTCCTCTCGTAAACCCTCTTAAGGTCTGGGGGAGAAAGCGTACCATCCTCCAACCCTTCCCTTATTCTTTCCCTCCCGAGCTCAAAGCTCCTAATTCCGTAAGCGACGAAATCGACGTCCGAATCGGGTTTGCTTAACCCCACGAGCCTCGAACCCGTTACGCCCATCTTTGGGAGATCGAGGATCTCGGCGATCTCGTCCACTACGGGATCCCTTCCCCTAACCTCCTCAAGCCTCTCGTCCGGTCTGTAAACTTCATCGATCTCGAAGAGCGGTATTAGAAAGATCCCACCCCTCCTAAAGCGTTCGAACCTTCCGTAGTTCAAGGCCTCCTCGTGCCCGAGCTTCCTGTACCTCCTTCCCTTAGCATCTCTCCTGTCCCCTCTCTCGTCGGGAACGTATCTGAGCAGGGATTTGACCCCGTCGCTATGATCGTAACCTACGACTGAGAAGTAGCAGTCCTCAACCCTCAAAAAATCCCTGAGCCTTATCATCTCAACTTCTTCAAGAACATAGCGTAAACTCTCCTTATCTCCTTCGCCTTAGCCCTCTCACCCTCCCTCTTCAGCAACCTACCGTTTATCAGCTTCATCCTCGTTATTTTGAACATGAGGTTGTCTATCGTTATCTTCTCCCCAACCTCGAACTCCGTATCGCCGGACGTGAGCATCTTGTAAGGCGTAGTAACCGCCCCCTTGTGCAGGCTGAACTTGACCTCCACCTCCCCAACATCTCTAAGCCAAACCGTCGCAACGTCCTTGACTTTCGCGAACTTCGTCCTCTTCCCATCCTTCAGCTCTATGGCGGTGACCTCCCCTATCCTAAAGCCTTCCGGGGTTTCCACTACGATCTCGTCCCCAACCTCCACCGTATCGAACTCCTTGAACACCACGCTCCCCACTCTTGAGATCGCTCCGGTGCTTATCACCGCCTTAACCCTAAGCTCCCTCTCTGGCAAGAACTGGGTTACGGTTCCGCACTCCAAGCAACGGTAGAGCTGTTTGTCCTCCCTAATGAGCTCGTGCTCCGTCTCATCCTTACACGTGTCGCAGTAAATGTATCTCCTCATATCACGGATGCCGGGACGTTCGGATTAATAGAGGTTACTCACCATGGTTAAATTTATGATCTCTACGAATGTAATTAGATCAAATGAAGGCGTTGATATTGTCCGGAGGGCACGGAACCCGACTCAGACCCCTAACGTACTCGCAGCAAAAGCAGTTAATTCCAGTTGCGAACAAACCCGTGCTGTTCTACGCGATCGAAGACGTTATAGAGGCTGGAATAAGGGATATAGGCATAATAGTTGGGCCGAACAAAGAGCAGGTGATGGAGACCGTCAAGTCCGTTGACTGGGATGCAAATATAGAGTTCATATACCAAGGAGAACCGAAGGGGCTTGCCCATGCGATAATAGTTGCGGAGGAGTTTTTGGATGACGAGGATTTCGTGATGTATCTGGGCGATAACATACTCAAGGAGGGAATAGTTAGGCATGCCAGAAGGTTCAAAGAGCTCGATCCCGACGCACTCATCCTCCTAACGCAGGTCGAAGATCCTCAGCGATTTGGCGTTGCGGAGCTCGATGAAAACGGAAAGGTTATTAGGTTAGTGGAAAAACCCAAAGTACCTCCCTCAAATTACGCTTTAGTAGGCATATATTTCTTTAAGCCGATAATAATCGAGGCTTGTAAGAGCATAAAGCCGTCATGGCGTAACGAGTTGGAGATAACGGATGCAATTCAATGGCTAATCGATAACGGTTACAGGGTTGAGGCGTCGATCGTTACGGGATGGTGGAAGGACACTGGAAAACCTGAGGACATTCTTGAAGCGAACAGACTCGTGCTCGACGATATAGAAACGAGGGTGGAGGGGAGTGTGATCGATTCCAAGATAACTGGGAGGGTAGTTGTGGAGGAGGGGGCGGTAGTCGAGAACTCGGTGGTCAAGGGGCCGTGCGTTATAGGAAAAAACGCAACGATCAGAAAATCTTACATCGGCCCATACACATCTATAGGGAACGGATGCGAGATCGAAGAGACGGAGATCGAGGATTCCGTCATAATGGAAGGTAGCGTAATACGGAATGCTGGTAGGATCGTGGAAAGTCTCGTGGGAAGGAACGTTAGGATAACGAGAGAGAAGGTAAAGCCGAGTGGGCATAGGTTCGTAGTTGGAGACAACTCGAACATAGTGTTGTGATATCATGATGGTATTGGTTACCGGCGGTTTGGGATTCATAGGAAGCAATTTCGTAAGATACATGCTCGATAGGTATTCGGATGTCGAGATAATAAACGTCGACGCCATGCTTTACGGCTCGAACCCGAACAACTTGAAGGATTTGGAGAACGACGAAAGGTACGAATTCGTTAAGGGTGACATAACGGACTACGAGTTAATGTCGGGGCTAATCAAAAAAGTTGATGCGGTGGTGAATTTCGCAGCTGAGACCCACGTTGACAGGAGCATCTCCAACCCCGAAGCCTTCTTGAGAAGCAATGTTATAGGCGTTTTCACGATACTGGAAGCCATAAGGAAGGTTAATCCGGAGGTCAGGCTCGTTCATATATCGACAGATGAGGTGTATGGGGACATTCTTCGGGGATCGTTTAGGGAAGACGACAGGCTCAAACCTTCATCGCCATATTCGGCGAGTAAAGCTTCAGCAGACATGTTCGTGCTGGCTTACGTGAGAACTTACGGAATAAACGCGTCGATAACGAGGTGCACGAACAACTACGGCCCTTATCAGTTCCCGGAAAAGCTGATACCCAAGACTA
>Ga0256914_1002170_pt1 | contig 16671 bp, 14 predicted proteins | sample HulkmetaG_FD_191571 | JGI IMG/M metagenome (GOLD analysis project Ga0256914, IMG submission 191571) | Hydrothermal chimney microbial communities from Main Endeavour vent field at the Juan de Fuca Ridge, Pacific Ocean - Hulk | ecosystem: Environmental > Aquatic > Marine > Hydrothermal vents ... | reverse complement strand
AGTGGCTTGAGGAGGATACCTACTACTTCAGACTTAGTGAGTTTAAGGACTACCTAATCAACGTACTAAACTCAGATATAGTACACCCTAAGGAGTACGCAATCGAGGTGTTAAGTAAGATTAAGAAGGAGGGTTTAAAGGACGTCTCAATAGCTAGGCCTAAGGAGCGTGTTTGGTGGGGTATCGAATTACCCTTCGACCCCAACTACACGGTCTACGTATGGTTCGACGCACTACTCAACTACGTAACGGGTGCTGGGTACTTAAGGGATAGTAATAGGTTCACGAAGTACTGGTCAGTAGTTCATCACGTAATAGGTAAGGACATACTGTGGTTCCATACAGCAATATGGTTCTCAATGCTTAAGGCACTCGACATACCACCACCCAAGAAGTTACTAGTCCATGCATTCCTAATCAATCGCGGGTTAAAGATAGGTAAGAGCGCGGGTAATGTAGTAGCTATTGAGGACTTAATAAGTAGGTATCAGGACTCAGACGGTGTTAGGTACATCCTCATGAGGGTATTCAATATGAGTAAGGACGTAGACGTAACTACGGAATTATTTGATAGTATCTACAATAGTGAGTTAGCCGATACCCTAGGTAACCTAGTTAGGAGGGTAGGTGTCTTAGTTAAGAAGAAATTAGGTGGTGGAGTTACTGAAGTAGGTATTGATGAGGGGTTAGGTAACTTAATAAATAAAACCTTAAGTAGGTTTGAGGAATTAATGAGTAATTACGACGTGGCACAAGCACTAGGCTGTGTTATGGATTTACTTAGGGAGGGTAATGCCTACATCAACAGAACAAGGCCTTGGGAGTTAAGCAGCCCTACCAAGGAGCTGTATACGCTAATGGAGGTGGTTAGGGTAGCAACTACCCTACTCTCACCAGTAATACCTAAGGCTGCTAAGAGGGTGTCTAAGGCCTTCAACTTCGAACTGAGTAACCCATACGTAGTTAGTAGGTGGGGTAAGTACTTAGTTAGTGAAGCACCTATACTCTTCAGGAAGGTTAGGTAGGTCCAGCCTCAACTACGGTACTATTCCCTGAGTAGCAGTCCTGTAATTCAGTAAGTGCTAGGTGAGCCTCACCTAAGGGTATTACGTGCAATGTATTCTCACCTATACTTATCTCAACCTTACGGTACCTCATCTTACTGAATACCCTCCTATGGAAGTTAATGACTTCCTTAACAACCCTCAAGTCAGTCCTTAACCTCCTAACCTCCTCAAGGGGTATCTCCTCAGCTAAGTCAAGAACTATCCTCTCCTCCCTATGAGGTTTCCTCTGAAGTAGCTCAACCTCATCCTCACGCGTGACTGGAGGAACGCCCTTAGCTAGGTTGAAGAGCCTGTTCAATGACTTAAGGAACCCCCTAACTAACCTCCTGGTCACGTACTTAGGGTTAGTACTTAGTACTAGGAAGTTATACTCATTAAGAGGTATTATAACCATGTTGTACTTACCTAAATAGAGTATTAGGTAATCCCTCCTTAAGTTAAGTAAGCCTGACTTAATTAATCTAAAGACAAAATCGGATAAATCACCTAAGTACTCAATACCTCCATTAACGCATGGATAACAGTAAATCCTACCATCACTATACACGACTGCAGCCTCAAGTACGGAATCACCATCCACCAATATCGACAATGCAGGTTCAATCAATTCACATCACCTCCTCACCATATACGTCATCTTCCCCCATACCCATCAGACTATATGTAAAAAAGATAAAAAGCACTGACTTTGCAGAAGACCTACTGTAGAAAAATATTCGTGACACTGTAGAAGTTATTAACCAATAAGTTCCACTATCTAAACGCACTTAATTATGTATTGTAATTTAAAAATAAACTCAGCTAATACACCTCATTAAATATCCTAAGATATTTAGTACGTACTCTCAAGTAATTGGGTAGGTCTATATAAGTACCCTTACCTATTACATAGGCAACCGAATTAGGACTTACTTACTACCTCATAAAATTAGTACTTAATAAACGACTAAATAATGCGTTTTCCTTTAAGTAAAGTTGGGTTAGGTGATGTGATTGAGTAACTTAATCACTAAACTAACTTACGTTGAGGACGCCGTAAGCAAGTTATGTGAATCCGTCAAGTTAAATATAGGGAGTACTGAGGTTAAATTACTTGACTCACTAGGTTTGATTTCATTTAATGATGTGGAGGCACCCTACGATTACCCACCGTTTGATAGGTCTGTTGTTGATGGTTTTGCTGTTAGGGCTGAGGATACCTACGGGGCCTCACCAACATCACCTATTGAGCTTAAATTAGTAGGTGCTGTCGGTATTGGTGAGATTCCGGAGATTGAAATAAGTTCAGGTGAGGCTGTTGAGGTAGCTACTGGGTCACCAATACCTAAGGGAGCTAACGCAGTAGTAATGAAGGAAGATGTTGAGGTTAGGGATGGTAGAGTGGTTATCTACTCTAGGGTACCTGCATTGGCTAATATCGCTAGGAGGGGTGAGGACTTAAGAGCTGGTGAAGTGATTCTTAGGCGTGGTGAAGTAATAACACCCTTCCACATATCAGCACTAGCTACCTACGGTATATCTAAGGTTAAGGTGTTTAGGAAGGTTAAGGTAGCTGTAATACCTACAGGCTCTGAAGTAGTTGATATTGAGGAGGATCTAGGCCCTGGTAAGGTACGTGATTCAACATCTTACCTAGTGGCTTCGTACTTGAGGAGGTTTAGGTTCTTAGAGGTTGAGAGGGTATGTAACCCGGTACCTGACGATGTTAAGTTGATTAGGGAGGTAATTGAGGATGCCTTAAGTAGTTACGACATAGTATTAACTACTGGAGGTACTAGCGTAGGTAAGAAGGACTTAGTACCTAAGGCAGTACTAAGCATTGAAGGTGCTAAACTAGTCTTCAGGGGGGTAGCTATAAGACCTGGTAGACCAGTAAGTGCTGCAGTAGTTAATGGTAAGCCAGTAATCATGCTCTCGGGACTACCCGTAGCTGCTTACTCAGCTCTTAAGCAGGTATTCATACCCTTCATTAAGTACTTACTCAGTATTAGGGATGAATTAATACCTAAGGTAGTAGGTAAGTTAGTACGTAGAGTACCTAACGCAGTAGGTTATAACTCATTAGTTAGGGTCAGAGCTGTTAGGAGGGGTAGTGAGTACTTAATAGAGCCTATAAGACTTAAGGGTTCAGGGTCCTTAAGGACCCTACTAGAGGGTAATGCCGTCTTAATAATAAATCACGACCTTGAGGGTTACGAAGCTGGTGAATACGTAGTTACTGACTTAATTAAGTACGTACTGGGGTGATTACGCTGAGGAGGTTATTCCATAAGTTAGTTAGGCTTGAGGAGGTTGAGTCAGTAATATCTAAGTACCTAAGCCTAAAGCCACTAGGTACTGAGGTAGTACCTATTACTGAGTCCTTAGGTAGGGTACTTGCTGAGGACGTATACTCACCAATAGATTACCCACCGTTTGATAGGTCTGTTGTTGATGGTTTTGCTGTTAGGGCTGAGGATACCTACGGGGCTGATGAGGAGTCACCGATTAAGTTACGTATTAAGGGTAGTGTTGGAGTGGGTGAAGCCCCTAAGATTGAGGTAGGTCCTGGTGAGGCTGTTGAGGTAGCTACTGGGTCACCAATACCTAAGGGAGCTAACGCAGTAGTAATGATTGAGTATACTAGTCAATTAGGTAATGAGTTACTGGTATATAAGGCAGTAGCACCGGGTGATGGAGTAGCTACGGCAGCTTCAGATATCTCAGCAGGTGATTTAGTACTCCGTAAGGGTATTAAGTTAGGACCACCCGAAATAGCGTTACTAGCTGGGTTAGGGGTTTCTAAGGTTAAGGTGTTTAGGAGGGTTAGGGTAGGTATATTCTCAACAGGTAATGAAGTCATTAGGCCTGGGGAGGTGCTGAGCTTAGGTAAGGTGTATGACTCAAACACATACTTCCTACTGGCATCACTTAAGGAATTAGGTGCTGAACCTAAGTACGTAGGTCACCTACCCGATGATGAGTCTGTAGTAGCTAATGCATTACGTAGAGCACTTAATGAGTATGACGTAATATTAACTACGGGGGGTACATCAGCTGGTTTAGGAGACGTTATGTATAGAGTACTTGACTCACTAGGTAAGCCTGGAGTTGTGATTCATGGGTTAAGGGTTAAGCCTGGTAAACCGACGGTATTTGCTGTAGTTAATGGTAGGTTAGTAGTGGGTCTACCGGGCTTCCCACTATCATGCGCTATGGTGTTTATGAAGGTAGTTAGGCCGTTAATAGCTAAGTTAGTAGGTACGGAATTACCTAGTGAGGAAGTGATTAAGGCTAGAGTGCCTTACAGGATTAAACTAGGTGGTGGGAAGGCTTGGTTAGTACCGGTATCACTTATTAAGGTAGGTAATGACTTCGTCGCCTACCCAGTAAAGCTATCTTCAGGTTCGATATCAGCACTAGTCATGGCTGAGGGTTACTTATACGTTAGTGAAGGTACTGAATTAATTGATGAGGGTGAGTTCGTTAATGTCAACTTATTTAGTAAGTACTTAACGATACCTAATCTAGTGTTTATAGGTAGTCATGACTTAGCACTATGGAAGTTACTGACGGTCTCTGGATTAATTAAGGAGTCTAAGGTGATTCTGGTAGGGTCCCTTAGAGGGTGGTACGCAGTAGCTCGTGGCGAAGCTGATATAGCACCTACCCACTTACTAGATGAGGTTAGTAGGGAGTATAACGTACCATACCTAAGTAAGTTAGGTCTTAAGGGTAAGGCAGTAATTATTAGGGGCTACGCAAGACGCGTGGGTTTAGTAGTTGCTAAGGGTAACCCTAAGGGGATTAAGGGTATTCAGGACTTACTAAGGGATGACGTAGTCATGGTTAATAGAGTTAAGGGGTCAGGTATTAGGGTATTAACGGACATACTACTTAAGGAATTAGCTAATAGGTTAGGTAGGGACTTCAATGAATTAATTAAGGGAATTAATGGCTATACGTACGAAGTAAGAACACATACAGCAGTAGCTTCAGCAATTGCCCAGGGAAGAGCCGACGTAGGTATAGCCGCTGAAGTGGCTGCTAGGATGTACGGGCTTGAATTCATACCGATTACTGAGGAGATCATCGATTTCCTAGTACTTAAGGAGAGGTTAAGTAAGGAGTCGGTAAGGGAGTTCATTAACTTACTGAAGAGTGACTTATGTAATGAAGTACTCAGTAAGTTACCTGGGTATAGAAGATTAGGAGATACGGGATCAATAATAACTTAGATAGGGTATTTACTTAGTAATAGTGAGTAAGGACTTCAGGACCCTACCTTCCTCCTTAATACTTTCAGTTCCCTTAAGCTTCCTCCAGTACTTTAGGTTATATATACATCCTGGGTCGGGACCTAGCGGGTCTCCGAAGTACGCGTATGCCCTAGCTCTGCAACCACCACATACGTTCCTGTAGGGGCACTTAACGCAGAATCCCCAGAGGTTGTTCCTATCCCTTAACTTAAGTAGTAATGGGTGGTTCTCCCAGATCTCCCAGAAGGGCTTCTCCCTAATATTACCTACCTTAATGGGCATGAAGACACATGGTGATACGTCACCGTTGGGCTGTATAGCACCGTATATCCTACCAGCACCGCACCCACCTATGAACTCAGCTAATGCCTTAACTACTGGGTCACCACCTACGTAGAAGTGGGTAGGTGCTATCTCCGTATCACCACTTAACTGAAGTACTACCCTACCGTACTGCGGGGCTGTAGTGAATATCTCAATACCTCCCCTGCGCTTCATCTCCCTATATATTGTCCTCATGAACTCCTCCCTCTCCTCAGGACTTAAGTCTAGGTCAGTTATCTCAACACCCCTACCAACTGGTATGAAGTTGAAGAACACTACCCTCTTAACACCTATTGACTGAGCTAAGTCAATTATCTCTTTAACCTCCCCTACGTTATGCTTAGTTATGGTTACCGCCATGGCGTGACTGAGGTTGTACTTAACGGCATTCTCTAGAGCCTTTATAGCCCTCTCCCAAGCACCCTCAACACCCCTGAACTTATCGTGCTTCCTAGGATCTGCACTATCAACCGATACCTCCATGTACCTTAACCCAGCATCTAAGGCCTTCTTGAAGAAGTCCGGGTCAGCCATCCTCCACCCATTAGTAGCTACTGCTGCGTACATCCCCTTACTAGCTATTGCCTTAACTACCGTTAGGAAGTCTGGATGTATGGTTGGTTCACCACCACTTAAGGCTACAGCAGCTACCCCAGCTCTATCCAACTGCTCAACCAACTCAAGCTTCTCCTGCAGGCTTAACTCATTAGGTAGGGGCTTATCAGCCCTCTGGTAGCAGTGCTTACACCTGAAGTTACACATGTTAGTGAAGTTCCACACTATTAGGAACGGCGCCGGCATCTTCTGAGGTACGGTTACGCCGTACTCAGCAAGGCCCTTAAGAACTAAGGATATGCCCCTACGTAGTGCTGGGTCCTTAACCGCCTCAATAACCTCCTCCTCCTTACCGCCCATAGCATTAACTCCTAATTTAGTTAGTAAGTGAACGAACATACCTAAGAACTTAACACTTAATGGGCACTCAATAGGTTCACCGGCAAGCATCGCTAATGCATGATATATAGCTGACTCACTAACCTCCTTACCACTACCGTACACACACTTAAACTCCCTAGAAGCTATCCCTAGGGCTAGCCTAACTACCGGGTTACCCATAACTAACCTAACCACAGTTAAGAACGCACCAATACCTCCGCGCCTACTCATTACTCACCACCCCCGAAGAAACCCTCAAATATCCTACCCACCTCCCTAACGAAGATTGAGATTAGGTCCTTCAGCCTACCAGCCCTTAACTCCCTCAGTAGGAAGGAGAGTCTCAAGTAGAACCTCCTGTAAGCGTACATCAGCATCTTACCTAGCTCCTTAGCAGTGAAGTGAAAGCCCTTCATCACCGGTCTTATGGTCGTGTAGTGCTCCCAATTCCAATCAACTATTAATCCATGCTTAACAGCGAAGTCAAACATAGGAGTTCCAGGGTACGGTGTTAATACGGTGAATTGAGCGTAGCTAGGGTCTAACTTAATAGCTAACTCAACAGTCTTCCTCATATCCTCTAACGTCTCCCACGGAAAACCAAGTATGAAGCTACCAGCAGCGAACCCGCCTAACTCCTTTACCCACCTAAACACCTTAATAGCTTGCTCAACCCTAATCCCCTTACCTATCCTATCTAGGGTCTCTTGAGAAGCTGACTCAACACCGAAGTAGAGGGCGGTGAAGCCGTTCTCATACAGGAACTTAAGGTATTCACGATCTACGTGATCAACCCTAGAGCCGCACGCGAAGGTCACGTCTAGACCTCTCTCCTTCATCTCCTTAACTAAGCCGTAAACGAATCTCCTATTCACGGTTAACTCATCATCAGTGAATACCACGGTCTTGATTCCGTACTTATCGACTAAGTACTCAATCTCATCAGCTACGTTCTTAGCTGATCTAAACCTAATCCTCCTACCCCAGAAGTAGGATGTTGAGCAGTAAGCGCACCCGTAGGGGCACCCCCTACTAGCCATTACGTGAGCTACCTTAATGGGCTTACCGAATACCGTATACTTATCCATAGGTAGTAAGTGCCTAGCCGGCCATGGCAACTCATCCAGGTCGTGGATATATGACCTACGCTTAGTGACTACTACCTTACCGTCCCTAGCCCTAAACGCTATACCGTCAATACCCTTAAGCACGTCATCATTGAGCCCCTCCCTCTCAATCTTATTCACTAACTCAAGTGTTGTGTACTCACCCTCGAACCTAACAACAACGTCAGCACCATTGTTCAGTGCTTCCTCATACAAGAATGTAGGGTGAATACCACCAACTATAATAGGTACGTCAGGCATTTCCTCCTTAAGGTAAGACATCACCTTATACGCTCTAGGAGCTGTTGGTGTTTGAATTGATATACCTATTACGTCGGGCTTCCAAGCCTTAACCTCCCTAATGAACTCATCAGTAGTTACTCTAAGTGTTGGTGTATCTATAATCTTAACCTTATGACCTGCCTTCTCAAGAACAGCAGCTATCCAAGCAAGACCTAACGGAGGCGCGTTGAGTCCCGTAATTCTGTAGATCTCAAGGTCATGAATATCGGGAGGTGTTGCTAGTAGTACCCTCATCCCCCTCCCCCACACCATAGGGGGTTAGGTAAAAGATAAGATGTCTGGTATGGTAAATCCTTTAATTCGCTTATTAAACTAGTACATAATAATGGAGGAGCTAGCTCTAGTAATATACTAAAGTACAACTTAGTTAAAAGATCCTTCTTTAGTCTCTTTACCGCTAAGGAAAATCTAGATGTATTACACGCCTAAAGCACCTAATGGGGCACTTTTATAAGTTAATGTACGTACTATTTCACGAAGGGTAGGGAAGTGATCCACACCCACCTTAGGGAGGTAGCTGTAAAGGAGTTTATTAATGCGTTAATTAGGGGGCTTGACTCTCAAGTCAAGGGATGTATTAAGTACGGAGCTAGGTGTAGGGACCCACCCGTAATAACGTCTACGTTCCTAAGGAATGCCCTAGGTTTTAGCGAGTTTAGGGTTAAGAGGTTCTGGAAAGTAGCTAAGTCACTCATGGGTTACTCACTAAACATCTATAGATTAAGGGATGCGTGGTTCCACCTAGTAATTAACGTCAGGAAGGGTGCTGTATTCGTCACTGAGGATGGGAGCTTCTTCCCCGACATGTTTGACTGTATGAAGCTTAGGTGTGTTGAGTATCCCAACGAAAACGTGCTCTACCTATACGTTGAGGGTGGCTTAGGTGGGGAGGCTCTGAGGGTTAATGTAGTGTATATAATGAAGAAGCTATTCGACATAAGACCTAACTGCTACGACACACTAGTGAAGTCCATAGAGAATATAAGTGAAGGTAACTTAGTCGGTGGTATGTCAGGGTTCATATGTGTATTCAAGATACTTAAGGACTATAGCAGTACGTTAGCTGATATACTGCCCGTAATACCTAAATCACTGACTGAGTTAGTACTCCTATCACCAGCTATAGGATCAATAATGGCTAGGATAAAGAAGAAACGAGGTGAGGTAGGTAAGTAATTAATTCAGTATCCTAAAGTTAAAAATAAGTAATTACGTAACTTACTCATTAGGGGTGGTACTACGTTATCACGCGATGAAGCTCTAGAACTACTCAAGAGCTACGTGAAGAACGACAAGATCGTGAAGCATTGCCTAGCTGTTGAGGCTATAATGCGTGGATTAGCTAAGGAGTTAGGTGAGGATGCTGAGCTATGGGGATTGATTGGTTTACTTCACGACATAGATTATGAATTAACGGGTAAGGACTTAAGTAAGCATGGATTAGTATCTATGGAGATACTTAAGGATAAGTTACCGAGGGATGCCTTAGAAGCCATAGGGGCTCATAACGAGCATAACGGGTTTAAACCAAGTAGTGAGTACGCAGTTAAGGTTGCTCACGCATTAAGAGCTGCTGACCACTTATCAGGGTTGATCATAGCTACAGCACTAGTTATGCCCTCTAAGAAGTTAGCCGAGGTTAAGGTCAAGTCAATTAAGAAGAAGTTTAAGTCTAAGGACTTCGCTAGAGGCGTCGATAGAGATAGAATTAGGGAGGTTGAGAAGCTAGGTATTGACCTTAATAAGTTCTTCGAGATAGGGCTTAACGCCTTAAAGGAGATAGCGAGTGAGTTAGGTTTGTAGCGTGATGATTGAGGTAAGGGCAACAGCTAAGCTTGAGCTCACATCAGCTACTGACGCATTAATCACTCTATATGACCTCCTAAGGAAGGAGGGATTTACGGTTAAGCTATCGCCTGAAGCTCTGTGCTTAGAAGCTACGTTAGGTGACCTCAAGATACTATTCTTTACTTCAAGAACTGACCTAAAAGCTTCATTAACAGCACTCCTTACTAGTGAGGTGGGTAGGGGCTATAGGGGGTGTGGTGACCTAATTAATTACTTAACAACACTCATATATAGAATTAAGCCACTAAATCTTAACTCAGTAACTTACGTAGTAACTTACGAAGCTGATGTCAGCTGCTCTAAAGGAATCATAAATGAAGTTGATAGGTACTTAAAGGGGTTAGGTGCAGTACCTCTAACATACCCTCAAGCCTACGTAGGTAGCGGTGAGGTTAGGTACGAAGTAATTAGTGTTAGGTACGGACTAGTTCTTGAGGGGTTAAGAAGCAGTGACATACTACTAACGTACACAATAACACCTACTAAGTGTGAGTTAAGGGTTAGCGTGGGTGGCTCGACTAGAGAGTTAGGTGGTCTACGTAGGTACGTATACGACGCATTAAGCATTACTGAGTTAATAGCTGATTACTTAAGTAGTAAATACTTCAGGTAGCCTAACCAAGCATTACCTTTATATCTAAGCTTAAGACCCTTACCTAAGGGACGTGAATGAGGAGGTACGTAGCGGTACTACTGTCCCTAGCGACAGTAGCTGCTCTAGTTAAGGTGATAGGTGCGTTAGTAGGTTCCTCTAAAGCTCTGTTAATTGATGGGTTAACATCAATAGCTAATTTAGTAGCTGCTGTAGGTGTTATTCATTACTCAAGATACGAGAGAATACCAGCCGATAAAGATCACCCCTACGGGCATTACAGACTATCACTTGCTGGGATACTAGTTGTTTTGATGTCCTATAGTTTCGTAGCAGGTATAGGAATTCCTGAATTGATAAATATTGAGCCCTACAAGGTACTACCAGTAGCTACTACCTACGCTATCGTGGGCCTAATCCTGTATGTAGTAACTATAGGTATAGCTAGGTTGGCTGGTGGTAAGCAATTAGCTACTTACGCAATATTCACTTACTCAGAAGTACTTGAGAGTTTAGTAACTATAGCTGCCGTCGTAGGTGGTTACGTACTTTCATGGATTATTGATTGGGTAGGTGGTTTAGGTATACTCTCATTCCTAATGTACGAATTAACGAAGACAGCTAAGGAGTTCATTGAGAGTGTAAGTGATATAGCACCTTCCAGTAACGTAGTGAGTAGGGTTTATGAAGTAGCTAGGATGTACGGACTCAAGATTGAGGGTGTGAGGTTGAGGAAGGTAGTTGATGGGTTATACCAAGGTGATGTTAATGTAGTATGCACGTCTAAAGATAGGCTGGAACCCTTAATAACTAGTATAGCTAATTTTGAGGAGCAATTAAGGCGTGAAGGTATTGATTTATGCGTTAGGATAAAGTATCTAAGCAGTAACTAAGTATGATTAACTAAGTATATGTATTAATTTCCTAACGAACTTAACCCCGTAATCCGTAATTACTAAGTAACTACCCTCCCTCCGCACCAAACCCTTAAACTCTAAGATATTGACGGTCTTCATTACTAACCCACCCTCACTGAATTCATGAATTAATTTCCTTAAGTCGACTCTACCACTAACTAGGAGCTTAGTAAGTATCTCGATCTGGTACGTAGCTTTACTACTACTTAATATGCCCTCAACCTTCATTAACCTCCTTAATACAGACTTCATCTCCTCAGGGAGGTCCTCCAGGATTAACACCGTGTATTACTACAGTGATGAATAAATAGGATAGTAAGAAGGTTGAAGGGGTATTTAGTGTCAGAAGACTTTATAAACTATTTATACGTAAATTTAGTAAAGTACTTATCATAGCACACTTAAAAATTCACGACAGGAGTAAGCATTCCTAAGAACTAACTTAAGCTTTTCCTCATTATCTATTAAGTAGGTGTAGTTTAAATTAACTAACTTAAGGACGCCTCCTTGAAGCGGTACTTGAATACTTACTAATATACGATTAATAGCTCTGTACTTACTTAAGAGCTTAACTAATCTACTGAGGACGCTATCATAGTTCCCTATGAATGATCTACTCTTACTACCTATGTATACTTTAACCTTACCAACTAATTCCTTATCAGGGCTTAAGTATTCCCCATATTCATCGTATAAGCTACTTATGTCGTAGGAACTTATGTACACCTTACCTAGGTGTGTATATATGTAGACTACATCACCTCTACGCATTAGCTTACTTAATGCTGACTTAACATCACTTAAGGGCATACCTACTAAATCCCTAATCCACTCAATAGGTAATGCCCTACCCTCAATTAGTGAGAGTATCCTAACCCTAGTTGATCTCCTCCATAACCTCTCAATGACTTCATCATCAATAGGTACGTCAACACCCGCTCTCCTAGCGGCTTCTATAGAGTCTACGAAGCTATCGGTATCCACAGTATCTGGAGTTACTATGTAGACTACGAACTTAGGCCTACCTAAGGCCCCGCTAACGGCTCTCAAGATCCTTCCGTGCCTCTGAATGAACCTTATAGGGCTAGCTACGTTACTCCACACAATAAGTAAGTCGCCTTCAGGTAGGTCAAGACCTTCCTCGCCAGCACTAGTTGATACTATCACTTTAACGCTACTTGACTTAGCATCCCTAAGTACCTCCTTAACATTCCTACCTAAGTGTGCCTTACCACATATTAGTAGGGGTCCTAACTCCTTAGGTAATTCATTAACTATGTACTTAGCGATTACTACCCTATCAACAAATACTATAGCCTTCCTAAAACCCTCATGATCCCTAAGTACCCTAATTAATGTAGGTAATTTATGAGCTAACCTAATACTTGGATTATTCAGTAATTCCTTAACATTACTAAGTAACTTAGCTAATTTAGTCTCCCTACCTAAGCTCTCCTTAAGAGCTAACGCACCATCACGTACAAACCACCTAATAGCTGTTTGAGTAAGTGCCCTATCCTTACCAACTAACGATGCTCTAAGATCCTCAAGAAACTTCAGTAGCTTCAACTCAGCATCATTCAACTCAGCTTCGTAAACCTCACCGATCCACTTAGGTACGTAAGGCTTAACTAAGGGGCTATCCCAAGACCATTCCCTAACCTCACCTATGTACTTAGTAATCTCAGGTAACCTACTAGGTGGGATGTAAGCACTCAAGCCTAACCTACGCTTAAAAACACCCGATGCTCTCTTCATGAACTCAGCGTAAGCGTCCTTACCTGTCGTGTGGTGGCACTCATCAATTACTACAGCATCGTAACCTAACTCAGTAATGTACTCAATATCATTAAGTGCTGTTTCCGGAGTAGCTACAGCTACTAGTGCCTTAGCCCATAACTCCCTCCTACGTACCTTATCAAACATTCCGTGAATTGCCTTAGCCTCTATACTCGATACCTTACTAAAGTAGTTAGCTACTTGCTCAACTAATATCCTAGTAGGTTCAAGAACGACTACCCTCTTAACACTACCCTCCTTAAGTAAGTGATTAACCCACATAACAGCTATTAACGTCTTCCCAGTGCCTGTAGGTAATGAAACAACAGCCCCATCTCTGCTTAAGGCCCACTTAAGAGCCTCTAACTGATACCTCCTAGGCCTTAACTTGACTCCGTAGCTCATTAATAATTAACACCTTTACTTTAGAATTAAGTCAAAAAGTATTCTTATAGGTGTGTTGTGACTCTCTTCATGATCTCAGCGTAGAGAGTTATTGAGTCTTCATACTTAGTCTCTGGTACTCCCGTGTATATTAGGTGCATCCTAATAGGTAACTCCTTATCCCTAACCTCACGTACCATGAACCTAGCTAAAGCATTAGCCAACGGACCTAAGCTTGGGTACCCCTTACCTAGTGGTACCCTCTTCTTAAGTAATCTCCTACCAAAGTATATACCAGTTACTTGGGAGAATCTAAGGCTTAAGAACCCCCTACTAAGCTCTAGGGCCTTCTTAAGTACACCGAACCAGAAGTCCTCATTAGCCTCTCTATCAGCACTATGGAAGTTACCGTGCTCATCTATATTGAATTCATACATGAACACGTTCTCAAGCTGAACAGAAACTATTACCCTCTCATCACCTACGGACTCAATAATAGCTCTTATATCGTCGAAACTACCTAGCTGCCTACGAGTGTACGTAGTCTCTAGGGATATGTACATCTCCTTGGGTGCCTCCTTAAGTAACTCCTTAATAACCTCAGAAGCTACATCTAAATCCCTCTGACTACCGAAAACCCTCCACCCTAAGTGAAGGTTAAATACCTCAGCACCTGCTTGTGCAGCATACCTAATTGCTGCTCTTAAGGCCTTAACAACCCTCTCCCTAACTGCTTTACTGTAATTAACTACGTTATAGTATGGTGCGTGAGCAGTTACGGTAGTGAATGCCTTCTTAGAGAACTCACCATAGGAGCTAAAGTACTCAGGCCCCCTACCCCTACGTGAGAAATCAGCTGGTGGTATTTCAGTTAACTTCATACCTAAGGTAGCTGCCTTAGCTAGAGTAGGTAGTGAGTTATACGTACCCCAGTCAAACAGAATCATTTACCCACCCAGTAATTAATACCTATAGGTAACTAAAAAGGAGTAGCGAGTAGCTATACCTAACCAACGCTTATGCTTAACTAAGCATCAGTATAAACGATAGTAAAATCCTCACAGCTAGTACAGCCACCGTAGTAGTTACTAATATTAGGGGATTATGAACAGATAAGAGTAACACTATTAATGATGCTAAAGTTACTATATCTACTATCGATAATCTCCTAATGAGGTACTTAGGGTTGTAATTACCGAATAACTTAATTACTAATTTAGCGAATGGGCTTCTCTTTAATTTATAGTACGTCGGTGTACTCCTAAATACTTCTAACCCCTCATTAGTTAATCTATACTTAACACCTCCCTTACCATGCCTACGTCCAAACAGGCTAAGTACCTTACTTAGGAAGCTGATTTTTCTCTCTTTAACGAATAGACTAGTACTACCCTTGCTGGAGTACAGGTCTAAGTACATACTTAGCCTATGCTGTGTAATACCCGTTATCTCAGATAAAGTACTTAACTTAACGGATAGCTTACGTGAGGTACCTAAGGTTACTAAGGTATCATATAGGTACTTAGCAGGTATCACGAACTTAATTATATCCCTAGCCCCTACCTTACCGTAGATCCTCCTCGAAAGACCCAACTCATAAGGTCTAGGAGCTCCTAGGACGTCCATTAACTCATTAATTAACTTCTTACCCTCGCTAGTTAATTCAAACCTTAACGACTTCTTAGACTCCCTCTTAACTACATTCTTAATCTCTAACTTCCTAATAGCATCGAGTAGGGGCTTCCTAGCATAACCAATAGCTGATGATATCTCATCAATACTTAAAGGTTTCTTACTGAAAGCCAATACAAGTACGATATCTAGCTGTATCTTAGATCTTGAGAAATCAACGACGCTATCGAATATCCTTAATTTCCTCAACTTATCCTCAAGTTCTGCTACGCTACTCAATAAATCCCCTCCTACGCATCTAATGCGTAAGGGTACTTATGAAAAGGGATGTTAAGTAACTTGAAACACAATGTGTCGTAAATTCTTAAATACATTCCATAAATAGGATTTCTATAAAAAATAATAGAGATACTATACACACTAGGGTTAATCTCTAACTAGTCTATACAGCACATTACCTTAGGATAGGTAATTAAGTCATTAAATTAGTTAAGAATAAACTCAACCTTACGTGCTATGTACTAATGAGTGCATTGTAAGTACCTCTGTATTATGTCCTAGAAATGGTTTGAGGGGAGGTACTCTACGTGGTGAGGTTAAGTATATTTCTTAGGCCTTAGCTAGTGCTAATGGCACTACCTTAATACCGAATGCTGGGTCAACGTCGAACGCTATGGTCGAGTCTACGGGTCCTCCAGCACCCCTTAACTTAACTACCTTCAATACCTTAATTAACCTACCACCAACCTCGGCGAAGTCTAGCTTAAAGTAGCTGTCACTAATTGCTCTTATCCTAATCATAATCTCATCAGGGAGTACTCCGGGATGTATCGTAAGTACTATTAACTTACCCTCCCTAACTAGGGTCCTAGCTCTAGTTAAGTAATCAAGAACTACACCAGCATCAGCGAATACAGCTAATACACTGAATGAATCAAGTATGAATACCTCATACTCATCCTTAACCTTAGCCATGTAATTACCTAACGCGTGAAGTACCTCCCTACCTATTCTCTTAGCCCACCTAACACCCTCCATATGTACCGGCATAATCCTTATTAATCCCTTAAGGAACTCATCAGTTAAGTCAAGACTTAACTTCCTAGTCTGCATTACTAACTCCTTAACACCTGTCTCGGTAGTTACGTAGATAACGCGTAAGCCCTTTTTAACAGCACCGTAAGCTATCTGCTGAGCTAGTAAGCTCTTACCAGTTCCGTGATCACCCTCGATGGAGAGTAGGTTAGGTACCGGGATACCACCACCTAACCTCATATCCAGCTCTTCATTACCCGTAGGTAAGATGTAACCCTCTAAACTCTCGGTAGATGTTAGTAGCGACTTTATATTCTCAGCTAACGTCACGTGCCACCACCCCCACCTATCAACTCAAGTAGCTCAGAAGCGGCATCCCTCTCACTACTGCCTTCCTTACCCTCACCACCCTCGACAGCCTCCTTAGCCTTCTTAACAGCCTTCATAACCCCTACCTCGATCTGCTCCTTAGTCACACCTAAAGCATCGAGTAACTCCTTCAAACTCCTA
>Ga0256914_1002169_pt1 | contig 16674 bp, 14 predicted proteins | sample HulkmetaG_FD_191571 | JGI IMG/M metagenome (GOLD analysis project Ga0256914, IMG submission 191571) | Hydrothermal chimney microbial communities from Main Endeavour vent field at the Juan de Fuca Ridge, Pacific Ocean - Hulk | ecosystem: Environmental > Aquatic > Marine > Hydrothermal vents ... | reverse complement strand
CCTGCGGGGCCTCAGCCGGGTGCACGACGCGGCGGCGGCTCCGGATGGGACCCTCGCCATTGCCGGGAAGGAGGGAATCGTCCTCGTTTCGGGCGCCACCGGCGTTCCGACGACCCCGTACCTGGGAAGGGAGTGCCGGGCGGTGACGTTCGACGCGCGTGGTGGCGTGATCGCCGGGAGTCCTGCCGCCGGGTTGGTGCGCCTGGCGCCCCCGGAACGCCCGGGAGGGAAGTGGGCCCGTGACCTGCACTTCGATCCCGCTCCCCGGGGCAGTGACCAGCGCGCCCGGGAACGGTGGATCCGCCTCTTCCAGGATACCGACGACGTTTTCTGCAACCTCGAGGGCGCTCTCCATGTTCACCTCTCCGGGCGGGACACGATGGTTGTCGTGCCCCCTTCGCGGCGGGAGCAGCAGACCCGGAACGTACAGGTCGTGATCTCCGGGTCCCAGCGCCCGGCGGGCTTCTGCCCCGGTCCCGGGGAGCGGATCCACGTGCTGGGCAACCGGGTCCGGAAGGGGGTCATCGTCGCCTGGACGACGACGCCGGGTGGGCGTCCCCGCCAGGCGACGTTCCTCGGGCCGGCGGCCCTGCGCAACATCGTCGACGTCGAGTCTGATTCCCTGGGCTGGTTGTGGATCCTGGCGCGCCAGGGGTACCGCAAGCACCAGCTGCTCGTCGTCGATCCCGCTACCTGGCAGATCCGGGCGCGCACGTCCCTCCTGCAGGGGATGGACCTGGTCGCGGTGACACCGGACGAGGCGGGGGGGGCGTGGGTGGTCGGTGTCCTCCGGGGACAGGCGATCCTCAACCACTACGTGCCGGGAGGGGCGCAATGAGACGAGGGGTGGTGGCCTGCCTGGTGCTGGCGGTCCTGGCTGCCGGGTCGTCGGCCGGCCTCGCGGCCGAGTCGTTCATCTGCGGCGGCCAGGTGGTCAGGGCATGCACGCTCCGCTTCCTGCAGAAAACGGTTGCCGCCGGGTGCGACCTGGAGAAGACCTGTTTCGATGGCCCGGACGGCCCCCGGCGTCTCCGGGAATGCATCGAGCAGGCGGAGCGTTCCCTGAGGGATGAAGGGGCCCTCGAGCCGGGAAAGGCGTCGAGCTGCGCGGAGATCGTGCACTTCCCCGTCACGTGCGAACTCTACTTCGCGGCACTGACCCGTTTCCTGGCGGCCCGGGCGAAGCAGGAGGACGACTGGGCCTGCATCGATCCGCTTCTCGGCGAGCTGGTGGCGCGGGGAGAGCCCTGGCTGGGCCAGTTCGTGGCGGATGCGCGGCGCCTGCCCGGGGGGGGCGGGGAGGAGCTGGCGAGCCGGATCCTCGCGATCCGCGACCGCCGCGTGACGGTCGTGTTCTCGCACCTTCCTCCCGGCACGATCGTCTACGACGACGAGGGCCGCCAGGTGTTGGTCACCAGGGACCCTGAGGAGGCGCTCGACGCCGAGGCGGGGAACCGGCTGGTCCTGGAACACCCTTGCTACCGGGGAAAGGACGGGAACCCGCGGGTCGTCTTCGAGGTGCCAGCGGGGGATGGGGGGGGCCGGGAGGTGCGGGTGGAAGGGGGGACGCTGTTCGTGCCCCGGGTGACCCTGCGGGTCGACGTGGCGAGCCCCGACGTTCATCCGGCGAAGGTCCGCTTCGATCGGTCCCCGTGGATGGACGCGACCCCGTTCCTCGGAAAGGACGGACCGGTGTGCTACGAGGGACTGGCCTCCGACCTGGAAGACGGCCGGCTGGCCGTCCGGTTCGAGGGGGACGGTCCGCTCTCGTGGGGATCCCTCGTCCTCAACGTGCCGGGTCTCCCGGGCCAGCGCATCCAGCTGCCGCCCGGCGGCATCGCGGTCCTCGTCCTGGAGGAGGACCTGCGGGGGGCGGAGCGGCTCCTGGTGCGGGAGCTGGAGAAGCGGTGGTCGTGGACCGGCCTGCCCGTCAGCGGCGTCGGTGTCGTCGCTTCCCTGGAGGAGGCACGCCGGAAGCTGGCGACCGGGGACTACGTGCTGGGGCTCGTCGGTCGCCGGGGGACCGGCAGCGAGGACGTCTTCTGGCAGGCGCTGCACCCCGTCCTGGCGGCCGCGTGGCTGGGAAAGCGGGTGCGAACGGTTCCTTCCCTCGACGGGGCAAGCCTCCAGGGCGTGGACGCGCTGGACGCGCTGCTGCGCGTCGATCTCCCCCGCCTGGTTTCGCCCGAGCTGCCCCTGGGGCTCGTCGACGTGCCGTGGCGATCCCATCCCGTGGTCGTCCGCGTCCTCGACCCGGCGGTCGACGGTGTCGATGCGGGCGACGAGGTCGTGGCCATCGACGCGGGAGAGACGCACGGCGTCTCGTCGCTGCGCGACCTGCGGCGGGCGCTGCTGGAGGCGAACGAGGACCACGCGACCCTCACCCTGCGCCGTGGCAGCAGGGAGTGGAAGGTCGCGGTGCCCGTCGTCCGGGGCCCCCTCCTCATCGAGGAGCTTCCGGTCCTCCCCGGCGACGGGCTGAGCGGGATTCTCTTCAGCCTGGAGCTGCTCTCCCGGACCGCGTCGGATCCCGCGACCCGTTACGCTGCCCGCTACAACGCGTTCACGATCCTCGTCGGGGGGGCCCAGTCCTCCCGGGCCCCCCTCGCACCGATGCGCAGGCTCCGGGCGCGACTGAACGCGGAGGGCGAGGAGGGCTGCCGGTCCCAGGTCCCGGGATGCAACGCGATCACTTTCTACCAGAACCTGCGGGCCGCCCTGGTCGGCGCGACCGAGCTCGACCTGGCAACGGAGGGCTGGCTGAATCGACCGTTCGGCGACTCGGTCGCAGAGCACGAGATCCTGGTCGGGAACGAGTTGCCGGCCGGCGTAGGCGAGGCCCGCTAGCGGCCCTCAGCAGATCCGCGGGAGGTCGTGGCCCGAGAGAAGGTCGAGGGGCCGCAGGCTCCCGGTGTCGGTCTCCAGCAGGACCGGCGGCATCCCCTCGCCGCGGGTGACGACCCGGCCGACCCGGGCGGCCTCCCGGCCCAGCGGGTGTTCCCGCAGGACGGAGAGGACGTCCTCCGCCACGTCCGGCGCACAGAAGACGACCGCGCGCCCCTCGCAGGCGAGCCAGAGCGGGTCGAGCCCCAGCAGCTCGCAGACCGCGTGCACCGCGGGCCGCACCGGCAGGTCCTGCTGGCGGAGCAGGATCCCGGGCCGGCCCGGCGCCCGCCCGAGCACCTCGTGGCAGACCGAGACCAGGCCGCCGCGGGTCGGATCGTGGAGGGCGCGCACGCCGTCCACCCGCGCCAGCAGGTGCTCGACCAGGCCGGCGAGGGGAGCCACGTCCGAGCGGAGCGCCTCCCCCCCGAGACCGTGCCGCGCGGCCAGGATCGTCGCCCCGTGGTCGCCCAGGGGGCCGGTGACCAGCACCTCGTCCCCCTCCCGCACCAGGTGGTCGCCCAGCTCCCGTCCCGGCGGCACGACGCCGAGGCCGGCGGTGACCGCGTAGACGCCGTCCCCCTTGCCCCGGGGGACGACCTTCGTGTCGCCGGCGACGACGGGGACTCCCGCCTCCTCGGCGGCCCGGCGCGCTCCCTCGATGCAGGTGGCGAGCAGGTCGCCCGGCGTCCCCTCCTCGAGGATGACGGCGAACGTCAGCGCCACCGGGTGCGCCCCGCTGACGGCGAGATCGTTGACCGTGCCGGCGACCGCCAGGTAGCCGAGGTCTCCCCCGGGGAAGACCGGCGGGTCGACCACGTGGCCGTCGGTGGTCAGGGCGAGGCGGCCCTCCGGGGCCTCCCCGAGGAGCGCCGCGTCGGCGAGGGGCGCGAGGGCCGGGTTCTCGAAGGCGGGAAGAAACGCCTCGCGGACCAGCCGACCGGTCAGCCGGCCGCCGGCGCCGTGGCCGAGGAGGATCCGTTCCGGGACCTTCATTCCGTCGCCTCCCGGGCCCACCGCTCGTGCCGGTACCAGGCGGCGCACGCCCCCTCGCTCGAGACCATGCAGGCCCCCACCGGCCTCTCCGGCGTGCAGGCGCCGGCGAAGAGGGGGCACCCCGGGGGGTCGATCTCGCCGTGGAGCACGTCGCCGCAGCGGCAGCCGGCGGGCTCCCGGGGCTCGGGGAGATCGACCGGGATCCGGGAGGCGTCCCGGTGGGCGAGCCCTTCCCGCAGTCCGAGGCCCGAGCCGGGCAGGACCCCGAGACCGCGCCACTCGGCGTCGGTCGGCTCGAAGGTCCGCGCGAGCAGCGCCTGCGCCTCCCGGTTTCCTCCCGGCGTCACGACCCGCCCGTAGAGGTTGTCGAGGCCGGGCTCGCCCCGCGCGATCCGGCGGAGGAGCGCGAGGATCGCGGCGAGCACGTCCGCCGGCGTGAACCCGGCGACCGCCGCGGAGACGCCGTGTCGCTCCGGCAGGAAACGCCAGGCCTCCGCCCCGGTGATCACCGAGACGTGGCCCGGCATCAGGAAGCCGTCCACCGCGTCGGCCAGGGCCGCGAGGGGACCGGGCATCGTCTTGTTGCCCGGGAGCAGCAGGAAGTTCGAAATCCCCCGCGCCTCCGCCTCGGCGAGGGCCGCGGCGATCGGCGGGGCGGTCGTCTCGAAGCCGACGGCGAGGAAGACGACCCGCGCTTCCGGGTGGGCCGCCGCGAACTCCACCGCGTCCCGCGGCGAGTAGACGATCTCGACGTGGCCCCCGTGCGCCCGGAGCTCCTCGAGGGTGCCCGTGCTCGACGGGACGCGCACCAGGTCGCCGAAGGTGGCGAGCACCGTGCCCCGCTCCCGCCCGAGGGCCAGCGCCCGGTCGAGCCAGGAGACCGGCGTGACGCAGACCGGGCAGCCCGGGCCGGAGACGAGGCGCACGTTCGGGGGCATCAGCCGGCGCAGGCCCGCCTCGGCGATCGCGTGGGTGTGGGTACCGCAGACCTCCATCAGGGTGACCGGCCGGGGGAGCCGCCGGGCCACGGTCGCGATCTCGCGGGCGAGCCCCGCGACGGTGCGCCGGTCGCGGAACGGGTCGGCGGTCACGGTCCGTCTCCGTCATCGTTCCGGGGCGCCTCGCCGAACTCGTGGATCCCCTCGTCGGCGTAGCGGCGGAACAGCTCGAGGATCTCCGCGGCCTCTTGCTCGTCCACCCTGCCGATCGCGTAACCGGTGTGCACGAGGACGTGGTCGCCGACCTCCGCGTCGGGCAGGAGCATCAGCGAGACCCGGCGGCGGACGCCGTCGAGCTCGACGATGCCCTCGAACTCGGTCCGCTCGACCAGCTTCATCGGGATCGCGAGGCACATGGCGGCATTCTAGCGGACCGGGCCCGGTGGCGAGCCGAGGATGGTGGCCCGGGCCGCGAGGACCGCCTGCCCGAGGGCGATCCCCCCGTCCCCGGGAGGGACGGCCCGGGAAAGGAGCGGCCGGAAGCCCGCCCGCGCGAGCCGGCGGGGGAGCTCGACGGCGAGGAACCTGTTGGCGAGGCAGCCGCCGCCGAGGGCCACGGCGATGCCGGGCGGGAACACCCGCTCGGCGAGCTCCGCCGCCAGCCGGCAGAACGCACCGTGGACGGCCGCGGCCACGCGCCCCGGGGGCTCGCCGTCGAGCAGTCGCCGGGCCGCCGCCGCGAGAAGGGCCCGGGACGGGAGTTCCGGGAGACCGGCTCCCGGGACCGGCGGCCCGGCCTCGGGCAGGTCGGGGAGCGAGGCCCGTCCGGTGGCCAGGTCCCAGGGGTCGATCTCCGTCGCCGCCAGGGCCTCGAGGCGGATCGCCGCCTCCCCCTCGTACCGGTTCCTGGTGGCGAGGCCGAGGAGCGCTCCCGCCGCCTCGAGGAGCCGACCGGCCCCGCTCGCCGTGGGCCATCCACCGCCCGCGGCGAGGCGGGCCACGTCCGCGAGGATCTCCCGCGGGACCGTGGCGCCGAGGGGGAGGCGCTCCCACGGGAGGTCCGGGAGGAGAGCGGCGACGATCCGCCAGGGTTCCCGGACCGCCCGCTCCCCGCCGACCAGGGGCATCGGTTCCACCCGGGCCCGGCGCTCGTGGCGCAGGTCCCCCCGGAGCAGGAGCCACTCCCCGCCCCATGCCGTCCCGTCCTCGCCCCAGCCGGTCCCGTCGAGGGAGAGGGCGGCCGCGAGCTCGCCCGGGGCGCGGGGAAGGGCGCCGTGCTCGGCCAGCACGGCCGCCGCGTGGGCGACGTGGTGCTGGACCCGTACGGGGCTCGCGCCGCGCGCGCCGGCCAGCTCCTCGGCCATCCAGGTGCTCGCGTAGTCCGGGTGCAGGTCGCAGGCCACCACCGGGCAGGTCGTCTCGAGGAACGCCTCGAGGGTCCCGAGGGCCTCCCGGTGGAACGCCCGCGCCTCGGCGGTGTCGAGGTCGCCGACGTGCTGGCCGGGGAAGGCCAGGTCGTCGACGATCGCGCAGGGTGCGACCTGGAGGTGGGCTCCCACCGCCAGGACCGGTTGCGGTGCGCGGAACGGCAGCCGGACCGGCTCGGGGACCCAGCCCCGCGCCCGCCGCAGGAGGATCGCGCCGCCCGGAGCGGCCCGCACGACCGAGTCGTCGAGGCGCCGGACGACGTCCCGGTCGTGAAGGAGGAACCCGTCGGCCAGGCGGCCCAGGCGCGCGAGGGCCTCCCGGTTCCCCCGGGCGATCGGTTCGTCGGAGAGGTTCCCGGAAGTCATCACCAGGGCGTCGATCTCCGCGGGAAGACGGCGGAACAGCTCGAGATGCAGGGGGGTGGTCGGCAGCATGACGCCGAGGTCGTCGAGTCCCGGGGCGACCCCGGCCGCCACCCGCGCGCCCCGCCGGCGGGGCGCGAGGACGATCGGCCCGCGGGGGCCGGCCAGCAACCGCCGGTCGCCTTCCCGGAGCCGCACCAGGCGCTCCGCCGCCCCGAGGTCGCGGGCCATCAGGGCGAACGGCTTCGCCGGCCGCCCCTTCCTCCGGCGCAGCCCGGCGACCGCGTCCTCACGGTCGGCCCGGCAGGCGAGCTGGAACCCGCCCAGGCCCTTGACGGCGAGGATCCCGCCCCCGGCGAGCAGGCGCGCCGCCCGGTCGAGGGCATCGGCCTCGCGGGCGAGCTCCCGGCCATCCCGGTCGGCGAGCCAGGTGCGCGGCCCGCACGCGGGGCAGCAGAGGGGTTCCGTGTGGAAGCGCCGGTCGGCGGGATCCTCGTACTCGCGGCGGCAGTCGGGGCAGAGCGGGAAGCACGCCATCGACGTCCGGGACCGGTCCCAGGGAAACTCCCGGACGAGCGTGAACCGGGGCCCGCACGAGGCGCACCCGGTGAACGGGTACCGGTACCGGCGGTCTTCCGGGTCCTCCATCTCGCGGCGGCAGTCCGGGCAGATCACCGCGTCCGGGGGGACGAGCGCCCCCTCGCGGGTTCCCTCCCGGGACGTCTCGACGACGAACTCCCCGTCCCCCCGCGGCGGGATCGCCTCCCGCACCAGGTCGTCGAGCCGCGCGAGCGGCGGCGGTTCCTCCCGGAGCCGGCGGGCGAACGCCTCGACCGCCTCGCCGGGCCCCTCGACCTCGATCGTCACCCCCTCGGGACCGTTGCGGACGAAGCCGCCGAGGTGGAGCTCCCGGGCCAGGCGGAAGACGAACGGACGGAAACCGACCCCCTGGACCGCGCCCCGGCAGACCAGCCGGAGCCTGCCGCGTTCGTTCCCCGTGCCGGGAGCGCTCACGGCCAGGGCCTGCCCTCCCGCTTGGCGGCGAGGGCTTCCCGGAGAAGGTCGCACCAGGCGTCGATCCCCTCGCCCGTCGTCGACGAGAGGGCGACGAACCGGGCCGCGGGGTTCAGGGCCAGGACCCGCTCGCGGACCCGGTCGAGGTCGAAGGAGAAGTGGGGCAGGAGATCGACCTTGGTGACGACGGCGACCATCGCCCGGCGGAAGATGCCGGGGTACTTGAACGGCTTGTCGTCCCCCTCCGGCACCGAGACCAGCGCCACCTTGAAATCTTCTCCCAGGTCGTAGGACGTCGGGCAGACCAGGTTGCCGACGTTCTCGATGAAGAGGACGTCGAGGGGCGGGAAGTCGGCCTCCTCGAGGGCGCGGCGCACGATCCGGGACTCCAGGTGGCAGGCGCCACCCGTGACGATCTGCCGCGCCGGGACGCCGAGGGCGCGGATACGCTCGGCGTCCAGCTCGGTGGCGACGTCCCCCTCGAGGACGCCGAGGGAGAGGTCGTCCCGCAGGCGGCGGACCGTCTGCTCGAGGAGGGTCGTCTTTCCCGAGCCGGGCGCGGAGACGAGGTTCAGGACGAGGGTGCCGGCCCGTCGGAACCGGTCCCGGAGGTCGCCCGCGACCCGGTCGTTGGCCGCGAGGGCGCTCTTCCGGATCTTCACGAAGTCCCGCGTCGCCCGCCGCTCGTTGCGCTCGTCGCTGGTCACGATCCGATCTCCCCTGGTTCGTCGCCCCCGGGCCCGGGGGCATCGTCCTCGGCGGCGAAGACGAGATCGAGCACCTCGAGTTCCGTTCCTCCCCGCAGTTCGAGGGGGCCACCGCACGAGGGGCAGAGACGCAGCCAGGTCCCCGGGGCCCGGTCCGGGACCGGCCCGCAGGAGGGACAGGCCTGCTCGGTGCGGTGCCACTCGATCTCGAGAACCGCCCCCTCGTCCGCGGTGTCCCGGACGACCGCTTCCCACGCGAAGCGCAGCAGGTCCGGCTCGATCGCGGACAGCTCGCCCACGGCGACCCGCACCCTCTCGATGCGGCCCGGTCCCCGGTCGGCCACCGCCTCGCGGCAGACCCGGTGGATCTCGAGGGCGATTCCCATCTCGTGCATCTCGCAACCCAGCCGCCGGTGAACCAAACCCGGGCGCAGGTTATCACCGGTCTCCCGCTGCTAGAATAACCGGGGAGTTAGCCGATGGGTCCCCCGCGGATGGTGATCACCGGGGCGTCCGGGTTCATCGGCCGGGCGCTCCTCGAGACGTTCAAGCACTCGTGGATCATCCACGGGATGGGGCGGCGTTCCCAGGTCCGGTCCGGCGCGGCGATTCACCCGAACATCCGGTGGTACCAGCTCGACATCTGTGACCGGGAGCGCCTCGCGGCGGTCTTCCGCGGCATCCGCGGGGAGGGGCCGGTCGACGTCGTCGTCCACCTGGCGGCCCACTACGATTTCACCGGGAAGGACGACCCGGAGTACTGGCGGACCAACGTCGACGGCCTGCGGAACATCCTCGACGAGTGCCGCCTCCTGCGCCCCGAGTTGTTCGTCTTCGCCAGCTCGGTGGCGGGGTGTCGTTTCCCTCCGCGGGGGCAGTGCGTCGACGAGGACACGCCCCTCGATGGCGACCACGTCTACGCGGTGACGAAGCGGATCGGCGAGGAGATGCTCGCCGAGTACCGCGAGTCGTTCCGGTCGGTGATCGTCCGGTTCGCCGCCCTGTTCTCGGACTGGTGCGAGTACCCGCCCCTCTACGCCTTCCTCTCGACGTGGCTCTCCGATGCCTGGAACTCCCGGATGCTCGCCGGCCGGGGTCGCTCCGCGATCCCGTACCTGCACGTGCGGGACGTCCAGCGTTTCTTCCGGCGCCTGGTCGGGCGGCGGCACGAGCTGGACCCGCTCGAGGTGCTGCTCTGCAGCGGGCGCGGGGCGACGAGCCAGTTGGAGCTGTTCGAGATGGCGACCCTGGCCTGGTACGGGGAGCGCCGCCGGCCGATCCTGGTGCCGAGGCCTTTCTGCCGGCTCGGGCTGTGGGCCCGGGACCTGGCGGGAAGGATGCTCGGCAACCGGCCGTTCGAGCGGCCGTGGATGGCGCGCTACATCGACCTGGAGCTGGCCGTCGACCCGGGGAGGACGTGGCGGCGCCTCGACTGGCGTCCCCGCGAGTGGCTCGAGGTCACCCGGCGACTGCCGTTCCTGCTGGCGAACCTGAAGACCGAGCCGGAGGAGTGGCACCGCCGGAACCGGGCGGCGATGAAGCACGTCACGGTGCGACCGAACCTGGTGATCCACCGCCTTCTCGAGAAGCACAAGGAGAAGATCCGGGAGCGGTTCACCGCGTACATCCTCGACCCGGCTCACCGGGAGACGTTCCCCCACTACCAGCGGATTCCACCCGAACGCCTGGCGTGGCGTCACCAGCTCGCCCTGCGGCACCTCGCCAACGCCGTGCTGACGACCGAGAAGACGATCTTCATCAACTACTGCCGCGACCTGGCCGAGAGGCGGCGGGAGCAGGGCTTCCCGCGGGAGGAGTTCTGCGCCGCGATGCACGCCCTCGGGGATCTCGTGGTCGAGGTGTTGCGGGAGGACCCGGAGGCGAGGGGTCTCGAGCAGGCGCTCCACGACCACGTGACGATGACGGTTCTCTTCGGCTGCGACGAGATCCGCCGGTTCTACGAGGACTCCGACCTGGACTGAACCACGGCTCGCTCCAGGAGGGCGGCGGCGGCGAGAAACGCGGCGTCGCCGGCGAGGGCGAGCCCGGCAATCGGCGGCGCCTGTCCGAGGGCGAGGGTGACGCCGAGGAACGCGACGGCGCACGCCTTGGCCAGCACGAGCAGCTGGAGCCGCCGGTGGATCCGCCACTCCAGGAGGTAGCCCAGCCCGAGCACCACGTGGAAGGCGCCGCCCTGCATGACGAAGAATCCGTCCGGGGGGGAAGGCCAGCCGACGCGGACGAGGAGCGCGGGCACGAACAGCAGCACGGCCCCGACCGCGAGGGAGTGCGCTCCCGCGGCCCAGGCGAGCGCCGCGGCCCATCGTCCGGCCCGCCCGGTCACGGGCGTTCTCCCGTCCAGTCCGCCGAGAACGGAAGCGGCGGATCGAGGCGCCGCGGACGGATGCCGAGCGCAACCAGCTCTTCCACGACCATCTTTCCCGCCCGGGGGATCGCCTCCCGGACCGGGCCGGAGAGCGCCTCGCCGGTCCCGGTAGAGACCGGAACGGTCCCGATCACGGCCAGGTGCGAGGGAGCCTCCCCGGCCAGGGCCAGGGCGTCGAGGGCGGCGCGGAGATCGACCTCGTGGGGCCCCGTGCGGGGACCGGGGGCCTGGAGGGCGGCGCCCTCCAGGCGGTGGACGCTGCCCGGTGGCGCGTCGAGGGCCACGCAGTCGACGAGCACGACGGCCCGGCGCCCGGCGAGCCACGTGGAGATCCCGAGCCCCGGGGTGCCGAGGTCCTCGACCGTCACGCCGGCCGGAAACGCCCAGTGGGCGAGAAGCCAGCGAATGACCGCGGGACCGAACCCGTCGTCCCCGAGGAGGGTGTTGCCGAGGCCGGCGACGAGGACGTCGCCGGCCCCGGAATGGTCCTGCATGGCGGAAGGTCTCAGAGCAGCACCTGGACCTTCGCGTGCCGCTTCCCGGACGGGTCCAGGGTGTGGATCGCGCAGGCCAGGCACGGGTCGAACGAGTGGACGGTCCGCAGCACCTCGAGGGGCCGCTTGGGGTCCGCGATCGGGTTGCCCACCAGGGAAGCCTCGTAGGGGCCGGGCTGGCCCTTGGAGTCCCGTGGACCGGCGTTCCACGTCGTCGGAACCACGCACTGGTAGTTGACGATCTTCCCGTCGCGGATCACGACCCAGTGGGAGAGGGCGCCCCGCGGCGCCTCGTGGAACCCGAAGCCGCGCACCTCGCCGGAGGGGAACTTCGGCTCGACGAAGATCTCGGTGTCTCCCTTGCCGATGTTCTCCGCGAGCATCTGCCAGTGCCGGAGCGCCGTCTCGGCGATCACCGCCGCCCGCACCGCCCGGCCGGCGTGCCGCCCGATCGTCGAGTGCAGCGCCGCCGGGCCCACGGAGGCCCCGGAAACCGCCTTGACGATGCCGAGCAGTTGCTTGACGTACCGCACCGTGGGCTCGTGGCCGGTGGCGTAGCCGACGAGCACCTGGGCCAGCGGCCCGACCTGCATCGGCCGGCCCTGGAAGCGCGGCGCCTTGACCCAGGAGTACTTGCCGTCGTCCTGGAAGTCGGTGTAGTGGGGGACGGTCTCCTCCTCCCAGGGGTGCTTCGTCCAGTCGCCGTCGTACCACGAGTGCGCGATGCACTCGGCGACGTTCTCGCGGAAGTAGGGGTCCTCGAACGACTCGAACCGCTTCGCGCCGCGCAGGTTGCCGTCGAAGATCGTGCCGCCCGGAAGGTCGAAGGCGGTGCCCTTCGTGTCGGTCGGCATGTCCGGCACGGCGAGGTAGTTCCGGACGCCCGCGCCGTAGCCGAGCCAGTCGGCATAGAGCGCCCCGATCGCGGCGACGTCCACCAGGTAGACCTGCTCGACGAACTGCTTCACCTCCTCGAACAGCTCCTTCACCCGGTAGAGCATCGGCATGTTGAGGCACTGGTCGTTGTCGAGGTTGATCGCGTTGGCGACCCCGCCGACGGCCAGGTTCTGCACGTGCGGCGTCTTGCTGCCGAGGATCGCCACCGCCTGGTTGGCCCGCCGCTGGTACTCGAGGGCCTGCAGGTAGTGGGTGACCGCCAGCAGGTTCACCTCCGGCGGCAGCTTCATCGCGGGGTGACCCCAGTAGCCGTTCGTGAAGATCCCGAGCTGGCCCGACGCCACGAACCCCTGCAGCTTGTCCTTGACGGCGGCGAACTCCTTGCGCGAGTTGCGGGGCCAGTCGGAGAGCTTCGCCGCCAGGCGCTCGGTCTTTACCGGGTCGGCCTTCAGCGCCGAGACGACGTCCACCCAGTCGAGGGCGGACAGGTGGTAGAAGTGCACGATGTGGTCGTGCAGGGCGTGGCCCGCGAGGATCAGGTTCCGGATCAACTGGGCGTTCAGGGGGATCTCCAGCCCCAGGGCGTTCTCCACCGCCCGCACCGAGGTGATCGCGTGGACGGTGGTGCACACGCCGCAGATCCGCTGGGTGATCACCCAGGCGTCCCGCGGGTCCCGTCCCTTGAGGATCAGCTCGATGCCCCGCCACATCTGGCCGGAGGACCAGGCCTTGCGCACCCGGCCTCCGTCCACTTCCACGTCGATGCGCAGGTGACCCTCGATGCGGGTGATCGGGTCGACGACGATCCGCTTGACCATGTTGACTCCCTCAGTTCCCCGCCGCGCCGGCACGGCCGGCGAGGACGGGGAATCGCTTGACGATCCACAGGTAGGCGAGCACCTCGGCCGCGACGAGGCCGATCGTGATGAACAGCTCGGGCACCGCCGGGAAGTAGTGCCAGTTGCTCCCGGGGTCGAAGGCGACCAGGTAGGTGTCCACCCGGTAGAGCCCGCCGGCGAGCAGGAAGAGCAGCGCCGCCCGCAGCAACCGCGTCGCGTTCCGCCGGCCATCGGGGGAGAGCAGCATCAGCATCGCCGCCAGGACCAGGACGTTTTCCAGGTGGAAGAGGGCGACGAGCCAGCTCGGCCGAAAGGCATCCGCGAGGAGCCCCCGGAACGCCAGGTCCGCGTAGCGCAGGACGAGGAAGATCGCGCCCACCGGCACCATCGCGAACGAGAGATCGGCCAGCAGCGGCGTCTCGCGGCGCCTGGTCAGCAGGGCCCCGGAGAGGGCGCCCTCGAAGACCACGACCGCGTATCCCATCCCGATCACGGAGACCAGGAACAGGAGCGGCAGCAGCGGGGTCCGCCAGAGCGGGTGGAGCTTGTGGCCGGCGAGCAGCATCACGGTGCCGAGGGACGACTGGTGCATCGTCGGCAGGAGCAGCCCGAGGGCGAGGAGCGGGACCATCAGCTTCCGGACCAGCGGGTCGAGCGCCGTCGCCAGCCCGTGGAGGGCGCCACCAGGCTCGGCCTTCCACTTCTCGAAGAAGGCCGGTGACAGCTCGATCCAGAGGACCGCGACGTAGGTCATCACGCAGAGGGCGACCTCGAGGAGCGCCGAGTCCAGGTTCCAGTGCCAGAACTGGATGGGTACCTTGAACAGGTTCCACGGCCGGCCGACGTCGACGAAGATCGCCACGGCCGCGATCGAGTACCCGAGGGCGGAGGTCAGCACCGCCGGGCGGACCAGGGGATGGTACTTCCCGCGGTTGAGCACGTAGACCAGGATGGCGACGGCGTAGCCGCCGCAACCGATCGCCGTGCCGATCACGACGTCGAGGGCGATCCAGATGCCCCAGGGGTACCCGTCGCTGAGGGCGGAGACGGAGCCGATGCCGTTGGCGAAACGCCAGGCGGCGATGATGCCTCCGAGGGCGACGAGGCCGAGGAGCCAGCGGGCCGTGCGTGTCAGGAAGGGGCCCCCGACGGGGGCGGCATGGTGGGTCATCGCTCGTCCTCCCCGTCGCGGGCCGCGGCCCGGTGGTTGCGCCAGATCACTCCGCCGAGCAGGGCGTAGAGGACCACCGGTGCGACGAAGCCCCTGTAGATGCCGTGCTGGACGGAGCGGGCCAGCTCCGGCGCCGGGTCCTCGCCGAGGTCCGGCAGCCCGAGCTTCTCGAACTCCACGCCGGCGAGCATCAGCACCTGGGTGCCCCCGCCGTCCTTCTCGCCGTAGACCTTCGGCACGTAGCGGTCGGGATTCTCCTCGAGCCGCCGGTGGGCCTCGGCGAGGAGCGCGTCGTACTGGCCGAAGATCACGGCGCCGCGGGGACACACCTCGCAGCAGGCGGGGACCTGTCCCTTCGCGAGCCGGTGGTTGCACAGCTCGCACTTGACGATCTTCGGGTTCGCCTCGTGCCACTGGAACTTCGGGATCTCGAACGGACAGGCCACCTGGCAGTAGCGGCACCCGATGCAGAGGGACGATTCCCACGTGACGATCCCGTGCTCCCGCTTCTGGAGCGCACCGAGCATGCAGGCGGTGACACAGGCGGGATCGAGGCAGTGCATGCACTGCCGCTTGACGTAGCTCCACTCGTCGCCGTCGCGCCACAGCTCGATGATGTTCTTCGTGCCGGCGGAGAGATCGATCGGGGCGTCGTAGATGCCCCCGTGGACGGTGTCCCGCTCCGGTGGCAGGCCGTTCGCCTCGCGGCAGGCGACGACGCAGGTCTTGCACCCGATGCACAGGGTCGCGTCGTAGAGCATCCCGACGGCGTCGGGGGGAGGCTCGGGCCGTTCGTGCTCCGCGGCCCGGGCGCCCGTGCCCGTCGCCGCCGCGCCCGCGGCGAGCCCCCCCGCCGCCAGGCCCTTGAGGGCGGTACGGCGGTCGATCTTGCTCATCAGGAGTCCTCCGTCCCGTCCTCGTCGGCCTCGCCCAGCTTCTTCGCCGCCATCCAGCCGGCCCCGAGGGCCGCTCCGCCGATGAGCCCGGCCACGCCGGTGGCGAGCGGGCTGACGCCGCCGTGGTCGGCCCCGACCGGCGGATACTGGTCGGGCGGTGTCGGCCGGTCGATCTCGACCGTGTCGTGGATTGCCACCTTGAACGCGATGTCGGACTCGGTGCAGCCGACGCACGGGTGCCCGATGCCGATCGGCCACGCCCCCTCGATCTCGTTGAAGTGCATGACCGAGCAGTTCGCGTAGGTGGCCGGCCCCTTGCAGCCGAGGCGGTAGAGGCAGTAGCCCTGCCGGTGTCCCTCGTCGCCGAACTTCAGGGCGAAGCGACCGGCGTCGAAGTGGGGACGGCGCGGGCAATGCTCGTGGATCGTGCGGCCGTAGGCGAACCGCGGCCGACCCTTGGCGTCGAGGTCCGGCAGCGTGCCGAAGGTGACGAACTGGAGCACCGTTCCGAGGAAGTTGTACGGGTTGGGCGGGCAACCGGGGATCGTGACCACGGTCTTCCCCGCGAGGACCTCCGGTGCCCCGGTCGCCCCGGTAGGGTTGGGAGGGGCGGACTGCACGCCGCCGAAGGAGGCGCAGGAGCCGATGGCGATGATCGCCGCGGCCTGCTCGGCCGCTTCCTTCGCGATCTCGAGGGCCGTCTTTCCCGCGATCTTGCAGTAGATGCCGCCGTCCTTGACCGGGATCGAGCCCTCGATCACCAGGACGTACTTCCCGGCGTTCTTCCGCATCGCCTCGGCGAGGGCGTCCTCCGCCTGGTGCCCCGCGGCGGCGAACAGCGTCTCGTGGTAGTCGAGGCTGACGAGGTCGAGGATCAGCTTCGCCAGGGCGGGGTGGGACGTGCGGAGCAGCGACTCCGAGCAGCCGGTGCATTCCTGGAAGTGGAGCCAGATCACCGAGGGGCGAAGCCCCCCGGCCGCCGCCTCGGCCATCTTCGACGCGGCCGAGGCGGGCAGGCCCACCGCGGCCGCGGCCAGGCTGCAGATCTTGAGGAAGTCGCGGCGTTCCAGTTGATCGGTGCGGGGTTCGTCGGTTCCGGGATCGGAGAGAAGAGAGGCGAGGTCGATCGGTTCCATGAGTTCCCTCCGGCGCATTCGTCGCGCGGGTTGCGCGACGGGACTGCTCCGCTGTAGCAAAGGGAACGAAGTCCGGTCAAGGGGCGAAAGGCGATTTTCTTCGATCTGCCGCAATGTTTTCCCGTTGTTGCGAATGGTTCGCCATCTCACGGCGACAGGGTCGCAGGAAGCGCCGGGAACCTGGTCGCCGGGTAAGCCTCCCCTGGGACGAAATCGGTGGCCCCGGTCCCTGCTCACCGTAGCTTTCCGACAGGGAGGATCCGGGCGCTTCCGGGGGGAAGGAGAGGTTCGTTCCCATGTCGATCGTGCGTCTTCGTTCCGCCGTCCTTCGCGTTCTGCTGCTCGTCCTGGCTCTCGTCCTGGCCGCGCCACCGTGGACACCGGCGTCCGGGAACGAGACTCCCCCCGCCTCGAAGCTCCGCGGCCTGCTGGCCGGGGTGGTGGAGCGTGCGCGTCCCGGGGAGCTGATCCCGGTGTCGATCGTGCTGGGGGACCAGTTGACCGGGGAGCGGCTGCGCGCGATCGGG
>Ga0256914_1002168_pt1 | contig 16675 bp, 12 predicted proteins | sample HulkmetaG_FD_191571 | JGI IMG/M metagenome (GOLD analysis project Ga0256914, IMG submission 191571) | Hydrothermal chimney microbial communities from Main Endeavour vent field at the Juan de Fuca Ridge, Pacific Ocean - Hulk | ecosystem: Environmental > Aquatic > Marine > Hydrothermal vents ... | reverse complement strand
ACGAGGGAGACTATTACCGGACCCGCCTGACCCACACCCTCGAGGTCGCCCAGGTGGCCCGCAGCCTGGCCCGGGCGCTGGGTCTCAACGAGGACCTGGCCGAGGTCATCGCCATGGCCCACGACCTGGGCCACCCGCCCTTCGGCCACGCCGGCGAACAGGTTCTGGCCGGCTTGATGGAGGACCACGGCGGTTTCGACCATAACCGTCAGTCGCTGCGGATAGTTACCTGGCTCGAGCGGCGCTACCCCGGCTTCCGTGGCCTCAACCTGACCTGGGAGGTACGCGAGGGGATAGTCAAGCACGAGACCGTCTACGACGTCCCCTCCGCCGGCGAGTACGAGCCGGAGCTACGCCCGACGCTGGAGGCGCAGGTGGTCAACCTGGCCGATGAGATCGCCTACAATGCCCATGACCTCGACGACGGCCTGCGCAGCGGTCTGCTGACGCCGGCGCAGCTGACCGGGGTCGAGCTGCTGGCGGCGCTGGCCGGAGAGCTGGAGATAGACCTGGCGCGTCTCGGAGAGTTCGAGCGGCGGGTGCTGATTCGCGAGCTGCTGGGCTGGATGATTACCGACGTCGTCGCCGCGACCGACCGGGCGCTGCGGGAGGCGGGGGTGGCCAGCCTCGACGACGTTCGCCGCCACCCGGCGCCGCTGGCCCGTTATTCGGCCGAGGGGGCGCGGCGGGTTGCAGAGTTGCGCAATTTTCTCTACCGGAATCTATACAAGCATTACCACATCGTGCGCCAGGTGGCCAAGGCGCGGCACGTGCTCGAGCGCCTGTTCGCCGCGTATACGGAGATGCCCGAGATGCTGCCGCCGGGAGTGCAGGAGGCCACCCGCGAGGAGGGGCTGTTCCGCGCCGTCTGCGACTACATGGCTGGTATGACCGACCGCTACGCGCTCGACGAGTACGCCCGCCTCTTCGACCCCTACGAGCGCGGCCGGATGTAAGCGGGGCCGGGGTTCAGCCGGCGGCCGGGTTGCGCCACAGGGCCAGGCCGCGGATGGGGGCGTAGACTTCGAGCGGCTCCATAACGTCGCCGCCGGGGCTGAAGCGGTGAATACGGCTGGAGCCGCGGCGCGCGGCGTAGATTATGCCGTCTTCGTCGACCACGATGTCCACCAGGCTGAGCGGGTCTTCGTTTTGCGCCGTCGGTAGCGGCAGGCTCATCTGGACTTTCCCCTCAAGGTCGAGCTTGCGGATTTTCTGGGAGTCGGCGTCGAATACGTAGAGGTTGCTCTTCGAGTCGACCCCCAGGCCCGAGATAACCCGCAGCTCGTCGGAACCCTTGGTTTTGCGGAAGGCGTAGCGCGAGAGGTAGGCCCCCTCCAGCGACAGGCGCTGCACCTGGCGGTTACCGTAGTCGAGGACGAACAGAAAGTGGCGGCTGGCCACCAGCTTGCGGGGCGTGTCGAAGGTGCCCTTGCCGGGCCCCTTGCCGCCGAAGCGACCTATCGGGTCGCCCTCGAGGTTGAAGCGCTGGATGACGTGGCTTTCGCTGTCGAGCACCACCAGCTCGCCCAGCGGTGAGACGGTCAGCGAGGCCGGGTAGAGGAACTCGCCAGGCTTGACCCCGTAGGGGCCGATCGACTTGACCAGCTTGCCATCGCGGTCGAAGCGGTGGACCATCCGGCTCTGCCCGGAGCCGTATTCGAATACCGAGACCCAGACGCCGCCCTCCGGGTCGGCGGCGATGTCGAGCGGCGGCGAGGCGAACATCCCCGGGGCGGTGCCGACACCGGAGAAGAGCTTGATGGGGGTGCCGTCGGCCTCGAGCAGCCGGATGGAGCCGCGCTTGGCCTCGGCGGCGACGGCCAGGTAAAAGGGGAGGCGCAGCTCCTGGGTGTCTTTATAGCGACCCTTGAGCACCTCTATTACCTCGTCGAGGCTGGGGCGCTTGTCCACCTCCTTGTTGAGCATGCGCATTATCAGGTCGTTGATCGGGCCGGGAATCTCGGGGTTGAGCTGTTTTGGCGGCGTCGGCAGCTCGTATATCTGCTGGTGGATGACCGACTCGTAGCCGCCCTGGAAGGGCGCCTGGCCGGTCAGGCTCTCGTAGAAGACTATGCCGAGGCTGTAGATGTCGGAGCGGTGGTCTATCCGCTGCCCCTTGGCCTGCTCCGGGCTCATGTAGACCGGCGTGCCGATGCGGGCGCCGGTGATGGTCAGCCTGGTCAGCACCTTGCCGGCGGCGATGCCGAAGTCCATCAGGCGAACGCCGTGCTGGTCTACCCGGCCCTCTTCGTCTATGGCGTTGTGGAGCAGCATGATGTTGCCGGGCTTGATGTCGCGGTGGATGATTCCCTGGGCGTGGATGTAGCGCAGGGCGTCGGCGACGTAGCGCATGATGCTGATGGCGGTGCGAACCTTGACGCGGCGGTTTTCTATAAGGCGGTCGAGCTCCTCGCCGTCGAGGTATTCCATGGCGATGTAGTGGGTGTCGCCGAAGGAGCCGTGTTCGAAGACGCGGACGATGTTGGGGTGGTCCAGGCGTTGCAGCACCTCGGCCTCGCGGTGGAAGCGCTTGACGAAGCGGGCGTCGCCGACGAACTTGTCCTGGGGGATCTTGAGCGCTACCAGCCGGCCGTCGCTGCGCCGCCGCGCCTTGAAGACCGAGGCCATGCCGCCGATGCCGATACGGTCGAGAATCTCGTAGCGCTTTTCCAGCTCTGGCGAGGTGGATTCCTGCAGCGTCTGGTTGCGGCGCTGCCTGGCGACCCGGCGCGGCCGGCGGCGGGGGCGGCGGCGCCGGCTGGGCGCCCGCAGCGGGGGCATGGCCAGCAGGCCGACCGCACCCAGGCCCAGCGCCTGCCAGACCTGTCCTCCGGAAATGCCCAAAAGGGCGGCCTCGGCGCCGATGACGCCGACGGTCAACAGGGCCAGCATGGTATTGCTCAACCTGAGGGTAAGGCCCAGGGTGAGCACGAAAAGGCTGATGGCGATGATAACTTCGGTCATTTTACGCGCACCGCCACGACGGTGATGTTGTCGGTGCCGCCACGCTGCACCGCCTGGGCCGTCCAGTAGTCAACGGCTGTTTGCAGGTCTTTCTGGTCCAAGTCGGCAATCCATTCCTCGGGCGAGACCAGGTTGTACAGGCCGTCGGTCGTGAAGATGTAGACGTCGCCCTTCTCCATCTTGGTTGGGATTATCTCGAACTCGGCGTTCTCGACGCCGAGCGCCTGGGTCAGCAGGTTGCGCCAGGGGTGTTCCTCGGCTTCGTAGTGGGTCATCCGCCCCAGCCTGACCTGCTGGGCTACCCAGGAATGGTCCTGGGTCAGCATCTGCAGGTTGCCCCTGCGGTAGCGGTAGGCGCGGGAGTCGCCAATGTGGCCGATGAAGCCCTTCCACGACGGCTCCAGAGCGACCAGGGCGGTCATGGTGGTGCCCATGCCCTTGAGTTCCGGGTGCAGGGCGACATGCTTGAGAATCCGCCGCTGCGCCAGGCTGAAAGCCTTGTGGACCAGACGGTCTATGGGAACGCTGGGTCGCTGCGAGGAAAGGTGCTCGGCGTAGGAGCGGACTGCCTCGCTCAGGCTCTCGATGGCGATTTTCGAGGCCACCTCGCCGGCCTCGGCGCCGCCCATGCCGTCGGCGACGGCGGCCATGAGCAGGTTGCCGTTGGGAACCGGGTAGACGGCCGCACGGTGAAAGTCTTCGTTGTTGCGGCGTACCCGGCCGACGTTGGAGGCGGTGGCGATCTCGAGGCGTTCCGTTAGAAACATGGTCCCTGTTCCCTGGCTTATATAATAACCTTTGAATGGACTTCGAGCTGAGCAGCCTCATAGAACTATACGAGTACAAAGTGGACGACCTGGCTCAGGGCCGCGAACCCCGTGGCGGCCGGGCTTCGTTATTGCAACTGCGCAAGTACTTGCTGGAATCGAAGCTCCCCGGCCCCCTGGCCAAGCGCTTCCGCGAGATCGACCGCCGCTACCGCGAGCAACCGGCGACCGAGCCGGCGCCGCCGCTCGGCCCCGCCGCGCCGCCGCAGACGCAGGACGTCGAGATAGACCTGGGCATCGTCGAGCTGCCCCTGGAGGAAGAGCAGCCCCACGAACCCGACGAGCCGCAGAAGATACAGCAGGTCTTCGCCGAGCAGGTCTACTGGACGCGGCTCAAGCGCGAGCTGAGCCGGGTGGCGCGGGGGTATCTGGGCGGGCGCCGCTACGAGCTACGCCTGGCTTACGCTTTCTTGCAGAACTTCGAGGCCTACTCCAAGACGCCGACCTTCGCCAGCGACTTCAACCTTTCCCGTTTCAAGCTGAGTGAGCCCATTCCCAGCCTTTCCGACCCGCTGGTCACCCTCGACGACGAGGAGGTAGCCCTGGCCCTCTTGCTCGAGCTCTTCCACATCGCCATGGACCTGGGCGATCTGAACAAGTACCCGCTCTCCCTGCCGCCGGAAGGGGTGGTGCCCTACCTGCGCCGCTTCCTGCGCCACATCGTGGAGACGCCGGAGGCGCTGCCGCTGGTCATCCCCGGGGGCGGCCCCAGCACCGAGGAGCTGCGGACGGCCCTGGACGAGGCGCGGCGCAGCGCTCTGACCGCTCACGAGCGCGAGGGGCTGGTGCGCGATTTAGAAGAGAAGCTGCGCAAGGCGGCCGCTGAGGAGCGGCGTCTGCGGATGGTCATCGACGAAGACCGCGGCCGGTTCCTGACGGCGGCGGCCCGGCTCTCGGCGCTCTTGCAGCGCTACCTGCCAGCTCCGCGCGGCGAGGCGGCCTTTCCGCGGGTTCCCGAACCTCTGGCCGCCGGATCCGGCGAGGGCGCCAAACTGGAAGAGGTGCCCAAAGGGGCGACCATGGTCACCATCCAGCTGGTTCCGGCCCGCTTCCAGCTGGGCGGCGTGCCCCTGACCCTGAGCGTCGCCGGCGACGACGCCCTGCTGACCATCGCCGGCGGCGAGCGCCAGCTTAAAGAAGACGAGCCTTTGATAGTGCCCTACGAAAACTGGGAGGTTTGGGCCTTCCGCCACGCCGACTTCGCTCACATCCGCCTGGAGGTGCGCGAGGGGGCGCAGCTTTCGCAGCTGCTGACCGAGGGGAGCGTGCTGGCCCACCTGGTCCACCCATACAAGGACTACGCCTACCTCCGCCTCTTGCGAGCCTTCTCCGCCCGTTTGAAGGGGCCGGTTAACTACGAGGAGTACGCTCCCGAGTCCGCCCAGCGCTTCGCCGAGGCGCCGCTCGATACCCTCGAGGCCTTCGCCCGCAAAGGCCTGGGCGTGGTCAAGGGGCGTTTGCAGAGGACTCCGGGCGGGCTCAAGCTGCTGCGCGAGGTTTCCGCAGACCTGGGCCTGGAAGCCGAAGGGCAGAAGCTCTTCCGCGTACTTTCCGACTGGCTGAACTACCGTCCGCCGACGCGCGAGACGCTGGGCGGCGAGCTGGGGGTGGCGACGGTCGCCTCCGACCCGGTCAACATCCAGGCCGGCAACCTGGTTCTCTCGGTCCGTCAGGCCGAGGGGGTGGTTTACGTCGGTTCCGCCGGTAGCGTTCCCCGCAAGCTGGAAGACCTGATGATCTGGCCCCTCGAGGAAGAAGCGGTCGTCATTGCCCGCGAGGGAAACCGCGTGGCTCACACAACCGTGAAGGTTGTTTAAATCGGCTGCCGGTAGCTTATCGGAGCGGTTATAATATGCCCTAGATGCTGAAGGCATTACAAAACCCCGACTTCGCGCGTCTTTTCCTGGCCAATTTCATCTCCGAAATTGGCACCCAGATATACCGTATTGCCATTCCAGTCTGGGCCTACAGCGCCACCGGCTCGGCGGTGGTGGCGGCGGGCGTTCTCTCGGCTCAGTTCGCCGCCAAGCTGCTGGTCACGCCGCTGCTCTCGCCGCTGGCCGACATCTACGACCGCAAAACGCTAATGGTCGCCTCCGAGGCGCTCTCGGGCGTGGCGGTGGCTCTGCTGCCGCTTTTTTTCATGCAAAACCCGGCCGGCTGGATCTTTGTCGCCTTCCTGGTCGGCACCATGCAGTCTCTGGGCGATCCGGCGGTCAGCGCCGTCATCCCCGACCTGGTCAGCAACGAAGACCTGGACGCCGCTAACAGCCTGATCATGCTGCCCCAGCGTTCGCTGGAGATGGTTTTTCTGGGCCTGGCCGGCGTCCTGGTGGCCTGGCTGGGGGCGCGAACCGCCTTCTGGATCGACGCGGTTTCCTTTGGCCTTTCAGCGCTGGTCTTACTAGGAATGCGCTCGCTGCCCGGCCACGGCGACCCGGCGGGCGGTTACTGGAAGATGGTCGTCGCCGGCGTTCGCTACATACTCGCCAATCCGGTTACCCGTTACGTTATCGGCGTGCTCGCGCCGGTAGCCATGTTTGGCGCCCTCGACGCCACCGTACCGCCGGTACTGGCGACCCAGGTCTTCGCCGCCGGCGACGCCAAGCTGGGCTCGATGTACTACGGCTTCATGGAGGCCTTCTTCGCGGTCGGGGCGGTTCTCGGCCTCTTCCTGGCGCCGCGGGTGAGCAGCGCCTTTTCGCGGCGGGCGGCCTTTCTGGGCGGAATCGCCTTTTTCGGCGTGGTCGAGGTGTCAATCGGCCTCTCGCCATACCTGATAGCGGTGTTGATTCTACTGTCGCTACTGGGGGTGGCCAATCAGATATTCCTGGTGCCGGCCCGGAGCATGTTGCAAGAAGGTATCGACCCCGAGTTCATGGGGCGGGCGATGTCGGCCTGGGGGGCGATCATGAGCGGCTCGGCGCTGGTGGGGATGATGCTCGGTGGTTTCCTGGCGCAGTACCTCGGCCCTTTCCGGGCCTTCCTGGTGGGCGGTTTAGGCGTGCTGGCGATGGCCGCGTTCGGCTGGCTCCGCAACGCCGGCAGGGGTTGACCGCTGGGTCAGATATAGTAAGGCATGCCCGCCGACGACCTGCCACGCTGGGACCTGACCCCAATCTTCCCCGACTTCGACAGCCAGGAGTACCAGCAGGCCCGGGCCGTCCTCGGCGAACGCCTGGGCGAGCTCGAGCGCCTGCTGGAGCGTTACCGCGTTGGCGAGGAGGGTGCGGACCGCGACGCCAGCGCGTTTGCCGCGGTGATATCCGCGTACAACGCGGTCAGAGAGGCGGCGCTGCCGCTTCTGGCCTACGCGCGCCTGCGCCTCTCAACGGACGCCGGCGACCGCCGGGCGGCCGCCGCTTTGGGAGGGCTGGAGGCCGAGCTGCTGGCGCTAGACAAGCTGGAGCCGCGGCTGACCCGCTGGCTGGCTTCCTTCCCGCCCGATTTTGACGCCGGCGAGTACGGGCTGTTGCTGGCCGAGGCCCGCGTCCTGGCCGGGCACATGATGAGCGACGCCGAGGAGGAGCTGGCCGCCGAGCTCTCGCTTTCGGGCAGGAAGGCCTGGTACAGGCTGTATGGCAACGTCAGCAGCCGCATCACCGTAAGTCTGGACGGCGAGGAGCTGCCGATGGCGGCTTTGCGCAACCGCGCCCACGACCCGAGCGAGGAAGTGCGCCGCCGGGCCTACCGGGCCGAGCTGGCCGCCTGGCGGGAGCGCCAGGACGAGCTGGCCGCCTGTCTTAACGGCGTCAAGGGGGAGGCGGTAGTTCTGGCGCGGCGGCGCGGCTGGGAAGACGAGCTGGAACCTACCCTGCTGGCGAACCGCGTCAGCCGCCGGGCGCTCGAGGCGATGATGACGGCGGTTGAAGAGAGCCTGCCCGTTTGGCGTCGCTACTTCGCCGCCAAGGCCGGGTTGCTCGGTAAGGAAAAACTCGACTGGTGGGACCTTTTCGCCCCCGTTGGCCGCGAGCGCCGCTGGAGCTGGGAAGAGGCCCGCGAGTTCATAGTCACCCACCTGCGCGCTTTCTCGCCGCCAGCGGCGGAGCTGGCCGGGAGAGCCTTCGCCGAGCGCTGGATAGACGCCGAGCCCCGCGCCGGTAAGCGCGGCGGCGCTTTTTGCATGGCCGTCGGCGGCGGCGCCAGCCGCGTGCTCACCAACTTCGGCGGCGGCTTCCAGGCCGTTTCGACGCTGGCCCACGAGCTGGGACACGCCTATCACAACCTGCGGCTGGCGGAACGCCCGCCCCTCTTGCGGCGGTTGCCGATGACCCTGGCGGAGACCGCCTCGATAATGAACGAAACGGTGGTTACCCGGGCGGCCCTCGACGAGCTCGCGGGCGAGGAGCGCCTGGCGGTCCTGGACGCCTGGCTTCAGGGTGCGGCCCAGGTGGTTGTTGATATCTACTCGCGCTTCCTCTTCGAAAGCCGCCTTTTCGCCGAGCGGCGGCAGCGCGAACTGGCTCCCGAGGAGCTCTCCGCGTTGATGGAAGAAGCCCAGCAGCGCGCCTACGGCGAGGCCCTGGCCAGCCGCCACCCGTTCATGTGGGCCGTCAAGCCGCACTACTACGGCAGCGACTACTACAACTACCCGTACACGTTCGGGCTCCTCTTCGGCCTGGGGCTGTACGCCGCCTATCAGGACGACCCGGCGTCGTTCGCCGAGCGTTACGACGCCCTGCTCAGCGATACCGGCGTCGCCGACGCGCGCACGCTGGCGGGCCGTTTTGGCTTCGACATCGAGAGCGCCGGCTTCTGGCGGCGCGGCCTGGGCTTGCTGGCCGGTCAGGTAGAAGAATTTTCTACCACGGCGGCAGCCAGGGCGTGATAAACTGCAGATACTATGATTGAGCCTACCGTCGCGCTCTATGGCGACGCCTTCGCAAAAGCAGCCGCGGTGCTCGAAGACCTGATAGACCAGGCGCAGGTGCGCTACGCCTTGCTGGTGGACCGCAAGGGCTTCGTGCTGGTCCACAAGGAGGCGCTCTGGGCGCCCCGCCCGCCGGCGCTCGACTCGATCGCCACCCTGGTGGCCGGCAACGCCGCGGCCACCCAGGCGCTGGCCAACCTGATCGGCGAGCCGCGCTTCAACGAGCTGGTCAAGCAGGGCGAAAAGCAGGGCCTATACGTCGAGGAGGTCAACGACCTGGCCCTGCTGGTGATGATCTTCGACAACACCACGCCCATCGGACGGGTCAAGCTCTTCGGCAAAAAGGCCGTGGCCGAGCTTGACGAAATAACCCGCAGCGCGGTGGTCATGCCGCGGGAGCTGGGCATAGACAAGGACTTTCAACAGTCGGCCGACGCCATGCTGGACGACCTCTTTGGTAACTAGTCATGAGCACTATCAACTTCGCGAATCGCGAAATCAACTTCAAGATCGTTTACTACGGTCCCGGTCTCTCCGGTAAGACGACCAACCTCAAGTGGGTCTACCAGACGGTGCCCGGCGACCGCAAAGGCGAAATGGTCTCGCTGGCCACCGAAGACGAGCGGACCCTCTTCTTCGACTTCCTGCCTGTGGACCTGGGCGAGGTCAAGGGTTTCAAGACGCGCTTCCACCTCTACACCGTGCCCGGCCAGGTCTTCTACAACGCCAGCCGCAAGCTGATTCTCCGCGGCGTCGACGGCATCGTCTTCGTCGCCGACTCGGCTTCCAACCGCTTGCGGGCCAACGCCGAGAGTATGCGCAACCTGCGCGAGAACCTGGGTGAGTACGGGCTCAGCCTCGAGAACGTTCCCATGGTCATCCAGATCAACAAGCGCGACCTCCCCGACGCCCTGCCGGTAGACATGATCCGGGCGGTAATCGATCCCGAGGCGCGTTTCCCCGTCTTCGAGGCGGTCGCCACCGAAGGCAAGGGCGTTTTCGAACCTCTCAAGGAGGTCAGCCGGCTGGTCCTTTCAAAGCTGGCCGACGGCGCCTGACGGGCTGCTTTTGCCACTAGGCCCGCCCCCAGGGGCGGGTTTATGCTGTATTAGATGAAAAAGACACCGTTATACGACGAACACCTTGCCCTGGGCGGCAAAATGGTCGAGTTCGCCGGCTGGGAGCTGCCGGTGATGTACTCATCGATAACCAGTGAACACCTGGCGGTCCGCCAGAACGCGGGCCTCTTCGACGTCAGCCACATGGGCGAGTTCTTCGTCCGCGGGCCGCAGGCTCTCGAGTTCTTACGCTGGGCGACCCTCAACGACCCGGCCAGGTTGAAGGTGGGGCGGGCCCAGTACTCGATGCTGCCCAACGACCGTGGCGGCGTGGTCGACGATATCTACGTCTACCGCGTAGGGGAGGGCGAGTACCTGGTGGTGGTCAACGCCGCCAACGTCGCCAAGGACTGGGAGCACCTCAGCCGCCTGGCCGCGGGCTACGACGTCGAGCTGGAGAACGCCTCCGACGACTGGGCGTTGCTGGCCTTGCAGGGGCCCCGGGCGGCGGCGGTCCTCGACCCCCTGGTCGAGGCCGACCTGAACGACAAGAAGAAGAACAGTACCTTCACCACCAGCCTCGGCGGCGTACCGGTTCGCCTGGCGCGCACCGGTTACACGGGCGAGGATGGCTTCGAGATCTTCACGTCTCCGGCCGACGCCGCCGGCGTCTGGCGCGCCCTGATAGAGGCCGGAGTCACCCCGGCGGGCCTGGGGGCGCGCGACACCCTGCGGCTCGAGGCCGGTTTCCCGCTCTACGGCCACGAGCTGACCGACGAGACCAACCCCCGCTGCACGCCGCTGGCCTGGGTCATCAAAGACAAAGACTACTACGGCCGCGAGGCGATGGAGTCGGGCGGGTGCGAGCGCCGCCTGGTCGGTCTGCTGCTGGAGCGGGGGATCCCCCGCGCGGGTTACCCGGTCACCAGCGGCGGCGAGGTGGTCGGCGAGGTCACCTCGGGTACGCAGTCGCCGCTCTTGAAAAAGGGTATAGCCCTGGCCTGGATAAAGAGCGACGCCGCGGACGGGCTGGCGGTAGAGATTCGGGGCCGCTCCTACCCGGCGCGAATCGTCCCGACCCCCTTCGTCGAGCTGGGCAAAAAGTAAGGCGTTAAGCTGGATACAGCAAAAGGAGGCGACAGATATGAACATTCCCGAGGATCGCAGGTATACCAAAACGCACGAGTGGGCCAAACTCGAAGACGGCCTGGTGGTGGTCGGTATCAGCGACTTTGCTCAGGAGTCTCTGGGCGACGTGGTTTTCGTGGAGACCCCCGAGGTGGGTCGCGAGGTGGCCGCCGGTGAGGCGGTGGCGGTAATCGAGTCCGTCAAGACCGCTTCCGACGTCTACGCGCCCGTCAGCGGCAAGGTGGCCGCGGTCAACGAGGCCCTGGCCGACGAGCCCGAGCTGGTCAACGGCGACCCCTACAACGCCGGCTGGCTCTTCAAGATAGAGCCGGCCGACCCGGCCGAGCTGGAAAGCCTCCTCAGCCCCGAGGATTACGCCAGGGTCCTGGAAGAAGAAGCTTAAGGAGGCGGGTATGGACTTTACTCCCCATACCCCCGAGGACGTGCGGGAGATGCTGGCCGAGCTCGGTCTGGAGGAGCTGCGCGAGCTCTTCGCCGACCTGCCCGAAGCCCTCCTGGAGCCGGAGCTGAGCCTGCCCGAACCCGCTAGCGAGCAGGAAATCTTAGCTCATCTGCGCGAGCTGGCCGCGAAAAACTCCCCCGCCGACAGGGCCTTCCTCGGCGGGGGTCCGCGTCCCCACTTCGTGCCCAGCCTGGTCCCGGCCCTGGCGCAGCGCGGCGAGTTTCTCACCGCCTACACCCCCTATCAGCCAGAGGTCAGCCAGGGTGTTCTGCAAGCGGTCTTCGAGTACCAGACGATGATCGCAGAACTGACCGGCCTCGACGTCTCCAACGCCTCGCTATACGACGGGGCGGCGGCGCTGGCTGAGGGCGTGCTGCTGGCGCTGCGGCAGACGCGGCGGATGGGGGTGGTGGTCAGCCAGGGAGTTCACCCCGAGTACCGCCAGGTTCTGGCTACCTACCTGCACGCCGTCGGCGCCGAGCTGCGTACTGTCGACCTGGAAGGCGGCCTGACGCCCCCGGCGGCCTTCGCTGGCGACGTCGGCGCGGTGGTGTTGCAAAGCCCCAACTTCCTGGGGGCCATCGAGAATCCGGCTCCCTGGGTGGAGGCCGCTCACGCCAGCGGGGCGCTGGTCGTCTACGTGGCCGACCCGCTCAGCCTGGCGCTGCTCAAGCCGCCCGGCGAGTGGGGCGCCGACATTGCCGTCGGCGACGGCCAGTCGCTCGGCAACCCCATGAACTTCGGCGGTCCCCACTTCGGTTACATAGCCGTTCGCGAAAAACTGATGCGCCAGCTACCCGGCCGCCTGGTCAGTCAGACCCACGACGTCGACGGCCGCCGCGGGTACGTTTTAGCGCTGGCCGCCCGCGAGCAGCACATCCGCCGCGCCAAGGCCAAGAGCAACATCACCACCAACGCCCAGCTGACCGCCCTGATGGGAGCGATGCACCTGGCCGCGCTGGGTCCCCGGGGGCTGGCCGAGCTGGCCGCCGCCACGGTTGCCCGCAGCCATGAGCTGGCCGGCCGCCTGACCGCGATTTTTGGGGTGGAACTGGCGACGCCCGAGCCCTTTTTCGCCGAGTTCGCCGTCAGGCTGCCCCTGCCGGCAAAGCGGGTGCGGTCCGCTCTGGCCGCCCGTGGCTGGCACGCGGCCACGCCGGTTCCCGCCGAATACGGCGAGAACCTGGCGCTCTTCGCCGCCACCGAGAGGCATTCCGAGGCCGACCTGGCCGGCCTCGCGACCGCTCTAGAGGAGGTGCTTTCGTGAATCGCGACTTTCCCACCCTTTTCGAGCGCTCGCGCGCCGGGCGGCGCGGTGTTCGCCCGCCGCGACCGCCGGAGGCGGATCTGGCCGCCCTGCTGGGGGCCGACAACCTGCGCGGCGCTCCCCCGCGCCTGCCCGAGCTCGACGAGCTCGCAGTGGTGCGCCACTACACGAACCTCAGCCGCCGGCAGGTGGGCGTAGACACCAACTTTTATCCGCTTGGCTCCTGCACGATGAAGTACAATCCCCGGGCCGGCGAGGCGGCGGCCGCCCTCTTCGCCGAGCTGCACCCTTACCAGGACCCCGACACCGCCCAGGGAGCCCTGCAGATAATCTACGAGTTGCAGGAATACCTGGCAGAGATAACCGGCATGGACGCGGTCACCCTGCAACCGGCGGCCGGCGCCCATGGCGAGCTGACCGGCATGTTGCTTATCCGCGCCTACCACGAGTCGCGCGGTGAGGGTGAGCAGCGGCGGGTGGTGCTGGTTCCCGACAGCGCCCACGGCTCCAACCCGGCCACCGCCAGCATGGCGGGCTACCAGGTTCGCGAGGTGCCCAGCGGGCCCGATGGCGAGGTGGACCTGGAGGCGTTGCGCGCCGCGCTGGGGCCGGAGGTGGCGGCGATAATGCTGACCAACCCGAACACCCTGGGGCTGTTCGAGCGCAAGATTCTCGAGCTAATCGACGCCGCCCACGAGCAGGGTGTCCAGCTCTACTACGACGGCGCCAACCTCAACGCCATCATGGGCTGGGCCCGCCCGGGCGACATGGGTTTCGACGTGGTCCACCTCAACCTCCACAAGACCTTTTCCACGCCCCACGGCGGCGGCGGCCCCGGTTCCGGCCCGGTGGGGGCCAAGGCCCACCTGGCTCCGTTCCTGCCGGTGCCGACGGTCAGGCTCGAGGGCGATCGTTACGTCCTCGACTACGACCGGCCGCAGACCATCGGGCGGATGCGCTCGTTCTACGGCAACTTCGGGGTCATGGTGCGGGCCTATGTCTACATCCGCATGCTCGGCGCCAGCGGGCTCAAGCGCGCCTCGGCGATGGCGGTCTTGAACGCCAACTACCTGCGCAAGAAGCTGGCCGCGGTGGGCTACCGCATCCCCTACGACCGTCTCTGCAAGCACGAGTTCGTCGCCCAGCCACCCGAGGGCCTGAAGGCGCTCGACGTGGCCAAGGCGCTGCTCGACTACGGCTATCACCCGCCGACCGTCTACTTCCCCCTCATCGTCAAGGAGGCTTTGATGATCGAGCCGACCGAGACCGAGAGCAAGGAAACGCTCGACGAGTACGTCGAGGCGATGGCCGAGATAGCCCGCCGCGGGCTCGAAGACCCCGAGTGGATCGCCCACACCCCCTACACCACGCCGGTCCGCCGCCTCGACGAGGTGGCTGCCAACCGCAAACCGGTCTTGCGCTGGCGACCGGAGGAGGAAACATAAACCAGAGAGCAGGCAGGGCCGGGCCCGGCAGAGCGGTATTTCTGCTGGGTCTGGCGTTTCTGCTGGCGTGGCAGGGGGCCGCGGCGGGGAGCGTTTTCGTCGGCGTTGAGAGCGGTGCCGGCGGCCCTGCCTACTTCGGCATCCAGGGCAGCTTGCGCGGAGAGGAGGGGCGGTTCGGCTACTCGCTCGACGGCCGGCTGCGCCTGGGCGGGGCGCTGGTCGCCAGCGGACAGGCGCGCCTCGGCTGGCGGCCGGTCTCATCGCTGCGGCTATGGCTCGGCTACGACGCCTGGTTCCTGGAAGCCGGAGAAACCGGCCGCTCCCTGGGGGCGCGTTGCGACTGGGCGGTGAGCGGGCAGTTGATGTTGAGCGCCGCCTACGACGTTCCCGGCGATAACTGGGGCGTCGGGCTGGAAGCCGGCCTGGCGGGCGCACGGGCGCGGCTCTGGTTGCGGCGCGCCGACTGGCTGGCCCGGCTCTCCTGGCGCGGCGACGGCCTGGAAGCTGCTTTTTGGAGCCGGTTTCCGTACGGTAACCTCACCCCGGCCGTTTACGGGTTGAGCGCCTGGTGGCGAGCGGCGCCGCTGGTGGTGGGGGCTTCGTACGACAGCGAGCTGGGGTTTTCTGCCGAGGCGGGCTGGCGGGCGGACTGCTGCTCCGCGCGTCTTCACGGCCGCTGGAACCCGGCCGGCGCCGCCCTGGCGGGGCTGGAGCTCGAAGGCGCCTTGGGGCAGGGGGCCTATCTGCGCTCCAGCCTGAGCCGCGCCTTTCTTCCCTTCGACTCCTGGAAGCTGGCGCTGGAGCTGGGCCTGCCCTTCCGCTAGCCGGCGTTTGAAAAGCAGAAGCGGGGGCGCGCGCCCCCGCTTCTGCTAACGGCTCGACTAGTAAACGCAGGGTACGTTGTCGAAGTTGACGAATGCGTCCATGAGATCCACGTAAATCTGGCCGAAAGTGCCGTAGGCATTCGAGCCTGGAGTTACGGAGATGGGGCCGTAACTGAAGGTCCGGCCGCCCATCTCCAGCTTGATGGTGGCGGTGGTGCCGACCGTGGCGTTGGTGGCGTCGATGCCGAATGCGTAGTAAGCGCCGGCCGGGGTCGGGTAGTGGGTGTCATTCAGCGTATAGGTCTCGGTGGCGTGCGTCGGGTCGGCACCGGTGTCGTCGCCGCTAAAGGTGCCCCAGAGGGCTCCGGTCTTGGGGGTCGCCCAGACACCGCCGGGGATGGAGGGGTCGAATTCGTAGACCGCCAGGTCCAGGTCGCCGCCGCCGATCCACTCGAGGGTAATCTTCATGGCAGGCGTGTTGAGCGCAGCGTCAAGCACGTCCGGCGCGGCCAGGTTGTTGTTGGGGCCGGCGTTGACCGTCAGGATGCCCGGGGTGACGCCGTTGGCCGGATCGCCGTCGGCGTCCCAGCTGACCCGTTCGTAGGGCCAGAGGCTTGAAGAATTCGAATCGCTGACGTCCTGACCGGCGATCATAACCTGGTAGTCGCCCGGGGTGATGCTGGTAAAGGTAGCGACGCCGGAGTAGTCGGTCTTGGCCAGGTATACTGGCCTGCCGTCCTTGAGCAGGTAGACGTCCACGGCGGGGAGGGGCAGCGTGTCGTCGGCCGCGGTAATGGCTCCGTCGCCGTCGGAGTCGTACTTGTTGAGAGTGGTCACGTTGACCAGAGCGGTGCCGCCCTGCTCGAGGCTGGCGGTGCCGGCCAGCACGTCGTGCACCTTGTCAACCAGCTTCTTCAGGTTGACGCGCCCGTAGCCGGTGCCGTTGTCGAAGCCCGGTTCGCCGATGTCATCGGCGGTGGTTTCCAGGAGCCGCTTGACCTCGTAGGCGGTAGCCGCCGGCAGGAACTGCTTGACCAGCGCGGCAGCGCCGGCCACCTCGGGGGTAGCCATGCTGGTGCCGGAAATCCGGTAGTAGAGGTAGGGGACGCCGTTCGCGTCGTAGTCCCAGGTGGGCCAGGTCGAGAGGATGTCGACACCCGGAGCGCTGACGCTGATGTGGCTGCCCGAGGTGGAGAAGTCGGCCTTCTCGTCCTGGGCGTTGGTGGCCCCGACGGCGATGATGCCCGGGTAGCCGGCCGGGTATTCCACCTCGTCCTGGAAGGAGTTACCCATGGCGACGGTGATGACCACGTTCTGCATCAGCGCCGTGTCGATGGCGTATTTAACTACCCAGCCGTAACCCTTGCCGCCGAGGCTCATGGTGATGATATTGGGGGTTATGCCGTCGCCGTCGACGTCGGAAATCGCCGCGAAGATGGCCGTGGCGATGGTCCAGTCGTCCGTGTAGCTGCCGCAGAAGACCTTAAGGTCCATTATCTGGGCGTTGTAGGCGATGCCGGCGACGCCCTGGCCGTTGTTGCCGCGGGCGGCGGCGATGCCGGCCACGTGGGTGCCGTGAATCTCGCCGGGGTAGGTGGCGTCGTAGTTGGGGGGGATGACGTCGTTGGGCCGACGGAGACAGCCGGTGGCGTCGTAGCCGTTGACGAAGGCCCCGTAGAGGTCGGGGTGGGTGCCGTCGATACCGGTGTCGACCACGCCGATCACCACGCCGCTGCCGTCGGGGGTGGTGCCGGCGCCGTCAACGTCCGTCTCCCAGGCGTCGGCGGCCTGCATTATTTCGTGGTCCCACTTCTGGGCTTCCAGGGGGT
>Ga0256914_1002167_pt1 | contig 16680 bp, 17 predicted proteins | sample HulkmetaG_FD_191571 | JGI IMG/M metagenome (GOLD analysis project Ga0256914, IMG submission 191571) | Hydrothermal chimney microbial communities from Main Endeavour vent field at the Juan de Fuca Ridge, Pacific Ocean - Hulk | ecosystem: Environmental > Aquatic > Marine > Hydrothermal vents ... | reverse complement strand
TGACGTATTCATCCAATACCGCATGGGGGAAATGATGCGGGATGTTACGCCAGCATTCATCCGCCGCCTGGCCTGCATCATTCAACACCATTTTCCCATTAACAATTTTCCCAAACAAACATTCCCGGTTTTGCGTGCAGATGGTCAAAAAATATGCTCCTGCCCCTGAATAATCATATCCTTTTAACCGAATAGACCGGCGATGGTGGCGTTTTGGGTCATACCTCATGCCGCCAGCACCTCGTTCATCTCATCTATAATATGGTCCATCTCCTCGCCGAAGAGCTGCCACATTTTACCAAGGCCGCCGTGGGCATCAAAGGGGGCCAGTTCCAGGTCGTCTCGTTCCAGGTGGTGAGAGCTGGCTATGTGGTCACGGATCATGCGCAGCCAGTCCATCTGTTCCTGGGTAAATTTCTCACCTGCACCCTTATGGCGTTTGAACACCCAGTCCTTGAAATTGCGGTTTACCGTCTCTGAAAATGGTGTAAGGGTGTTGTCGATTCCTGTTATTCGGCGTATCAGGGAAACCAGGGCTGTTAGTTCGTTCAAAGGGGCTTTGCCTTTAACATCATCCAGAAGGGCATAGGCATCCCATACCCGTAGGGGCGCAAGGTTTGGCCTGTCAGCACGCAGTTTTTCGAGGACCTCTTTCAGCATCTGGAAGGTGACCTCCCTTCGGCGGTAGGGTTGGTCAAAGAAGATACGAAGGGCTATTAGCTCATCCTTGTTCTGCCGGAGGTAATCTGCAAACTCCCTGGTCAGGTTTTCTGCGTTCTCCTTTGCGTCTCCATCCCACTGAGCGGAAATAAGCCGGTCGATGTTGTGCTCGTCTATTATCTGTTCATGTTTTTTTCGGATGTTTTCGAGCATCTCGTTCAGCTCGCCTGTAAAGACCGCGGTTGCCTCCTTTGCAAGGCGGGAGGCGGCATCTTTCCGCTGTTCTTCTGTGGGTTCGGCCTCTTCGGGGAGATTATTTTCCTGCTTTGCCCTTTCCTCTATCCGGTCCGGATCAACGGCATCCAGAAGATCCCTTGTGATCTTGGTGAGGGATCTTCCTGCCTTTTTCTCGATCTGCTCCCTTTCCTTTTCGTCCAACTGTTGGTTGAGCCGGGCAAGGCGGTTTGCAAGGGAAGTGAGGGTGTCCTCGTCATGAGCGCCCATGAGCACGGACATCAAAAGGTCCTTGAAAGACACAGAGGGTTTTCTCTCAAGGGGCCGGCTGTCGGTCTTTATGGATTTTGTGACTCCTACCGCATCTACTATCACAAAATGGGTCTTTCGGCTCTTGGCAGAAGGGGTGACCTTTTTGAGCTCATCATAGCTTATGATCCTTGTGCCTCTGCCCTTCATCTGCTCGAAATAGTTGCGGGACCTGACATCCCTCATGAAGATGAGGCATTCAAGGGGCTTTACGTCTGTGCCAGTGGCGATCATATCAACAGTTACGGCTATTCTGGGATTATATTCGTTCCTGAACTGGGCAAGGACAGATTTCGGGTCCTCTTCTGCCTTGTAGGTCACCTTCTTGCAAAAGGCGTTTCCCTCGTCAAACTCCTCCCGGACGATCCTGATGATGTCATCTGCATGGCTGTCGTTCTTGGCAAAGATGAGGGTCTTTGGCACCTCCTTTCTTCCAGGGAATATCTCTGGCAGTTTTTCCCTGAAAGTGCGGATCACCTTGCGGATCTGGCTTGGGTTGACTACATCCCGGTCAAGTTGTTTGGCCGAGTATTCCAAATCTTCGTCAAGGAGTTCCCAGCGTTTTTTTCTTGTCAGCTTGTCCCGTTTGGCCACAAGGCGCTTTGCCTTTAGCTCTGCCCCCTTCTTAGTTATCTCGGTTTCGATGGTATAGACATCATAGCCCACGTTGACCCCATCGGCTACGGCCTGTTCGTGGGTATATTCGCTCACTACGTTTTCATGGAAAAAGGCGAAGGTGCGCTTGTCTGGCGTGGCGGTAAGGCCGATGAGAAAGGCGTCAAAATAGTCGAGCACTTGTTGCCAGAGGTTATAGATGGAGCGGTGGCACTCGTCTATAACGATGAAATCAAAATATTCTATGGGGAGTTGCGGGTTATAGACCACCGGTAAGGGCTCTTTGTGGGTGAAATTGTGCTCTGCCGGATTTTCAAGTTCTGCCGCCTCGTCAAGGGGTTCGCCTTTCAAGATGGAATAGAGGCGCTGGATGGTTGAGATCACTACGTGGCTTGATCTTGCAATGTGATTCGATGAAAGACGCTGTACGCTATAGAGCTCTGTAAATTTCCGGTTGTCGTCCTGGGGCAGGTAGGCCATGAACTCCTGTTCAGCCTGTTCACCCAGGTTCTTTGTGTCAACGAGAAACAGAATCCGCTTCGCATCAGCGTATTTGAGCAGGCGGTAGATGAAGGTAATGGCAGTGAAGGTTTTGCCCGCGCCGGTTGCCATCTGGATGAGCGCCCGAGGTCTGCCTGCCTTGAATGATCTTTCTAGGTTGGTGATGGCCTCAAGCTGCACCTTTCTAAGCCCATCCGGCCTAAGGGGAGGGAGTTTTTGCAGACGGGCACGCAGGGTCTCAGGCTCTTTTATCCATTCGGAAAGGGTGGATGGTTGGTGGAACCAAAAAACCTCACGGGATCTTGGCTTTGGGTCACGTTCGTCTCGGAACAGTGTGATCTGGCCTGTGCTTTCATAGAGCAGGGGAAGGGGCTTGTTGTCCTTTATCCATTTGAGCTTGGCCCCAGCATAGCGGGCCGTCTGCTCTGCAACCACGTTTATATTCTGGCCCATTTCAGGACGCTTGGCCTCGATGACACCTACGGGGCGCCTGTCAACAAAAAGCACATAATCGGCTGGGCCGCTATCTGTTGGATATTCCCTGACAGCAATGCCAGATGCCTTGGAAAAGTCTATGCAGCTCTTGTCCTGTACGGACCAGCCTGCTTGGGAAAGCATATCATCAATGCGGTCCCTGGCGAGTTGTTCTGGTGTTTGATTTGGATTGGTCATAAAAATAGGCCCTGGTTACACTACAGATGGCGTGCCATCATACGGTTAAAATGAGATTTTATTACTATATGACATACCCTTAGATGTTTCTCAATGATAGGGATGAGTTACTACGGAGGAAGGTTTGCTAATGGATGAGAATAAATAAAACTGGTGGAGGCGGCGGGAGTCGAACCCGCGTCCGAAAGCATTCCACTCAAGCTTCTACGTGCGTAGCCCAGTTTTTTTAAGTTCGCCTGGAAAGCCCCAACTGGGCAGGGTCTTTCCGAGGCTAACCTGCATAATGTTTAACCCTTTCCAGCGCAGGTAGCTGGATCGGGCGAGCCTGTTACCCTGGCGCCCTATAGGTCCAACAGGCAGGGCCTATAGGACGTGGCTGACTATGCAGCCAGTGCGTACTCGTATTCAGAGTCGGCGTTTGTGTTTTTTCCGCGTTTTTAACGAGGTCGCGGACCCCGGCACGCAACTTGAGCTTCCATACCCTCGTCGAAACCGTGTCGCCCCCATGGCTTCAACAAGGCAAAAAGCTTATTTGTTAAGAAAATAAGCAATCAACCATGCATAGTCAAGGGACAGTGTATTTGTCAGGCTCCTTTTTGAATTCTTCCAAACATTCTTTGCAGCAAAAATAGTAGAGCTTTCCCCTTCTTCCGTAAACTATCGCCTCCTTTTTGGGAACATAGGTGCCGCAGACAGGATCTTTGACAAGCTCATCAATGACAGGGGGGGGCCTTTTCACTGAACCTGGCCTTTGTAGCCTAAAGATTCCAAGGACATATCTCTTAAAGAGATAATATATGGCAAACAAAACAAGCAAAAAAAGGATGAGCCTGTACAATTAAAAATCCTCCACCTTTCTTATCATTCCGCCATCGACATCCAGCCTGTTAAGCAACTGTCTTATCGTCTGTTTGTAACCCTCCGCTACACACCCGGGAGCGATCTCTGACCAAGGCATCAATACAAAGGCCCTCTGAGGAAATCGCGGATGGGGCAGTTCCAAATTGCTTGACTCATCGGGCCTCCTGGTCACACCTTTCATGTTGAGCAGGTCAAGATCTATAATCCTGTCTGGACCCAAAGACCTATCCCGGCCCATCTCCGCCTCTATCTCAAGAAGCACCTCAATAAGCTCTAAAGGAGCAAGGATTGACTCGACCTCAAAAACCCCATTTATGAACCATCTTTTAGAATTGATGCCTACCGGAGCTGTCTCATAAAAGCTAGACGCCCTTTTAAACCTGATACCTTGTCTGCCACAGATCCGGAATATTGCATTTCTGCAATTTTTGATCCTATCACCAAGGTTTGATCCTACTGCAATAAAGGTCTGTCTCCACTGCTGATCCGGACGATTCATCTAGAGCACATTTTTGAGACGCTCGAGCACCTCCTTGAGACGCTCCTTACCAACGGTAAGGGCCATCCTAGCATAACCTTCTCCAGGCTCTCCAAAGCCATTTCCCGGAGTACAAACTATACCTGCCTTCTCAAGGAGGGTTGCACAAAACGAGCTGGATGTTTCACTTTCTGGAACTTTGAACCATACATAAAAGGTGGCCTTTGGTCTATTTGCCTCTAATCCACATTTCAAAAGGCCATCTACCAAGGTATCCCTTCTTTCAGTATAGATCTGACGCATATGTTCAACAAAGGACTGGTCACTTTCAAGGGCAACGATTCCAGCCTCCTGAACCGCCTCAAATTGGCCAGAATCCACATTCGATTTTACCCTTTTTAAGGCTGATACCAGTTCAGGATTTCCTACAGCAAAACCAATTCTCCATCCGGTCATGTTAAAGGTCTTTGACAGAGAATGAAACTCTATGCCCACTTCCATGGCACCCGGAGTTTCCAAAAAGCTAGGAGCCACATAACCGTCAAAGGTCATCTCACTATAGGCAGCGTCATGACACACGATAACGTTGTTGCTTTTTGCAAAGTCTACCACCCTGGCAAAAAAATCCTTACTGGCGCAGGCAGCTGTAGGGTTGTTGGGATAATTGAGCCACATGATTTTGGCCTTCTCTGCAACGTCTCCTGGAATTGATGAAAGATCTGGCAAAAAACCATTTTCCTCAAGAAGCGGCATATAATAAGTATCCCCTCCACAAAAGAGAGTACCAATATGATAAACAGGATAGCCAGGTGTTGGCACAAGCACTACCGTCTCTTCTTCGACAAAGGCAAGGGGGAAATGGGCAATGGCCTCTTTGGAGCCAATCACACAACATACTTGAGAGGCCGGATCAAGCTCTAAGCCAAACCTTTTTTTGCACCACTGGGCTGCAGCATTTCTAAAGGCAAGGCTTCCTTCAGAAGATGGATATCTGTGATTAGAAGGCTTCCTCACTGCATCTATCATGCGCTCCACAACAAAATCTGGAGTCGGAAGATCTGGGTCACCTATACCAAGATCAATGACATCAACCCCCTTTGCCAAGGCTTCCTGTTTTTTCCTGTCAAGCTCAACAAAAAGATACGGAGGAAGGCCCTTAATCCTTCTTGTCAGTTCAAATTTCATGGTGGTTCCCTTTCTCTTTTTACTCTACTGGATTTACAAGGCGACCTATTCCTTTAATCTCTACAGCGATCTCGTCGCCCGGTTGTATTCTTCCAACCCCATAAGGGGTACCAGTTGCAATTATGTCTCCTGGCTCAAGGGTCATTACAGATGAAATAAATTCGATAAGCCTTTCTACAGGATGCACCAGATACCTTGTTGTCGAATCCTGCCTCTTCTCACCGTTTAAATAGGATCTTACAGTCACATCAGATGGATCGAGGCGGGTTTCTATACACGGCCCAACCGGACAGAACGTATCGAAAGACTTTGAACGGGTAAACTGGACATCTCTCTTCTGCAGGTCCCTTGCAGTTACATCATTTAGACACGTGTATCCAAGCACAAAATTAAGGGCGTCTTCAGCTATAACGTCCTTGGCCCTTTTTCCAATAACCACACCAAGTTCTGCCTCATATTCAACTTGCTGACTAGAGGCAGGACAAACTATGGCCTGACCAGGACCAATTACAGAAGAAGGAGGCTTTAAAAATATTAATGGTTCTTCTGGAAGGGCCATGCCAAGTTCCTTGGCATGATCTGTGTAATTTAGGCCAACTGCAACCACCTTGGAAGGAATACAAGGAGCGAGCAGGGTTGCTGCATCGAGGTCATATTCCTCGCTCGTCTCCACTATCATTCCTTCAAAAGGGCTTGCTACTATAGTACATACCCTGTTGCCTTTTACAATTCCGTAAAGGGCATTGTCTTTTCCTGGGGGCAAAAACCTGACTAACTTCATGAAAGCCCTAGAACATCCTGCATAGAATAACGACCCGCAGGTTTGCCAACAATCCATAAGGCTGCCCTAACTGCACCTTTTGCAAAGGTATCCCGACTGGATGCCCTGTGGATTATTTCAATCCGTTCACCAATACCACCAAAGAGAACCGTGTGCTCACCAACGATATCGCCCGCCCTTATAGTCTGAATACCTATTTCCTTTTTAGAACGCTCGCCAATAAGCCCGTGTCTTTCAAAGACTGCAACCTCGTCAAAATTGCGGCCAAGGGCCTTGGCTACTACCCTGCCAAGCTGAAGCGCAGTACCGCTTGGGGCATCTTTTTTCATCCTGTGATGAGCCTCGATAATCTCCACATCATAATCATCACCAAGCACTGTGGCAGCAGTTTCAAGAAGTTTGTAAAGAAGATTTACACCAACACTCATGTTTGGAGCGAGAACCAAGGGGAACCTGTTAGAGTATTCATCCAGGGCCTTGTACTCATCAGCACTAAAACCCGTGGTTCCTATAACCATTGCCCTGCCCTTTTCTGAGGCCTTTTGGGCATGACGGACACTGGCCTCATGAAAGGTAAAGTCAATTATCACATCTCCCTTGTCTATTACTGCATCAAGGTCATCCTCAATTTTTACACCAAGTTTTTCCAGCCCTGCTACAAGCCCAGCGTCCTTACCTACTACCGGACTGTCTGGCCTTTCAAATGCAGCGGCAAGCTCGATTCCATCAGTTTGGTTAATAATTGCTATGATGCGGCCACCCATGCGACCGCCAGCTCCTGCTACAATTGCTCGAACCATCTTTGTCTCCCAACATTAGCATTATTATTTTTTTTGAATCTGCCTTAAAGGACTATTTAACAAGCTTTAAAGACTTAAGCACTTCTATGAGACGCTCCCTATTGGCTTCACTCATTGCAGCAAGGGGCAGCCGAACCTCGTCTGAATCAATTTTTCCCATTGCAGCCAGGGCCGTTTTGGCAGGAACGGGATTGGTCTCGTAAAACAAGGCCTCAAAGAGAGGAAAGAGCTTGTAATGAAGCCTTCTCGCCTTATTTATATCACCCTTAAAAAAGTAATTCATCATGTTTGCCATCTCCTTTGGCATTACATTGGAACAGACAGAAATAACTCCCTTGCCTCCTATGGCCAAAGTAGGAAACGCGGTAAAGTCGTCGCCTGAAAGAACTATAAAATTTCTAGGGCAAAAACGAACAACATCCGAGACCTGTTTAAGACTTCCTGTCGCCTCTTTGATACCGACAACATATCTGTTCTTAGCACATCTAGCCACTGTCTGGGGCAGCATGTTAACGCCGGTCCTGCCAGGCACATTGTAAAGTATCATGGGGAACTTACATTCCTTGGCAACTGTCATAAAATGCTGGTAAAGCCCCTCTTGGCTTGGTTTATTGTAATAGGGTGTTATAACCAAGGCGGCATCTGCTCCGGCCTTTTTGGCATGCTTTGTAAGCATGATGGTCTCTTCGGTAGAGTTGGACCCGGTACCTGCTATAACAGGAACTCTTCCCCTGACCTGATCAATGGTAATTTCCACAACCCTCATGTGCTCATCATGTGAAAGTGTTGCAGATTCACCCGTGGTACCGCAAGGAACTATGCAGTGGGTCCCTGACTTAATATGCCACTCCACCAAATTCCTGAGCCCTTGTTCATCAACCTGTCCATCTTTAAAAGGAGTTACAATGGCAACAATTGCGCCCTTGATCTCCTTTTTTCTCTGTTTTTTGGCCCTGGATGCACATGCCATGACTCAAAACCTCCCTATCTCTATTTTTAGATTTCAAAATGGATAATTAATTTTTTTTCCCTTAAAGGGCAAGTAACAGCCAAGAATTTTTTTGATAATAGCTATCCTAAAAGTTGTTTTTTTATCCACGAAAAAAGACTGTGCTAGAAAATAATGCACTCATCCTTTTTTACTTATTTAAATCTTTTGTGACAGGATCTCATCATCTTATCCACCTGTTCACAAATCTCTAAGGCCTTATCCTGCATATCTTGATCTGTAAGCTCAATGGCCTTTTTCACCATCTCTACACACTCTTTCCACTCAGAGGCCCACTTTTCGTCTGCACTCTTGCCATAGATATCTAGTGCATCCAAAAGGCCTTCCCTGTCCCTAAAGGACTCGCCACTCTTTATGCACCTTTTAAGGGCCTTCCACATTATGCCTATCTCTTTTTTAAGTTTCTTTGCCTTATATGAACTCTTGCGCGACCTCTTCCTTTTCAAAGGCACCTGACTTGTGCTCGCAGGTCTTTTTTGTCTTCTGTCTGCCTTGATCTTTAGGATGAACTCAAAATCGGACTCGCTCTTTTTGATTTTAAGCGACTTTCCATAAAAGAACTCGTCAGGTAACTCCACCCTGCTTGAATCAATCTCCAAAAACCCGTCTGCTACTTGCCCTGAAAGACGCGCAAGTTCTTGGGCAACCACCATCCTTGCAATCTTTTTCTCTTTTTTATATCCCATTTAGGTGCTGACCCTACCCCTGTTGCCGAATCTTTTTAGATAACTGACTTGTAAGTGATAGGGCCCTCTCTGCCTGGTCTATGCTTAGCAGGCCTGTTCCACAGCTTGGAGTAATAAGGGCCTGTTCCATAAGCCTATGATACGGATAGCCCAAGGCAGAAGTGCAATCCTTCCATTTTGAAAACAGGGAGTTCAAATTTTCCTTTTGGAGATCGTCAGTATTAAGGGTTGGGACAATACCCCAAGCAATGACGTTCCCTTGGTCCAGAAACTCTATGAGTCTCTTTTTGTATAAGATAAGCTTATCGAAGTAACTGTAAGCGTCAAAACTGAGTACCGTTATACCAGCATCCATAACAAGAGACCAATCTGTATTGGCACAAACATGTATCCCCGATACTGCCCCAGCTTGAACCACCTCTTCCACAACCGCCTTTAAGTCTGCCAAGGCCTCTTCTCTGGTAATTCCAACCAAGGCAGACGAACCAAATCCAGCCAAGGCCGGTTCATCCAAAAACAGTATCACAGTATCGCATAACTCTTTCATTTTCTTGATTTGATAAACTGCCTTGAGAGAAATTGCCTTTACCACTGCGTCCCTTAATATGGGATTAAAAAAACTGAGTTTACCGTCCTGATCCTTTATTCCGGTAAGCATAGTAAAGGGACCTGTAATCTGGCCCTTTAATGCAAAAGGCCTCTGCTCCATGCCTGCAACCCCATTAAGAAAAGCATCAAATCCTTTAGAAGTAGATGGAGAAAAGGCAAACCTTGAGCCCTCTATAGGAGCCCCTGCCTCTTTTACAGCAAGATAGTCCTCAAAAAAGGACAGCACTTCCTGATCAAACTCTGGTGCAGCAGTATCAAAATAGAATTTATCGTCCTCTTCAACTAATCCAGGAAGGCCTTCTGCAAACTGACTGAGAAGTCTTTCCTTATCATAGTACGGAAGCTGAGGCCAAAGGGGTATCTCTGGAGTATATTTTAAAATAAGTTTTACGGCCTCATTATGATCCCTTAGGGGGATGCTGCCTATAAGTGTAGGCAATGCTTTTGGTTTAAAGGTCATGTCCTTTATCTCCCTAAATAGTCGTTAGTCTCTTGCTACCTTTAATTGTCCATTTATCCAATAACGGCATTACAGTTCAAAATAGCCTTGAAGCACCAGCCCCAATATACCTGCAATCATTTCCCCATGGGCATTGTTTTTTAGACAAAATTTCTAGTTCTTAGATGCAGCCTCTAAATGAGAATGGTTTTGCCCCTTGTCCAAATGGATATAACTTATCTCAAACTGTTCTAAATGAAATTCCGGCCTTGGAACTATTACTATTTCCTTGTCCAATGCCTTTTCAAGCATCTCCACAAAGGAAGACTCTTCTTTCAGTAGCATGTCTCCAATCTTGGGATGAACCGATACCTGTATACCGTTAGTCATGTACACAGGGGCATCCCTATTGATCTTTCTAAAGATATCATAACAGATGGTGCGTCTGGATTTTAAAACACCTGCCCCTTCACAGTAAAAACAGCGTTCGGTAAGCAACCTTTTGAGGCTTTCCCGATTTCTTTTTCTGGTCATCTGTATAAGCCCAAGCTCTGACATTCTAAGGATATTGGTCTTGCACTTGTCTTTTTTTAATGCGTCTTTCAATGTCTTAAAGACCTTTTCTCTGCTTGATACATCTGACATGTCTATAAAATCTATTATTATAAGTCCTCCTATGTTCCTTAAACGCAGCTGATAGGCGATCTCCTTTGCAGCTTCCAGGTTGGTCTTTAAGATAGTGTCTTCAAGATGCCTTTTGCCCACAAACTTGCCTGTATTCACATCGATTGCAGTAAGCGCCTCTGTACTCTCAATTACAATATAACCACCAGACTTGAGCCAGACCTTCTTTCCAAGAGCCCTGGACATATCCATCTCTATGCCAAAGGCATCAAAGATCGGCAGTGGCTCACTATAAAGCTCGACCTTTGGTTTGAGGTCAAAGGCAAAGGTGTCAATAAAATGTATTATTCTTTCATATGCCTGGCGCGAGTCCACCACAAGCCTTTGCACATCTCCAGTAAACAGATCACGCACTGCCCGCAACGTAATATCAAGATCCTCATAAACAAGGCTAGGAATGGGAAGAGATGTGGCCTTTTGTTGAATGCTCTTCCAGAGCCTTAAAAGGAAATCCATCTCTGCCTGAAGATCGGTCTTGTTCACACCCTCACTTGCGGTCCGTGCAATAAATCCCATGCCCTTAGGCCTTAACTCACTAATCAGCTCTTTCAACCTTACCCTTTCTATATCATCTTCTATGCGTCTTGATATTCCGACATGGTTCATTGTAGGCATGAGAACCAAATGCCTACCAGGAAGAGATATGTGGGAAGTGACCCTTGCACCTTTGCTACCAACTGGCTCTTTAGTGACCTGGACCAGTATTTCCTGACCTTCATGGAGAAGGTCCTCTATTCTAAAAGGAGGAGGCGTATAATGGAGTTTGGATTCCTCTGCATCATCATCATGCATACATGGCAACTCATCTGGCTCTTCGCTACATTCGGCCCTTCCAAGCATATGCTCAAACTCTGTAAGGTGATCATAGACATCTGTAACATAAAGAAAGGCAGTACGATCAAGACCGATATCAACAAAGGCTGCCTGCATTCCCGGGAGCACGCGAACAACCTTGCCCTTATATATGTTGCCAACATGCCCCGGACGCCCTGCCCTTTCCACATGAAATTCCACAGCAGTCCCATTTTCAAGGAGCGCCACCCTTGTTTCCCATGGTGCAACATTTATAATGAGTTCGGATGCCATAATGGCCTAGACAATAAAAGCATATTAGACAAAGCACAAGTAGCTGTTTGGAGCGTTTTTATTTACTAGATAGGAGAGTTAGATGAGAGCGGTTTGGCAAAGGGTAAAAGAGGCCAAGGTCTCAGTGGATGGTAATGTGTGCGGCTCCATTGGATACGGGGCACTTGTATTTATAGGTATGGAAGCTGGCGATACTACAAGGGATCTCGATTACGTAATTGATAAGTGTGTAAATCTAAGACTTTTTGAAGATGAGCTTGGAAAATTCAACCGTTCTATTATCGATATAGGGGGACAAATCCTTATGGTCTCCCAGTTTACACTCCTTGGCGATTGCAGAAAGGGCAGACGCCCCTCCTTTTCAAGGGCCATGGCCCCTAAAGACGCAAAGGAAATGTATAATCTGGCCATCGAAAAGGTAAAAAGTTATGGGGTGGAATGCGAAAAGGGAATATTCCAGGCACACATGGAAGTGAGCCTAGTAAATGATGGCCCTGTCACTGTATTAATTGACAGTAAAAAGCATTTTTGACCACTGTCTTGTCATCCCGTATATCAAGGCATCTCATTATGCTATGGAAGCGGACCAAACATCTTGCAAATCTTTAAAAGTTGCTTGTAACAATCTGATAATTCGCCGTTTTCGTTCTTTTTCTGTTCTTGCCGTGATATATTATTATTTAAGGTATCTTGGTCCAGCTCGCGTCCTCTTTCTGTTTCGTTGTTAAATATAGGAATGATTTTTGTATCTTTATTTGACATCTCGTCTCCTCGCTAAGATTTAGCTGCCTTGAACAAAATCAATCTAGAGCAGTTTCCACTCTCATTGACTGACTTGATTAATTATTTGTTGTGACAATAGGGAATCTGCCTTTAGCGGCCTTGGCTTAAGGACGTTCAACTGTGGACAATCTTCTCTGACAGCCTGTTTATCTTATCGGTCAAACCTTTACCTCAATAAATTTCGGACCCATGCTAAAAATTCGAGGCATCAAATCCTCTTGTAAGCTGCCTGTAGGCCTCGTATACCACGATACCCACCGCTGTAGAGAGATTCAGGCTGCGCGTATTCCCCCACATGGGTATCTGGTAACACCTGTCAGAAAACTTCTCAAGCAACCAGCCTGGAAGGCCAAGGGTCTCTTTGCCAAAGACCAGATAATTATCCCTTTGAAAGGGTGCATTAATATAAAGCGGCTTTGCCTTTTTAGAAAAAAGAAGAAGATTTTTCTGAGGCACATGATCAAGAAATTTCTCTATACATTCATGGTACTGGACACGCACATATTTCCAATAGTCAAGCCCTGCCCTCTTGAGGGCCTTATCGTCTGTGCGAAAACCAAGCGGCTTTACTAAGTGGAGCCTCGTATTTGTAGCTGCACAAAGCCTTGCTATGTTTCCTGTATTTGGAGGGATCTCTGGTTCTACTAGAACAACATTAAGCATGAACATTTCAATAATTAAAAAAACAAAAACTAGGCATCAATAACCTTCTTTTGGCATTCTTTGCAAATGCCTATAACCTCCAACTTATGACTGAGAATTTTGTAGCCAAAACGTTTTCCAAGTTCCTCTTCTATCTGTGCAACCCTGTCATCACTGAACTCTTCTATCCTCTTGCACTCCCGGCACCTCAAATGACAGTGATGTTCATGACCATAGATGTGTTCATAGTGCATTTGACCGTTTTCAAAAAAGACCTCTTCTATTAAATTGGCCTTAATGAGAAGCGGTATCAAACGATAGATAGAGGCCTTTGAAACCCGCAACCCCTTTTGTCTGATAGAGAGATAAAGAGAGTCCACATCAAAATGTTCAGAGGTTGACATTATTTCCTTTATAATAGTTTCCCTCTCGGGGGTGTATCTCATGCCCTGACGCCTGAGAAAGTTCCGGAAGATTTCTAATTCAGAGGGTTTTTTATTCTTTTGGGCATCCATTTATTAAGGCCTCTTGGGACTATAAGTTCCCTCTTTTCAAAAGCATCTTATCTTATTACCATACTGCGTCAAGGCTTATTGACATTGAATAACAATTTCTTTAAGGCCAGCCAACCAGGCTTTTTATTGGCCAAAAACAGATGACGGTCAAGTTAGGAACGCATTTAATGACAAACGTAACGTCTTACTTCACAAAAAGGAGGCTAGGGTGCTTCAAAAACTCCTTGGAAAGATAAAATCGGGATGCAGTACATGCGAAAACTGCAAAGATGATCCAGAGTCTCCAGATCTAAAGCTCAAAAGCCTCTGTTTTGAAAGACTACATCAAAACGAAAAAAAGCAGTTTTTAAATCTCTTGCAACAGACAGGCAGAGAATTATCTGCAAAGGAAATGGATGTGGTAGACGAGTTTCTTTCCCATGAAGGACATTTGTCTGGAGACTTTATAAGGAAGAAACTCATTCAAAAGGGAAACGCCTTGCCCCTAGAAGAAATTGAAAGGGTCCTTGATCTTCTTTGTAGATACGGTCTTGCACAGAAGGTACAGCTAAACGGCACTGGGCCATGGTATGAACATCTCCATCTTGGAGAAAAACATGATCATCTTATGTGCACCAGATGCGGAAAGATTGTAGAGTTTGAGGATGAGGAATTCAAGAAGCAGATGAAAAGATCTGCCAGCCTTCACGGCTTTCAACCCCTTTTTCAGAAAACTACCATCTATGGCATTTGTCCAGCATGCAAGAAAAAACATTGTGGTTCTATTCCACTTGCAGCTCTAAGCCAGGGAGAAAAGGCGGTTATTGTAAGTTTTTCAGGAGGTGCTAGTCTGAAGAAAAGGCTTTCTGATATGGGTCTTTTGACAAACGAGCCTGTAGAAGTGCTTAGCAAGAGCGGACCAGTAATACTTGGCGTCAAAGGATCACGAATAGCCATCGGAAAAGGCATTGCACAAAAGATTCTTGTATCTCCAATAATTACCGGCAAGGAGAATACCTGATAATGAGCAGCAGCAGGGAAAAACTGGGAAATATCTGTTTCATAGGCGGGGGCCAGATGGCAGAAGCCCTTATAAGGGGGCTTTTAAAAAAGAAAATCTTTAAATCTGGCGACATCTTGTGCTCAGAGCCCGTTGAGGCAAGAAGAAAATATCTCCAAGACCGCTATCAAATTACCACCTTCTCTGATAATCAAAGGGCTATAAAAGAGGCTGACATAGTGCTCTTGGCAGTCAAACCACAAGTGATGGACACTGTACTAAAAGGTCTTAAGCCTGTAATAGAGGCCAAACATCTTATCATTTCGATAGCCGCAGGGATTACTATTGAAAAGATACAAACATTTCTTGGAGCAGGGATACGAATAATCAGGGTGATGCCAAACACCCCTGCACTGGTGCTTGAAGGTGCTGCAGCCGTTTCCAAAAACGACATGACAAGCAGGGAGGATCTTGAGATTGCCCTTTATATATTCAATGCTGTAGGAAAGGCCGTAGAGGTGCCAGAAAATCTTATGGATGCAGTTACTGGACTCAGTGGTAGCGGACCAGCCTACTGCTTCCACTTCATAGAGGCCCTTATCCAGGCTGGCATAAGAGAAGGCATCCCTAGACAAACAGCAGCAACACTGGCGATACAGACCGTGATCGGATCTGCCAAGATGTGCGAAGAAACAAACAGACACCCTATAGAACTTTCATCCATGGTAACGAGCCCTGGAGGAACAACTATTCAGGGACTTTACCAGCTTGATAAAAACGGCTTTTCTGGCATTGTCATGGATGCGGTAAATGCTGCAACAAGACGCTCCAAAGAACTTGGAAGAAAGTAAAAACACAACCTCTATCAACACCAATCTTCACCTTAAAATCCTTGTTGCAATCTGTTTAGGCATCCCTGCCGGTCTGCTTTTACACAATAACCATTTATTCATAGAAATTTGTTCCTTTACAGGAAACCTGTTCCTCAATGCCCTGAAGATGTTAATAGTTCCAATAATACTGTCTTCCATAGTTGCAGGCATTCTACGTCTGCCAGATATTAGGGAACTTGGCAAAATGGGGGTCTCTACTATCATATATTATTTTTCAACAAGCATACTTGCCGTAATAGTAGGCTGCATATTTGTATTTATTTTAAAACCTGGCCTTTCCCATTCTATTCCAGCCGGACAGCTCCTTGGATTCTCGAAACAGATGGTTTCCAGCACAATAAATCTTTCCTCAAGCTCGCTTTCGGACATGAAAGAGATCTTTATCAGAATGGTCCCTCCAAACATTGTAGCCGCTGCAGCCAAGGGACAAATGCTTGGCATAATCTTCTTTGGAATCCTCTTTGGCATATCAGGCCAGCTTATCCATACCGGAAGAAAAAACGTGCTCGCAAACGTTGTACAGGCCATATTTGAAACCACCATGAAAATGACAGAGATAGTCATGTATTTTGCCCCAATTGGCATATTCGCTTTAGTATCAAAGGTATTTGCCCAAACAGGACTAGGGGCATTAAAACCTCTTGCCATCTTTTTCCTCACAGTGATATTGGCCCTTGGCTTTCATTTCTTTATCACTCTGCCTCTAATCTTGCGCCTTTTTGGAGTCTCTGCACCAAGGCATATGAAAAACATGACACCTGCACTTTTGACAGCATTTTCGACATCCTCTTCCTCTGCAACTTTACCTGTTACTATGGAATGCGTAGAAAAACGTGCGGGAATACCAAACAGGATATCAGCCTTTGTGCTACCCCTTGGGGCAACCGTTAATATGGATGGAACAGCCCTTTACGAGTGTGTAGCAGCCCTTTTTATAGCTCAGGCCATGGGAATCAAAATAGGATTTTTCAAGGCCTTTGTAATTGCCTTTACTGCAGTTATCACGTCCATTGGAGTGGCTGGTATCCCTGCAGCAAGCCTTGTGGCCATAGCAGTCATCTTAAAAATTGTCGGCTTACCTGTTGAAGCCATGGCCCCAATTCTTGCAGTAGATAGGATACTTGACATGCTAAGGACAAGCGTCAATGTCTTTAGTGATTCGTGCGGAGCAGTTATCATATCCAAAATTGGAAAGAATGAATAAAAACAAAACAAAGAAAACCGGAATCTTAATTATTGGAGAATGGCAGGCGGTCAAG
>Ga0256914_1002166_pt1 | contig 16682 bp, 11 predicted proteins | sample HulkmetaG_FD_191571 | JGI IMG/M metagenome (GOLD analysis project Ga0256914, IMG submission 191571) | Hydrothermal chimney microbial communities from Main Endeavour vent field at the Juan de Fuca Ridge, Pacific Ocean - Hulk | ecosystem: Environmental > Aquatic > Marine > Hydrothermal vents ... | reverse complement strand
CATGTTCTCGATGGAACAGATAATGACGACATTGTCGTTCTTATCCCGCATCACCTCAAGTTCATATTCCTTCCAGCCGAGCAGACTGCGTTCGAGCATGATCTCGCTGGTGAGACTGAGGTCCAGCCCGGCAGTGGCATACTCTTCCAGCTCCCGCCGGTTGTAGGCAACGCCGCCGCCGGTGCCGCCCAAGGTGAAGCTGGGGCGGACAATGATGGGAAAACCGATATCATCCGCCGCCGCCATGGTCTCCTCCAGGGTGTGCACAATGGCGCTTTCCGGCACCTTGAGACCGATCTTGCGCATGGCGGCGCGGAACTCCTCGCGGCCCTCGGCCTTGCGGATGACATCGATATCCGCGGCCAGCATTTCCACACCATATTTTTCCAGGATGCCGGTTTCCGCCACCCTGATTGCGGTATTGAGCCCGGTCTGGCCGCCCAGGGTGGGCAGCAGGGCATCGGGACGCTCCCTTTCGATCACCTTGATGACGTATTCGGGGGTGATGGGCTCCACATAGGTGCGATCGGCCAGTTCCGGATCGGTCATGATGGTGGCTGGATTGGAGTTGATCAACACCACCTCGTAGCCTTCCTCGCGCAGGGCCTTGACGGCCTGGGTGCCGGAGTAGTCAAACTCGCAGGCCTGGCTGATGATGATGGGACCGGAACCGATGATGAGGATCTTCTGAATATCTGTTCGCTTGGGCATGATATCGGTGTCTGAACGTGAGTGGGAAATAGGGCGGAATCGGCAACTCAGCTCATCATGGCGATGAAACGGTCAAAGAGATACTCCGCGTCGTGGGGACCGGGAGCATGCTCGGGATGATACTGGACGGAAAAGGCCGGATATTTTGTATGGCGCATTCCCTCGAGGCTGTTGTCGTTGAGATTGATATGGGTTATCTCCACCTGGGATCCCAGGCTTTCGGGGTCAACACAAAAGCCGTGGTTCTGTGAGGTGATCTCCACCCTGCCGCTTTGCAGATCCTTGACCGGCTGGTTGCCGCCGCGGTGACCGAATTTCAGCTTGTAGGTCCTGCCGCCGTAGGCAAGACCGAGGATCTGATGACCAAGGCAGATTCCGAAAACGGGTTTCTTGCCCAGGAGCTCACGGATGTTTTCCACCACCCCGGCGACGCCGTCCGGATCTCCGGGACCGTTGGAGAGGAAGATGCCGTCCGGGTCAAGGGCCAGGATATCCCGCGCCGGCGTTGTCGCCGGCACCACCCGCACCCTGCAGCCCAAACGGTGAAGTATGCGCAACTGGTTATATTTGATACCGAAATCATAGGCCACCACCTTCAACGCCCGTCCACCGTCATCCAGCCCCCAGGAGGCGGCATCGGCAACGGGGCGCGGGCCCTCTTCCGTCCAGTCGTACGGATTGACGCAGGTGACCCGGGCAACCATATCCCGACCCACCAGCCCGGCCCATTCAGCAGCCCGGTCCGCCAGGGTAACGGGATCCTGATCCCGGGTGGAGATGACCGCCTTCATGGCCCCCCGGGTGCGAATATGCCGGGTAAGGGCGCGGGTATCTATCCCCTCGATACCGAGGATGGAGTGTTTTTTCAGAAAGTCGGCCAGGGTCCCGGTGGCCCGGAAATTACTGGGACGCCCCTGATACTCGCGCACCAGAAAGGCACGGGGGTGTACACCGGCCGATTCCATGTCCTCGTCGTTGACGCCGTAGTTACCGATGAGCGGATAGGTCATGGTGACGATCTGGCCGCAGTAGGAGGGATCGGTGAGCACCTCCTGGTAGCCGCTCATGCTTGTGTTGAAAACCACCTCGCCCACGGCCTCGCCCTGGCCGGTGAAGGAGCGGCCGGTGAAAACCGTACCATCCTCAAAAGCAATAAGAGCCTTCATGATTGTCTCGCATCCGATGTAGTTGTTGTCCGTCCGTCACGGCACAAAAGAGAGTTGATAATCCGTGCCTGGCGACCGGCGGCGCCGCGCTGGGCAGCGACCACCTCCAGCGCCATGCGGCAGGCGCGGCGGTAGGCGTCGGCATTGTTCATATGCTCGAGAATACGGTCACCGAGTTCCCTGTGGTCGGCAACCGGAAAACCGGCACCCGCCGCCTCCAGCAGTGCGGCCGCATCCGAATAGTCGCCGACAAAGGGACCGTAATAGACCGGCTTTCCCCAGAACGCCGCTTCCATGAGATTATGGCCGCCCCGGTTCACCAGGCTGCCGCCCAGAAAGATGTAGTCGCCGGCGGCATAGAGACGGGCCAGCTCCCCCATGGTATCGACGACAATGACCCTGTGGCGTCGTCCCCGGCTGCCCAGTTCGGAAAAGCGGTCAAAGGCAAGCCGCTCCCCCCGGAGCAGCTCCTCCAAACCGGGCAGACGCTCCAGATGCCGGGGCGCCAGTATCAAGAGCAGCCCTTCTTTTCCCCGCTGCCGCAGCCGGCGGTAGGTCCTCAGCAGCATCCGTTCCTCGCCGTGGCGAATACTGCCGCAGATGAAGACCTCCCGGTTGCCGCACCCAAGGAGCCCGCGATAAAAGGAACGCGCCTGGTCGCTTTTCTCCATGCGCAGGTCATATTTGCTGTTGCCGGTCACATGGATTTTGCCGCTATCCGCGCCCAGGCGCAGAAACCGGTCCCGGTCCGCGGCGGTGATGACGCCGATTTCGTCGAAGGTCCGGACCACGGAACGCATGAGCCCCGGAATCTTCAGGTATCCCGAGAGGGATCGTTCCGAAAGACGACCGTTGAGCAGCGCCATTTTTACCCCTGACCGGCGGCAACCCAGCAGCACGGCGGGCCAGAGTTCGGTTTCCAGACAGATATAGAGATCCGGACGAATGAGGCGCAAGGCCCGCCGGACGATACATCCCGCATCCAGCGGCGCCATGATCACGGAAACCGATTCCGCCAGGCAACGGCAGGCCACCCGGTGTCCCTGTTCCGTCATCACCGAGAGCACAAAGTTGAGATCCTCCCCGTCGCGGTCAAGGGCCTGCATCAATGCCCTGGCAGCCTGGACCTCGCCCACCGAAGAGGCATGTATCCAGACAACGGTTCCTCCCGCCTGCTTTCCCAAACCGCGGTACCGGGCGAAACGCTCGCCGAGCCGGTATCTGAATGAAGGCCTGAATAACGCAACGGGAAACAGCAGGGGAAACAGGATTATAAAAACAATGGTGCTGAATACGCCGTAGATCCTGGGGAGCAAGGATTTCCTTTCTGTAAATTCACCTCAAATGTGCACAAAATTTTGATATTAAACCAGGATCATCCACCATCGTCAATAGAGATCGAGGCGGAACCCGAATTTTTCCGGTCACGGTTTTCCTTGACAAGCGATCAACGGCCTTGTATGCAACAGCCTTTTACAGCGACACTTCTCTCCGGCCGCAGTGCCGCGGCCGGATTTCAGGCCATGCCATCCCGTCCACCCTGCCAATCCGGAGGTATATATGCGAAAATATGTATTTTTATTGACCTTGATCACAACCCTATTACTATCAGGAGCAACCAGCATGGCAACGGAAACCACACTCCCAGACGGCCTGTACGCAAAATTTATCACCAACCGCGGTGATATCATCTGTCAGCTCGAATTCGAGAAAACGCCACTGACGGTGATCAACTTCGTCGGGCTTGCCGAGGGCACTTTGTCCACGGCAGGTGCCGGTTCTGCGGTCAATGCCCGTTTCTACGACGGCCTGACCTTTCACCGGGTTATCGACAACTTCATGATCCAGGGCGGCTGTCCCCAGGGAACCGGTACCGGTGGCCCGGGGTACCAGTTCGAAGATGAGATCCATCCCGAACTCAAACACGACAGACCCGGAATCCTCTCCATGGCCAACGCCGGACCCAACACCAACGGCAGCCAGTTTTTCATCACCCATGTCCCCACACCTCACCTCGACGGCAAACATACTGTTTTCGGTCATGTGGTCCAGGGACAGGAGGTGGTGAACAAAATCAAAAAAGGCGACACCATCAAACGGGTTGAGATCATCCGCATCGGCAAAAAAGCGAAAGAGTTCCAGGCCGACCAGGCGGCATTCGACCGGCAGCGGGAGCTGCTGAGCAAAAAACTGGCCCAGGCGGAAAAGGAGAAAAAAGAGGCCGTTGCAAAGAAAATCAAGCAGAAATGGCCGAATGCCGTCACCACCAAATCCGGCCTGAAGTACGTGGTCAAGGCCAAGGGGAAGGGAGAGTCGCCGGCGCGGGGCACGACGATTACAGTGCACTATACGGGAAAACTCCTCAACGGCAGAAAATTTGACAGTTCCTACGACCGCGGCGAACCGATCAGGTTTCCGGTGGGGGTGGGCCGGGTGATTCCCGGCTGGGACGAGGCCCTCTCTTCGATGAAAAAAGGGGAAAAACGGGTGCTCATCATTCCGCCGGAACTGGCGTACGGTTCGCGGGGAGCCGGCGGCGTCATCCCCCCGAACGCCTGGCTGATTTTCGACGTGGAGCTGCTCGACTTCTAGGCCGCGCCAAGCTCAGTTGTTCCAACACCTGACTCGGGGATGGAGAAGGCCCGGCCGCCGGGCTTTCTCCATCTTTTTTTTTCGGAATCAAGGCCGCGGCAGCTCCTGCCGGGGGCTTTGCGGTTGCTGCGGCACCGCAGCCGGAGCCGCCTCCATCTCGGCCTGCGATGCCGTTTCATCCGCCATCTCCGTCTCGGCCTGCGGTGCCGTTTCATCCGTCGCCTGCTCTTTTCCGTTCTCGTCCACCGGGGTGACCTCAATCTTTTCCGGAGTGATCTTGAGCACCTCGATGGGATCATGGCCCGGCACATTAATGCCCTGAACCGTCACCGGGACCATCTGTTTGCCGCTGAGTTCACCCACGGCAATGGCCGCCCTGAAAAGAATGGGCAGTTTCGGGGTCTCGCTCAACAGATTTTCGGGAATATTGGCGATGACGCTGATGGAGTTGGGCTTGATGACAACCGGTTGATTGGTCTTGTGGATGTTGACCGGAATGCCGCTGACATTCTTCTTGACCAGTTTTTCCCCCACCTCGATGCGTGCCGTCACCACGGTTTCGCCGATGAGATTGATGAAGTCAGGCTGCAGGTTGAGGTGGACCTGGCGCATAACCGATTTGTTGATCCCTTCAAGATCAATGGGAAAGGTCTGCAGCGCCAGCTCGCTGTTGAGAATCGCCTTGGGCCCGGCAATGACCAGGGAATCGGGTTCCAGTTGCAGCGATTTTACCTCGTAGCCCTTCTGGGGCTCGCCGTCGACGACGGCATCGATGGAGAACCGTTTCTGGATCAGCTTATCGAGCAGCAGCACGATATTGGTGGGTTGCACCCGCAGGACCGTGACTCCGTTTGGAAACGGAATGGAGTCGGGATCGTTTTTGACCACGAAGGTTCCGGGTTTGGCGGCGGAGAGATCCACCGGGCGGGTGATATGACGATCGCGCAGCTCCTGGATGAGGCTGCGGGCACCGCGCACCGAGACCTCGATATCACGTTTGTACTCGTTGGCGATCACCAGATCCGGCGACAGATTAACCACCTCGATGGGTACCTGCATGGTGATATCCACCTGGTCCTCGCCCACAACGAAGTACCAGAGCAAAACGCCGAGAAGCAGCGAGATTACCTTGAGGAAGATATCCTGGGTTCCGAATTTTCCCATCTCTTAGCGTTATGCCGCCTTAGTCTTGCCGATCCAGTTCTTCCACGGATATCCGGTCACCTCCCCTGAGATGACATAGTCCTGCAGTTTCCGCAACAGGGCCTTTTCGTCATGGACCGTGGTAATCGCACCCTGGCGGACCAGGGAAATCTCCTGCGTTTCCTCCGAGACCACCAGAATCACCGCATCGGTTTCCTCGGAAAGACCCAACGCCGCCCGGTGTCTGGTGCCGTAGCGTTTGCTGATAAAGGGATTTTTTGACAACGGCAGGACACAGCCCGCGGTCTGCACCCGGCCCCGGCTGATGATGACGCCGCCGTCATGCATGGGAGAGGCGGGAAGAAAGATACTGATGAGCAGTTCCTTGCTGAGAACCGCATCCAGGGGATGACCTGACTCGATGAAATCGCCCAGCCCGGTATCCCGCTCGATGACGATGAGGGCGCCTATGCGCCGCTTGGCCATGTGGGTGGCGGCCTCGATAATCTCCTCGATATCTCGGGTTGCCACGTCGATGACCTTATGGAAGGGCGTCTTGCCCATCTGGGTGAGAGCGCGCCGGATATCCCGCTGGAAAACGATTATGACGATGAGAAAAAAGGAGCTCAGAAAGGTCTTGAGCAGATAGTGCAGGGCCAGCAGGTCAAACTGACGGGCAATAAAGTAGATGGTGCTGATAAAGACGATACCCACCAGGACCTGGACCGCGCTGGTACCGCGGATGAGCAGGATCGCCCGGTAGATGATATAAGAAACGATCGCAATATCAACGAGGTCCTGCCAGCGGATTGAGGGAAGTAAATCAAACATGGAAGTTTTTGTGGCCCGCTCTTGACTGATTTTAATGTTATCTTTTAATATTAACCTGTTAAATCGGCATTGAACAGCAAAATAAATCGGTCACCAATTTTTTCTTATTTTCGTGTACAATGGAAGGAGATAGAAAAAAGAAGAGGTGGCAGCTATTCGATTTTGACACGACAGCAACATACAAGTAACCGGTGTAACAAAAATAATTCCCAATGACAGCAGAAGAGATTCCTCCGGAGAAAATACGGGAAATCACCGGTATCCCCCCTCAAAAGGCCAAATCATCGCAGCAGGGACCGTCACGGCGGCCCATGTCTCCGGATGGCGACATCGGCGATATCGCCATCAACGGATCCGCAGAGGTTAAGGCGCCTCGACGCCCCTCCCGGGGCAGGAAGAGACGGGCCAAACGACCTCCCCATCGGAAAAGCAAAAAGCGCGCCACCGGTAGAAAAAAATTACCCTTCCTGCTGCGATTTGTCGCGGTCTGCCTGCTGCTGATCACCTTGGCCGTAGTCGGTTCCTTTTTTTTCGTCCCCGCCCTGATCAAGGGCCCGGTGGCCCAGCGCTTAAGCGCCCGGTTGCAGCTGCCGCTTCGCATCGAACGCGCCTTTTTTCACCCGTTCGATCTCACCCTGCGACTGGAAGATCTCTCCGTCGGCACCGGAAAAGAAGGCAGCGCGCCGCCGCTGATCCAGTGCTCTCTGGCGGAATTCGACCTGGAAGCGGTCTCATTGCTGAAACGGGGATTTATCTGTAAAACAGCACACCTGGATGGTGTCGACATCCAATTGATCCGCGACGGCAACCGATCCTACAACCTGATCGAGCTGTATCGCACCCTCATCGGCGCTTCACCCGGAGGCAGCGACGGAAAAACTCCGCAAAAATCCGGACTCCTCTTCTCCATCAACAACATCTTAATCGACAACTCCCGTCTCACCTTTATCGACCGGCCCACGGGGAAAACGCATCAATTGGAGCAGATTCACTTTTCCCTGCCGGTTCTCTCCAACTTTCCCTATGAAATCAAAGAGTACATTCATCCGGAGTTCTCGGCGCTGGTCAACTCCACCCCGGTGCGCATGACCGGCAAAAGCCGGATACTCACCGATGAATCGGTGGAAACGCGGTTGGAGCTCCAGCTGGATGGTCTTGATCTGGCCGCGTATGCCGCCTATCTGCCCTTTCTCGACGCAGAAACGCAGCTCACCGGCGGCCGGGCCGACGGCACGGTCTGGCTGGCCTTTACCGGTAGTCCCGGCTCGGGCATGCAGCTGACCCTGCGGGGGAAGGCGGAACTGCAGGAATTGCACCTGCAGGAGAAAGATCATAGGGATCTCCTGCTGGTACCCCGGGGCCGCATCGCCTGGAAGATGGAGACCCTGAACCATCGCTGGGACATCACCGAGCTGGTTCTGGATGGACCAACCCTGCACCTGTACGGCAACAAAGAGCGGCAAAGCCGCCTGCTGAGCGGCTGGCGCCGCTTTTTCGCCGCAGACCCCGAATCCCGGGCAGAGGTCGCCCCCGAGGTGCATGTGGGTCGCCTCACCATTACCCGGGGGGAAACGGTGATCCATCATCCCAAAAAAACCGAGACCTGGAAACCGGTGAGCCTCACCCTAAGCAACCTGACCAACCGGACTCCGGCAGCTCCGGACGGCAGGGACGAGAAAAAAGCCGCCTTCACCCTCACAGCCGGCCGCGGCAGCGGGGCCGAGGCTGTTTCCCTGCTTTTCGACGGCACTGTCTCGCCGGCCGGAAAACTCAGCGGCAGCTTCAAGGCAGACAACATCAACCCGGCAAACAATGGCCTCTTTCCCCTGCCCCGAAAGCTGTCTTTTCACCGCGGTACCGCCCACCTGGCCGGCGGCTTCCGCTACGATCCCACATTGACGGCGATCCGGAAAAACCAGGAAAAGCTCATCGGCGGCCTTCACCTGGTGGACACCAATGTCACCATCCGGGATGTGGAGGTACGGGCCGGGGACAGGCGCATTCTCGTTGCCGACACCCTGAGCTGCAAACAGCTCAACCTCGACTTCCAGGCCCGGCAGCAGAGTTGCTGGCGTCTGGATCTGAGAAACGGCGTCCTCCACCTCAACCGGCTGCCGCCGCGGAAACCTGAAACGGATCAATGGCGCAGGGTGATCCACAATATCGGTATCAACGGCTTCACGGTTGCCGTTACCCTGCCGCCGCCTACGGGTTCCACGGCAAGGCCCGCTCCCCTGCGACTGCGGGACTTTTCGCTGGAGGGAGCCGATCTGCAGGAACGGGAAACGACAAAGACCAATATCGTTGCCGCCATGCGGCTGGATACCGGGGCCTCGCTGCAGCTTGAAGGTCGCTACAGCCTGCCCGCTGCAAGGGGCAACCTACAGATATCGCTGAAGGATCTCGATGGCGCCTCGGTGGCTCCGTATCTTGCCGCCTGGCTGAAGCCACCCCTGGCAAGCGGCCGTTTTTACGCCCGGGGCGAGTTTCTCCTCCCCTCCCGCCGCTTCAGCGGTATCGTCTGGGTGGAGGACTTCCGCGCCGGGCCGGATGAAAAAAACCCTCTGATCGGCTGGCAGCAGGCCTTTGCCGCCGGAGTGTCGTTCAATCCGAAACCATTTCATCTCGGCATCAGCGAAATCACCGTCAGCAAGCCCTTTCTGCGGCTGGAGTTCACCCCCGGCACGGAAAACAACGGCCGGGTACAGGCCGCCGCCGGTCCACCGGCCTCCTTTTTCCGCCTGCCCCGGCAACAGCCCCCGAAACGATCCGACAACAGCGGGACAACCCTTTCCTTTTCGGCAGTTGATATCAATACCATCCGTTTCGAGGACGGCACCTTCCTCTTTGTCCACCCGCCCCCGGCACCCAAGCAGCAATTCACCATTTCCCGCCTGAACGGATCGGTGAAACATTTCAGTCTCAGTACCGCCGGGAAAACCACCTTTGCCCTGACCGGAGCGCTGGAACCCACCGGCGAGCTGATCATGCGCGGCACCTGCGGATTTGACGGCACCATCCGACAATCTCTGATACAGGTCTATAACTATACCCCGACGCCCTTTGTGGAACCGTTCAGGCGGGATCCCGGCTTCAACCTGGAGGGCGCCAGGGTGGACATCACCAGGGAGCTGAAACGGCAGGAGGGCCGTACCGTTATCCGTTCCAGACTGGATTTTCACGATATCGACGCCGAAGATCAGGGAATATTCGCCGATACCGTTGCCCTGCTCACGGACGGCGAGGGCAGCTTTTCCCTCCGGATCGACACCGAGCAGGACGATGACCCGGGACGGCCGGGGAGTTCCCTGACCCAGGGGGTGCGGACCACATTGCAGGGATACCGGCTCAAGGCCGCACTTTCTCCCTTTCTCCTGCTCCGGGAACGCGGCGATGCCCCCCTGCCGGATGAAAAAATCCTCTTTTCCGCCGGCAGAGGAGAACTCACGGATGAAGCACGCCGGATTCTCGACGGCTACTGGGAACTACTCCTCAAGCATCCCCATCTCAGCCTGGTGATGACAACCGGCTTTGACCCGGAAGCGGACGGCGAGGTGATCAGACAACAACTGCAGCAGGAGGCGGACAACAGGAGGGCGGAGGAGAACCGGCGGCGGGCGGAAAAACGGCGCCGTTTCCTGCTGGAGGAAAAGAAACGTTTGGAAAAAACCAGACCGGCCCACGGCAAGATCACGGAGGAACCCCTGGCCGCCGGCCCACCGATTCCGCCGGAACTGGAGGATCTGCCGCCGGTACGGGTAACGGTGCCTGAAAAAATGCTGGAAGAACTGGCCCTGCGCCGCAGCGCCGGCATCATCGATTACCTGGTGCAGGCCGGTATTGACGAAAACCGCTTGCTGCTCACCGGCGAAGTAAACCGGGAAGGGGCACGGATCGACTTCACCCTGAAAGCCGGCGGCAACCAGCCATAGGAGTACCACCGGATGCTGCGACCGCCCCATAGCCGATATCACCGCCTCTTTGTCTATCACCTGGATCGCCGTGATATCAAACCCTTCGATGATGCCGACCTCATCGGCGTCTGGCTCGAGGATGAGGCGGCAATCCTCTTCTTTCACCGGGACAGGACAGAGCTGGTCAACGACATCTGCAGGATCAATAAAACCCGGGTGACCTACCGGGCCGATCTGGATTACCGGGACTGGGAGGCGGGTGTCAAGATCAGGAGTTTCACCACCTCCCGACTGCGGATCAGTCCGGTCTGGGATTATTCACCCCGGCGCCGGGACGACAGATCCCATATTCTGCTTGATCCCAGCGTTATCTTCGGCAGCGGCTTCCACGCCAGCACCCGCCTCTGCCTGGAGGCCTTGGAACAGCTGGCGTCCCAAACTCCCAGCGCCCTGAAGAGCGTGCTCGACCTGGGAACCGGCACCGGCCTGCTGGCCATTGCCGCGGTCACCCTGGGGGCCGGCGGGGTAACGGCGCTGGACAACAACCCGCTCTCCTGCGCCGTCGCCCGCCGCAATGTGGAACTTAACCGCTGCGGCGACAAAATCCGCGTCCGGGAACAGGATCTGGATACCGAACCTCCCGACAGCCGCTGCAGCCTGGTTATCGCCAACCTGTACAAAAACCTGCTGCTGAGACTGTTTGAAAGGGAGTCTTTCTGGCAGGCGGCTTACTACATCATCTCCGGTTTTCTTCCGGCCATGGAGGCGGAGCTGCTGGCCGCCCTGCCGCCGGGCGTGCGTATGCTGGCCCGACACAGCCGTGACACCTGGCGGTTGTGGATACTCGCCACCGCCGGCGGCCCGGAGAAAAAAACGGACCGATAACGGATCTCTCCATGCCGACCGCCTCCCTTGTTCGCCTGCTGGGCCTCTTCTCCGTCCTGATGTTTTTCGGCTCCCTCATCGCTATTCCCCTTCTCATCACCCGGCTGCCCGCGGATTACTTTATCAGGCACCGGCAACTGGTAAACGAAAGGAGACGACGCCATCCCGTTCTTATCTACAGTCTCCTGCTGCTGCGCAATCTGGCGGGGTTGATTTTTCTCCTTGCCGGAATGGCCATGCTGGTTTTACCCGGCCAGGGAATCCTGACCCTGCTCATCGGCCTCTCCCTCATGAACTTCCCGGGCAAACATGACAAAATCGAATGGCTGGCCAGACGTTCCAGGGTGAGAAAAAGCCTCAACTGGATCCGGCGACGGGCGGATAAGCCACCCTTTCGCTTTGAATAACAGCAACAGGAGTTATTTGGTGAATTTCCGGACAATCCGCACCGTCCTGCTCCACTGGTTCGACAAAAACCAACGCGACCTGCCGTGGCGCCGCACCTATGATCCCTACCACGTCTGGATTTCCGAAATCATGCTGCAGCAGACCCGAATGGAACGGGTTGTTCGCTACTTTGACGAGTGGATGCGGCAATTTCCCACCATCAATGCGGTTGCCGCCGCCCGACGCCGTGCCGTTCTCAAGGCCTGGGAAGGACTGGGCTATTACAGCCGGGCCAGGAACATCCATACAACCGCCGGCATCCTGACGGCACGCCACGGCGGCACACTGCCGGCCGACCGCAGGCAACTGCTGGCCCTTCCGGGCATCGGACCCTATACGGCGGCGGCCATCCTCAGTATTGCGTTCAACCTGCCCCACCCGGTGATCGATGCCAACGTGGAACGGCTTCTGGCCCGCCTCTTCGATATCGACTCCCCGATCAAACGGGAAAGGAGCCGCCGCCGACTGGAAGAGCTCATGCACCGGTTACTGCCGACCGACGATTCCAGGACCTTCAACCAGGCGATCATGGAATTCGGAGCCCTGGTCTGCACCCCAAAAAATCCCCTCTGCCGCGCCTGCCCCCTGACGGAGCAATGCCGGGCCCTGCGGATCGACGCGGTCGGCGAGCGCCCGGTTTCCGCAGGCCGCCGTCGCATCATCCCCATTGAGATGGCCTGCGGCATCCTTTACCACCAGGGCAAAGTCTTTATTCAGCAACGGTTGGACGACGACGTCTGGGGCGGTCTCTGGGAATTTCCCGGCGGGCGCCTGAAAAAGGGGGAGACACCCCGGCAGGCCATGATCCGGGAGATGGCGGAGGAAACCGGATTTCGCCTCGGCAGCATCCGTTTCCTTGCCAGGGTGGTTCACCACTACACCCGCTATCGCGTCACCCTGCACGCCTTTCTCTGCTCACCCGCCGACAACGTGACGGAACCCGAACTGCGTGCCGCCCAGGCCCATGCCTGGGAAACACCCGCCGGCCTGGCGACCTATCCCTTCCCCGCCGGACACCGCCGACTCATCGATGCCGGCCTGCCGACGAACTTCAATCCCTGAACCAAAAGCAACTGGAAACCAGCCGCGTAACTCCTCACGGAGTCAAGTAACTGACTTTGGTATATCTATGAACGGCGGCACTGTTTTACATTCCCGGAAATTATTCTTTTCTGGAAAAATTATTGTAAGCTGAACGGTTACAATAACGTCGCCATCCAGCGACCATCCGTCAAGACAGCGGCGAGAAAAATTATCCGAAATATCGGAAAAAAATTTTTACTTCTTGTTGTTTCATGATATCATCATACTAAGTTATTTGTGATGACTGAATCAAGCAAATACAATAACAGGTACTGTACAGCGTGCCGCCGTCTTTACGGCGTAATCGAACCTGTTGATCAGGATGTAGATTTACTCTGAAACTGATTCCCCCCTGAAAATAGAGGCCAACGTTGCAACAGTTTGAAGCTGAATTACAGAAAAGCAAGCAGGAAATTAACAGGCTTTCCAACAACTTGATTTCTTTACTCGATGTCATGCCGGAAATGGTCTTCCTGGTCAAGGACGACTTTACAATCGAGTATATGAACAGAAGCGCCAAGGAGTGTTTTGGAGATATCTGTTCGACTGTTTGTGACCGGAATCTGCAGAACGTTATCAGGCAACACGATCCCTTCTCCTCGGCAAACAGCAAAAGACAAGGCCGCAGCAGCGACGGCAATCTCATCGAGACCAAGATCAACGATGTGGACATTGAATGTTCCCTGGCACCTTTCAGGGGTTATCTTGGGGACAACCTCGTCATGATCGTCATGCGCGACATCAGCCGGCGCAAGGCCAACGAACGGGAGCTGGAGGATTTCCACACAAATATCGAATATATTCTCAACGAAAAGATCAAGGAACTCAAAGCCAGCGAACGCATGCGCCGACAGCTCTCCCAGCAGGTCAACAGTCTGAAACTGCAGCTCAACAAACGTTATGAGGCCGACAAGATCATCGGCAGCAGCCGGGTCATGCGGGAGATGCGGGAAATGGTCTATCAGGTGGCCGGTACCGATGCCACCGTCCTCATCACCGGCGAGTCGGGAACCGGCAAGGAGCTGGTTGCCAATCTGCTCAAGGAGACCAGCAACCGGGCGGACAAACCCTTTCTCAAGATCAACTGCAACGCCATCAACGACTCCATCCTGGAAAGCGATCTCTTCGGCTATGAAAAAGGTGCCTTCACCGGAGCAAATGCCCGCAAAAAGGGCAAATTCGAGATCGTCGACGGCGGCACCATTTTCCTGGACGAGATCGGGGATATCAGCCCGCGTATGCAGGCTTCGCTGCTCCGGGTTCTGCAAAACGGCGAGGTGGTGCGGGTGGGCGGCACCCAGCCGGTCAAGGTGGATGTCCGCATCATCGCCGCCACCAACCTTGACCTGGCCAAGGCAGTGGAGGAAAAACGATTCCGCCTCGATCTCTACTACCGGCTGAATATCATCAACATCTCCATTCCTCCCCTCCGGGAAAGAAAGGAGGATATCGTCGAACTGGTCTCCCACTTTGTACGGCAGTACCGCAAGGCCTTCAAAAAAGATATCGACTTCGTTCCCCAGTCTATCATCAACCGGCTGCTGGTCCATAACTGGCCGGGCAATGTCCGGGAGCTGGAAAACCTCATCCAGCGGGCCGTGCTCATGGCCAAGGGAAACATGATCACCGAAAGCGACCTGCTCTTTGACAAAGATCCCAGCGGCAATAAATTCGAAAAGACCGGCAGCATCGACATCGAATCCAAGCTCGGCCTCGTCTCCTTCAAGGGTATCATCGCCGATTTCGAAAGCGAGATCATCGATCAGGCGCTGAGGAAGTTCAAGGGGAACGTCGCCGAGACTGCAACCCGGCTCGATATCGGCAAAACCGCCCTCTACGACAAGATGAAACGCTATGACATCTCCGCCAAAAAAATAAAGAAAGAGTGCGAATGCTGATGAATGCGGGAGTTGTCTGAAAAATCAGAAAAGTGATTTCCGGTTTGCTTCTTGCATACTAAGTGAAATGAAAGAGCGGCTCCCGTGCCGCTCTCCAAATATGTTCTCCATTACTCACCATGACGCGCAACCCGAAACAAACCAATAAATGTCCACACTGGTCAACACTAACGCAAAATTGCCTGGTTAATGCGGGCGGGCTTTACATACCCCGTTCGCACCATATCAAAACGTTTTGCCGCAGTTCGGAATTTGAATCCTGCCAGCAGTTTATCCGTCATGACCAGGAGTCCGCCCAGACGGAAATTGATTCGTTTATCCGGAATAGCAGGAGACAGCACGAGCGGGTCCTGGGTCGCTACGGCGTCAGAATCGCCGACTGCAACGAAAAGGGAATGGCCCACACGGTGATCGATTCCGGCGCCTCAACCGTGGATCTGAGTCCCGGCGGCATCCGGCTGGAGACCTACAAAGAGCTTGAGGTCAACTCGGTGATCACCTTTGCGCTCAACGAGGAATTCATCTCACCGGAATGTACGGGTATCGGCCAGGTCAAGTGGTGTAAATCCCTGGATAACGCGCCTCTTTTTCACGCCGGTATCGCCTTTCTCGACAAGGGGGTGGCCGCGGCCGTCAGCAATCAGCTGGGCCTGGAACAGTGATCTTCCCGTAGCTTCATTCTTTTCCCCGCCATCATTATCAACAGGAGGACCGGCACCCCCATCAGTGTCGTCAGCAGAAAGAAGGTCTCATATCCCCATGCCGTGACCATGGTGCCGGAATAGCCGCCGATGAGCTTGGGCAGCAACGTCATCAGCGAACTGAAGATAGCGTACTGGACCGCGGTGAACGAGATGCTGGTCAGGCTGGAAAGAAAGGCGACAAAGGCGGTGGTGGCAATGCCGGCGCTGAGATTGTCGGCGGCGATGACCAGAGTCAGCACCGGAACATTCCCGCCCACCGCTGCCAGGAGCAGAAAGAGCAGATTGGTGACGCTTGAGAGCAACGCCCCGAGAAACAGGATGGCGATCACCCCGTATCGCACCGTCAGCACCCCTCCCAGGAAACCGCCGGCCAGGGTCATGAAGAGGCCGAAAGTTTTGATCACCCCCGCAATCACCGGTTTGGAAAATCCGAGATCCTGATAAAAGACATTGGAAATCACCCCGAGCACGATATCGGAGATACGGTAGAGTCCGATGAGGGCCAGCAGCAGAAAGGCGGTCGCCCCGCCGTATCTCCTGAAAAAGTCGGTAACCGGGTTGATATAGGTGCGCCGCACCATTTCGGCATCGGCCAGGTTGAGCAGGGTCAATCCGTGGGCCACCGCCAGGGCGCTGCCGACGGCAAAGAGCAGGCGACCGCATTCCAGCAGAAATCCGGCCAGGAGCTCCTGCCCCCCCAGCAGGGCGCCCAGCGAACTCTTAAAGCCGTCCGGCAATGATCCGGTGAGGAAAAAAACCGCGGCAAAGACCCCGGCGCTGCAGAGAAAAAGCAGGAAGAAACGGAGGTAGAGTCCGGCCGGGGCAGTAGCCGCACCCTCCTCTCCCTGCTCCGGCTCGGGAATGAGCAGGGTGGTTGCCACTCCCACCAGCATGACCAGGGCCATGGCCAGATAGCTCAGTCGCCAGGCCGTGTAACTGTAGTCCCCCCGGCTGCTGCCGAACCAGGAGGCCAAATAGAGCGCCCCGGCCCCGGCGACCAGCATGCCCATGCGGTATCCGGCAATATAGGTGGAGGAGAGCATGGCCTGCAACTCTTTGCCTGCGCATTCGATGCGGTAAGCGTCAATGACAATGTCCTGGGTTGCCGATGAAAATCCCAGCAAAACCGCGCCCATGGCCATGATCATCAGGCTTGATCCACTGGCGGCCGGATCCGTCAGCGCCATGAGGCAGATGGCGCTGATCACCCCGAACTGGGCCGTCAGAATCCAGGCGCGGCGCCTGCCGAACCGGGCGGTGAGAAACGGCAGCGGCAGGGTATCGATCAGCGGCGCCCAGACAAACTTG